>JAEEGK010032589.1_pt1 | contig 10181 bp, 10 predicted proteins | sample 8958771 | NCBI WGS metagenome assembly JAEEGK01 (sample SAMN16246547, study PRJNA631951) | gut metagenome | biome: gut microbiome; feature: rumen; material: SC-attached | host: Bos | place: Iran: Karaj | collected 2018-10 | reverse complement strand
TAAAGGACATGGTCCCCACTTATCTTCTGTGCGGTGCCATCCTTCTCCTCATCGTCGCTTCCTTCATCCCAAACACTCCGGGCATAATGAATGGACTGATCTGCTGCACCATGTTTGTGATCGGACTCATCTACACTTGGTTCAAGCGTAAGGGCGAAGCAAAGGAAGTCATTAAGAACGCATTCAAGGAGATCGACTTCCAGACCATCGGACTTCTTGTGGGACTCTTCCTTGTGATCGGCGGCATCAAGCAAATGGGCGTAATCGACTGGGTTGCGGACCTCATGGCAAAGGCCGGCGGAAGCAACGTTTTCCTGATCTACACCATTATCGTCTGGGGCAGCGTTCTGTTCTCAGCCTTTGTTGACAACATTCCCTTCGTTGCCACCATGCTTCCGGTTATTCAGGGGCTTGCAATGAAGCTGGGTATCGATCCCACACCTCTTTACTTCGGACTTCTTTCCGGAGCCACACTGGGCGGAAATCTTACTCCCATCGGTGCTTCAGCCAATATCACAGGCATAGGCATTCTCCGCAAGGAAGGATGCGATGTGAAGAACTCTGACTTCTTTAAGATCGGAATCCCCTTCACACTGGCAGCAATCATCCCCGCATACATCTACATCTGGCTCGTATACGGGATCTGAAATTAAATGACAAAAACAGCCTGCGGCGCTTGTCAAGCGTTTCGCAGGCTGTTTTTTTGGCATTTTAAATCGTTTATTTTAATGTGATAACATAGAACTCGTGACCGTGAAGCGTCCTGAGTTCGGGAGCTGAGGCTTCCGCCTCCTTTTTGAAATCATCCAGACCTCTTTCTTTTGAGATGATGAGGCGGGTGTAGGTCCTTCCCTCATCCATTGCCTTGTAGTACTCGACAGCTTCATCGTAGAGGATCTTTGAAAGTACGTCGGGAGTGCAGACGGTTGAATCCAGAACGAGGTTGTAGTTGGTGTAATTAAAGTAGTCGATGTTGTAGATCTCTTTGTATCTCTTTTCTTCTTCTGCAACTCTTGCTTTTAATGAAGCTTTGCATTCCTCGGGAGAAGAGTAGGTTTCAACGTTTCCTCTGTTGTCTCCCATGATGCGGGAAACCGCTGTGTCAAGGCTTACGGAAAGGAACACGCGAAATGCCTTTCCCACAAAATGCCAGGCAAGTCGTGAATCAAAGAAGATGTTGTCTGCCTGTCTTTCTCTTGAGATCTGAGCGGAGCGGTCGTCGATCATGTGATCGTACTTTGAGTCTTCAGACATGAGCTTGTTCATTTCAAGAACCGTGATGCCGCGCTCCTCGGCCAGTTCTCTGATCACCTTTCCTGTAGAATAGATCTCGTAGCCGTATTCTTTTTCAAAAACTTTACTTAATGTGGATTTTCCGCTTCCCAGATTGCCTGTCAGTGTGATATGCATAATTTTTCTCCTAAAAATGGTTTTTCCTAAACTCCCGTATGGAGTGTCGATAGCTGTTAAGATGTTCTATGAATCAGTTTTCTATGAATTTGGGTTGATTTTTTTGAGCTCAGCCATGAGATCAATATCACTCTGTGTGAGTTTAAGGCTGGTTTCGATCTTTTCACCGTCAGGTTCCGTAATTATGACCTCGATGATCATGTCTTCTTTAAAACCACGCTTTTGTACTGCTTTCATAAAAGCGGGAAATTTGGGATGGTTGCTCTTGAATTTGTTCCATGCAGCCATGATCTTTAACATGTGTCCCATGTTGTTTTCCATTATTTTGCCTCTTTCTTTGGCTTGAGTACTGTTTAAAGCGCCCAAGCAGTAACCGGAATTGTTTTCAAGTTACTGCTCACATATATGCAAGCACGAAGCCATCCTGAAAGCAAGCTTTCAGAGTGGCTTTGTGCCTGCATATAATGCGAAGCATTAACATATGCAGCCCCGGCTGCATATGTGTGAGCAGTAACGTTTTCAAAATAAACGTTTTCAAAATATTATATATATGTAAAAAAGAAAATTCAATAGGCAAAGGTAACAAAAAGGCTGGTATTTTTGGCAGGTTTACTTTATAATCATATTTTGGCTGATCAAAGGCTAAAAGACACAATAAATCCTAAGTGCGTCAGGCGCATCATTTAATATATATAGTTACAATTACGGGGCTGACATGCAAAACGTTAAAATAAAAAAGATATTATCGGTTATTCCGTTGATCATAAATCTTATAGGTATCTACATTTTCTCGAGCCAGAGCGGGACTGTGTCCGGAGGCATGAGTAACAGGATGGCAAGAAAAGTGGCCACTTTTCTGTGCGATGTGCGGGGAAAAAGCCTTGGTGCACTGGAGTACGAGGATTACGTGGCAAAACTGAACGAACTGATCAGGGAAGCAGGCCATGCCGGCGAACACGCGCTGCTCATGCTCTGCTTCTTCCTGCCCATATCCTGCATACTTCGCTTCAAAGGCAAGCCTTTGCCTTTCTTTGCAAGGCTGGGACTCTCCTTCGTCTGCACTTTTTTCTGCGCTGTGTTTGACGAATTCCACCAATCCTTTGTTTACGGCAGAGTGAGCGACCCTTTCGATGTCCTGGTGGACTGCGTGGGTGCGCTCATCATGGCCGCGGTTATTACCCTTGTGTGGGCGATAAAGAAAATGAGAGAAGCAGATACAATGCGGAGAAGTGTTGACTGATAAACAGATTTTGGGGAGGTAGAATAAAATGAGTATTTTTTGGTTGAAGGTTTTGCTGAAACTGATGTTTGTTCCCAAGCACATGTATTCCCTTTCCGGCGGGCTGCCGGGTGAGGCCTATTGCATTGAGAAGGATGGGGACAGATGGCATTTTTATTACAGCGAGCGCGGGGAAAAGAGAACCATCGCTTATTACGACAGCGAGCGCGAGGTTGCCAAGGCATTTTTTAAGAAGATCCGCGAGTGTAAAAGATAATACAGATCACGAAACAAAAAAACGAGCCGAAGAGCAATTCCTTCGACTCGTATTTTTTATCTTTCTTCTCTGAAATATGTGATTCCCAAGCCTGCGGGCGGTTGATTTTCCCGCTTCTTTCTGATGCTTGTCAGGATCAGCACCACGATGGTGAATACGTAGGGCAGGAGCTTTATGAGAGGCGTCATCGCCATGGGAAGCTGTATGCCTAAAATACTGGATGCGTAAGCATTTGCAATGTACAAAAGGCCGAACACAAAGGAGCCTGCGATACAGATGTGAGGCTTCCAAAGGGAGAAGATGACCAGCGCCACGGAGAGCCAGCCGAGGGCCTCGATGGAAAGGTAGGCTTCCTGGGAACCTGCGTAATCCATGATGTAGTAGAGGCCGCCCAGTCCCGCTATGCCCGATCCGATGATGGTTGCGATGTACTTGTATGCTGTAACGTTGATGCCCACAGCATCGGCAGTGGCAGCGCTTTCTCCCACGGCACGGAGGTTCAGACCGGACCTTGTGCGATAGAGGAAGAAGGAAACGGAAAGGGCAAGGATCAGTGCAAGGAAGGTCATGACTCCGCAGTACTTTAAGGAGTTTGTGGTCTTTGAGAAGGGAGCGCGGAAGTACTCGAGTGCATAGAGATACTCATGAGCTCCGATCCTTGTGAGTCTTGACATGATGAACTTGGTGATGCCCACACCGAAGGTGGTGAGAGCAAGACCGGTAACGTTCTGGTTTGAATGAAGTGACACGGTCAAAAAGCTGTACAGCACGCCCATGAGTCCGCCGCTTATGAAGCAGGCGAGGAGGGCGATCAGTACGATGAGAAATCCGGGAATGTTTTTACCGTACATGAGCTGCAAAGCAACACAGCCGCCTGCGGCGCCCACACTCATGACTCCGGGGATGCCCAGATTCAGGTGACCGACTTTTTCTGTAATGATCTCGCCCGTGGCACCCAGAAGGAAGATGATCCCGATGGAGAAGGAGGATAAAAGGTAATTTACGATGCTCATTATTTTGCCTCCTTTACTGCCTTGTGGCGGAAATTGATCTTATAGTAAATGAAAAACTCGCATCCTATGATAAAGAAGATGATGATACCCACGATGACCGACGGGAATGCGGAGTCGATGTTAAAGTCCGTTGAGATCTGTGACGCACCCTGATCCAGGAAAGTGATGAGGAAAGAGGTGAGGGCCATGTAGATCGGGTTGAATTTTCCGAGCCAGCTGACCATGATGGCTGTGAAGCCCTGTCCGCCGATGGTTGCGGTGGTTACGGAGTGATCAAGAGCGGAAACGATCAAAAAACCTGCCAGTCCGCAGAGAGCTCCGGAGATCACCATGGTACGGATGATGACCTTTTTAACATTGATACCGATGTAAAGGGCTGTTTTCTGGCTCTCTCCCACAACTGAGATCTCGTAGCCGTGTTTGGAATAATTCAGGTAGATGTAGAGACCGATGGTGAGGACAGCAACCACAAGTATCAGCAGCAGGTACTCATGCCCAAGCTTGGGAAGATAGCCGAAATTCAGCATTCCCAGTGTTGAGGATCCGCTGGGTGTCCAGATCATCAGGAAGTAGGACACGATAAAGGTTGCGATGTAGTTCATCATCAGTGTGAACAAAGTTTCATTTGTGTTCCAGAGAGCCTTGCAGAGTGCGGGGATCACGCCCCAGATGGCTCCGATCACTACTGATGAAACAAACATGATGATGAGGAGCAGTGCATTTGGTATCTTGCCACCCAGGCCGATGATGCAGGCTACGGAAGCAAGGGCTCCGATAAGTGCCTGACCTTCTGCTCCGATGTTCCAGAATTTCATTCGGAAAGCGGGAGTAACAGCCAGTGAAATGCAAAGGAGGACTGACAGATCCTTAAGGAACTTCCAGATCCTTCTTTTTGTTCCGAAGGAACCTGAGATCATGGATCCCAGCATCTTGAGAGGGTTGATACCGATCAGGATGTAGGAGAGGATCATGCAAAGGAGGATGGCCAGAGCAACAGCTGCGATGCGTATGCCTGCCTTGGACCAGATGGGAAGATCCTCACGCTTGGTGATGTGGAAAAGAGGTTCTTTTTCTGTATGAACTTTACTCATTTTCTTTAACCTCTCTTTCATCTTTTTGTGATTTGGTCATCAGAAGACCGATCTCTTCCTTTGTAACAGTGCGTCCGTCACAGGTGCCTGTAATGCGGCCGGAATTAATGACGATGATGCGGTCGCAGAGCTCAAGGAGCACGTCAAGATCTTCACCTACGAAGATCACGGAAACACCGTTTTCCTTCTGCTTGTTCAAAAGATTGTAAATGGTGTAGGAGGAGTTGATGTCCAGACCGCGAACGGGATAGGCCACCATAAGGACTGTGGGGGCAGCTGCGATCTCACGGCCTACGAGGACCTTCTGTACATTACCTCCCGAAAGCTTTCTTACTGCAGTTCCCACGCCGGGGGTGTTCACCTGAAGGCTTTCAATGATCTCCGATGCGAGAGCCTTGGGCCTTGCACGATCAACAAACACGGATTTTCCTCTGCGATAGGAACGGAGCATCATGTTGTCTGTGATGTTCATGTTGCCCACGAGACCCATTCCGAGACGGTCTTCGGGAACGAAGGAAAGACGGACACCGAGATTTCTGATCTGGAGGGGAGTTTTGTCCCGCAGATCCACGGTGTCACCGGTCTTGGGGTTATTGTAGATTATATCTCCTTCGTTAAGGGGATAGAGCCCTGCGATGGCCTCAAGGAGTTCGCGCTGGCCGCTTCCTGCGATGCCCGCGATCCCAAGGATCTCGCCGCTTCTTGCTTCGAAGGAGATGTTGTCAAGAACCCGTATGCCCTCGTCGTCTGTGGCGGAGAGATTGTCGACCTTCAGACGTACAACGGAGTTTTTGGGCTCTGTTCTTTCTATATTAAGGGAAACTTTCTGGCCAACCATCATCTCGGTGAGAGAGCTTTCGGTTGCGTCCTTGGTGTCCACTGTTGCGATGTGCTCGCCCTTTCGGAGGACGGCTACGCGGTCGGAGATCTCAAGGACTTCATGAAGCTTGTGGGTGATGATGATAATGGATTTACCGTCAGCCCTCATGTTTTTAAGGACTTTGAAGAGATTCCTGGTCTCCTGGGGAGTGAGGACCGCAGTGGGCTCGTCGAGGATCAGGATGTCCGCGTCACGGTAGAGGACTTTGATGATCTCCACAGTCTGCTTTTCGGAAACTGACATCTCGTAGATCTTCTTTTTGGGGTCGATGGAAAAACCGTATTTTGCGGTGATCTCCGCAACACGCTTGTTGACATCGTTCAGATTGAAGCGTTCCTTTGAAGCGTCTCCCAGAACGATGTTTTCGCCTGCGGTAAAAATGTCCACCAGTTTGAAGTGCTGGTGAACCATTCCTATCTTATAGCGGAAGGCGTCCTTGGGGGAGCGGATGATGACAGGCTCTCCGTTAACGATGACTTCGCCTTCGTCGGGGAAATATATGCCTGCGATCATGTTCATAAGGGTGGTCTTGCCGCAGCCGTTCTCACCGAGGATAGCAAGGATCTCACCCTTGTAAACATCAAGAGAAACGTCGTGGTTTGCAACGACGCTTCCGAATGCCTTTGTAATATGCTTTAATTCGAGAGCAAGCTCTTTCAAGTTTGGTTACCTCCGGGGCAGAATAAAAAACAACGCATAAAGTATAATTCGCTTAAAACCAAAAGTCAATAAAAGCGACAAAGCGGCGGAGCCGAAAATGACTCCGCCGTCGGATTATGTGCTTGTGATGATTTGAAAAAGTGATCAATACTTAGCGTTCAGGAGCTTGATGCCGTCGATCTGAACATCGAAGTAAGGAGCTGAACGGAATTCGCTCTCTGCGAAGTAGCCATTCTTTACAACCTTTGTATCGGGTGTGAAAGCATCGTCTGTGTCAACATCTGCAAGATGATCTGCAGAAAGAGGAGCACCGTTTACTGTGAATGTCTTTGTATCGAAAACCTTGAGAGATCCGTTGAGGAGCTGAGCCTTAACTTCGTCGATCTTCTTCTGGGTGTCAGCTGCCGCAGCCTTTGTGTTAACTTCTGTAAGAACAACGGAACCTGTGGAGATGGTACCTGTCCAGTCGGTGTCGATCTTCTTGCCGTCCATTACCTGATTGCAGATGTACTCGAAGTAAGGAGCCCAGTCAATTCTGGAAGAAACGATGAATGTGTTGGGGCAAGCTGCTGCTGTGCTTCCGTTGTAGGAAACGTTGGGAACCTTACGCTCTTCGCAGATGGAAGGAGCACCCATGGAGTCAGCATGCTGGGAGATGAGTACACAGCCGTTGTCGATGAGAGCAGCTGCTGCGTTCTTCTCTTCGATCTCGTCGTACCATGATCCTGTGAACTGTACTTCCATTGTTACTTCGGGAACGATGGACTTAACGCCGAGGTAGAAAGATGTGTAACCGGAAATTACTTCTGCATATGTGAAAGCGCCTACATAACCGATCTTGGGAGTAACCTTTGAATCAGCCTTCATCATCTCCTGAAGCTTGAGACCTGCAGCAACACCTGCGAGGTAACGTCCTTCATAGATGGAAGCGAAAGCGTTGTGGAAATTGTCGAGCTTCTCTGTGTGAGCCATTGTTCCTGTAGCGTGGCAGAACTCAACGTCCTTGAACTGCTTTGCAGCCTGAAGAAGATATGTTTCATGACCGAAGCTGTCTGCAAATACGATCTTGCAACCCTGGTCTACGAGATCGGCAGCTGCTTCGTAGCATGCATTGCCTTCTTCGATGTTTCTTCTGATGATAACCTGATCGTCCTTAAGACCGAGGGTCTTTGCAGCATCCTTGATACCGTTGATGAAGTTCAGGTCGTAAGTGGATGCTTCGTCGTGAAGAAGGATCACACCGATCTTGAAATCAGACTTTGCGTCTTTGCCGCCGCATGCTGCAAGGGAAAGAACCATTGCGCAGGCAAGGATCAAGCTTAAAAGCTTTTTCATAAAAATTGTCCTCCGTTTTACATGAAATGTTAGAAATTGTTAAAGGGGATTTTGTTCCCCTTTGCAACACGAATTATATTCAATTGTAAATTTTTTGTAAATCTCATTTTTTTAATGTGATTTATAAGCATTGCTTAAGCTGAGTGATAATGTCTTTACGATGTTTTTAAGATGTGCTATATTGAATACAAAGAAATTTGTTTTCCATGTTTACCTATGGAAAGATTAGAAAAATGGCAGTGAAAAAACGGAGGATAACCAAATGAAACTTCTTGAGGACAGGATTAAGAAGGACGGTATCGTTAAAGAAGGTAATGTATTAAAGGTAGACAGTTTCATCAATCATCAGATGGATGTTAAGCTTTTTGATGAGATGGGCAAGGAATGGAAGCGCCTTTTTGCGGACAGGCCCATCAACAAGATCCTTACCATCGAAGCATCAGGCATAGGCATAGCGTGCGTCGCAGCCCGTTCCTTCGATGTTCCGGTTGTTTTTGCGAAGAAGGCTCAGAGCATCAACATCGACGGGGATGTATATGCCTGCAAGATAGAGAGCTTTACCAAAAAGAGGATCTACGATGTGATCGTTTCAAAAAAGTTTTTGAGCAAGGACGATCATGTTCTTATTATAGATGATTTTCTTGCAAACGGATGTGCGGTACTGGGACTTCTCGACCTTATCAGAGAGGCGGGAGCGACTGTCGAAGGCGTCGGCATCGCAGTGGAAAAAGGCTTCCAGCGCGGTGGTAAGCTGATCCGTGACATGGGTATCAGAGTGGAGAGCCTTGCGATTGTTGAATCCATGGATCCTGCTACGGGAGAGATCATTTTCAGACATTAAGGGTAATCTTTGATAAATTATTAGAGTAAATATTAGCTTGACACAGACCTGTTTTTAAGTTAAATTAACTTTAACGAAAACAGGTTTTTTTGTTAGGAGATTTAAAATGGCTAAAAAGGTTAAAATGTCTGACATCGCAGGAAGGCTTGGAGTCAGTGTGGTTACGGTTTCCAAGGCCCTATCCGGACAAAAGGGTGTCAGTGAAGAAGTAAAGAATAAGATCATCCGTCTCGCAGAGGAACTGGGATACGAGAAGCCCGGTGAGTCCGGAGGCGTTTCAAAGAGCTATAATTTCGGAGTTGTGGTTCCCGAGGGTTACATCACGAAGTACGAAGCCTTTTACTGGGAACTTTATCAGGCCATCAACACTTCCGCCGCAAAAGAGAACAGCTTTGTCATGCTTGAGACTATTTCCGGGGAAGATGAGAATGCCGGTAATCCTCCCAAGCTTCTGAGAGAGAGCAAAGTGGATGCGCTGATCGTGATGGGGGCCATGAAGACTTCCTATCTGAAGATGATCAGGGCTCATTATGCTACTCCAACTGTTTTCCTTGACTTCTACGATTCAGAGATACAGGAGGATTCCGTGATCTCCAACAGCTTTTACGGAGCTTATGCCATCACAAACTACCTCCTTGAAAAAGGTCACAGAAAGCTTGCTTACGTGGGAACGCCCATGTCCACCGAGAGTATCACCGACCGTTATCTGGGTTATGTGAAAGCGCTCATGGAAAAAGGGATCGAGATCAGGAAAGACTGGGTCATCAATGATCGTGACATGAACAGAGTAATGTATAACGAGATCGAGCTTCCTGAAGAAATGCCCGAAGCCTTTGTCTGCAACTGCGACATGACAGCCAGCAAGATCATCGAGGCACTTTCGAAGAAGGGTTTTTCCGTTCCCGGGGATGTAGCGGTTACGGGATTTGATGATTACCTTCACCCCGGACTTTGCGTCATTCCGCTCACAACATACGCTGTAAACATGGAAGGACTGGCGGATTCAGCAGTGAGAAATGTGCTTAAAAAGCTGAACGGTATCGAAACGAACAAGGGTATCCACCTGATCGAAGGAAGGCTCATCTGCAGGGAAAGCGCTTGATAGAAGACGATCGAAGAAGTCTTTCTAAGAAAAACAAAAATTTTTAAAATAATGCTTGCATTTTTTTAAAAATGGGAGTAATATATAGCGCGTGCCTTAACACAAGGTCACCTGATAGAAATCGGGGTGTGGCTCAGTTTGGCTAGAGCGCCATCTTAGGGAGGTGGAAGTCGCAAGTTCGAATCTTGTCACTCCGATTAAAAAAGCAGTTCCATTCGGAACTGCTTCAGACTGTCGACAAAGTCTCATGCTCGATATGGCATGGGACTTTGTTTTTTTATGCTCAAATGCTTTGTTTTAGCGACTTTCATCCACTTTTATGATATAATATCTGTATCAAAAACATGGTGGTA
>JAEEGK010032588.1_pt1 | contig 10181 bp, 9 predicted proteins | sample 8958771 | NCBI WGS metagenome assembly JAEEGK01 (sample SAMN16246547, study PRJNA631951) | gut metagenome | biome: gut microbiome; feature: rumen; material: SC-attached | host: Bos | place: Iran: Karaj | collected 2018-10 | reverse complement strand
TCACACAAAAGTCCATAGAGGCTGTGAGCGGATGCGAGAAGATCGCCGTTGAATACGGCAATCAGGAGATTGAACAAGAGCACCTGCTCTACGCTCTTATGACAATAGAAGATAGCCTTATCTCTAAGCTTGTAGAGAAAATGGGCGTTGATACAAGCTCTTTTATCTCAAGAATTGAAGAGGCGATTGGCAAGAGAACCAAGGTACAGGGCGGTCAGCCCTATATCGGAGCACAGCTCAACAAGGCGCTTTTATCTGCTGAGGATGAAGCCAAGGCGCTTGGCGATGCTTATGTTTCTGTTGAGCACCTATTCCTTGCGCTTATCAAGCATGCCAATAAAGAGGTAAAAGAGATCTTTAATCAGTTTGGAATCGACAGGAACAGATTCCTTCAGGTTCTCTCTGAGGTTAGAGGCAACAGGAATGTCACAACAGACAATCCCGAGGCGACTTACGATACTTTGAGCAAATACGGAACAGAGCTTGTTGAGAAGGCCAAGAACCAGAAGCTTGATCCTGTCATTGGTCGTGATACCGAGATTAGAAACGTTATAAGGATCCTTTCAAGAAAGAGCAAGAACAATCCTGTGCTCATCGGTGAGCCCGGCGTTGGTAAGACCGCTGTTGTAGAGGCACTTGCCCAGAGAATTGCAAGCGGCGACGTTCCCTCAGCACTGAAAGACAAGAAAATCTTTTCGCTTGATATGGGTGCTCTCGTTGCGGGAGCCAAGTACAGAGGCGAGTTTGAGGAAAGACTGAAAGCTGTTCTCGAAGACGTGAAAGGTTCGGATGGTGAGATCATTCTTTTCATCGATGAGCTTCATCTGATAGTCGGTGCCGGAAAGACAGACGGCGCAATGGATGCGGGCAATATGCTTAAGCCCATGCTTGCAAGAGGCGAGCTCCACTGCATCGGTGCAACAACGCTCAACGAGTATAGACAGTACATAGAAAAAGACGCAGCGCTTGAGAGACGTTTCCAGCCTGTAATGGTTGATGAACCTACGGTTGAAGATACCATCAGTATCCTTAGAGGTTTAAAAGAAAGATACGAAGTTTTCCACGGCGTTAAGATCATGGACAGTGCACTTGTTAGCGCAGCTGTTCTATCTAACAGATACATTTCCGACAGATTCCTTCCCGACAAGGCAATCGACCTTGTGGATGAAGCCTGCGCTCTTATTAAGACAGAGATGGATTCAATGCCGGCAGAGCTTGATGAGCTCAACCGTAAGATCATGCAGATGCAGATCGAGGAAGCTGCTCTCAAGAAAGAGGATGACAGCCTTAGTAAGGAAAGACTTGCCGTTTTGCAAAAAGAGCTTGCGAATCTCAAGGAAGACTTTGATACCAGAAAGGCTCAGTGGGAGAATGAAAAGCAGGCTGTAGATAAGCTTGCGACAATGCGTGAGCAGATAGATACCATCAATTCAGAGATAGCTATCGCTCAGAGAAACGGAGATTATGAGAAAGCCGGAGAGCTTCAGTATGGTAAGCTCCCCGCTCTTAAGAAAGAGCTTGAAGAAGCTGAGGAAGCAGCTCATAAAAAAGAAGCGGATACCACCCTTGTACATGAGAGAGTATCCGATGAGGAGATCGCCGGAATTATCAGCAGATGGACCGGAATTCCTGTAAATAAGCTGACTGAGAGTGAGAGGAATAAGACTCTTCATCTTGCTGATGAGCTTCACGGAAGAGTTGTAGGTCAGGATGATGCAGTGACCAAAGTTTCCGAAGCGATCATGAGATCCAAGGCAGGCATCAAGGATCCCGGTAAGCCCATAGGGTCATTTCTTTTCCTTGGCCCCACAGGTGTCGGAAAGACAGAGCTTGCCAAGAGCCTTGCAAAGTCACTTTTTGACGATGAGAACAATATGGTCCGTATCGACATGAGTGAGTACATGGAAAAGTACAGCGTTTCCCGCCTTATCGGAGCACCTCCCGGATATGTTGGTTACGAAGAGGGCGGTCAGCTTACGGAAGCAGTCAGAAGAAAACCCTATGCGGTAGTTCTTTTTGATGAGATTGAAAAGGCACATCCCGATGTATTTAACATCCTGCTTCAGGTGCTTGATGATGGACGTATCACAGATTCTCAGGGCAGAACCGTAGACTTTAAGAATACTATCCTTATCATGACCTCCAACATCGGTGCTCAGTACCTTCTTGATGGTATCGGCAGTGACGGAAGTATCAGTGAGGAAGCAGAGAAAGAGACTATGGAAGATCTAAGGGCTCACTTTAGACCTGAGTTCCTTAACAGACTTGATGAGATAATCATGTTCAAGCCTCTGACAAAAGAGAACATCGGAGGAATCATCGAGCTTATTATCAAGGATCTTAATAAGAGACTTGCGGACAGAGAGATCGCTATAAGCCTTACTCCTGCAGCAAAAGAATATGTCATAGACAATGCCTATGATCCTATCTACGGAGCAAGACCTCTTAAGAGATATATTCAGAAGTATGTGGAGACTTTGTCAGCTAAGCTTATACTTGAAGACAGAGTACAGCCCCATGACACCATAGAATTTGACGTGGAGAACGGAGAACTTGTGGCAAAGAGCCGCAGCTAAGGATAATAACACAGAAGAACCCCAAGAGCAGCTTATAGAGGGTAAGCTTAATTGCTCTTGGGGTTCTCCCGTTTTTGGGTTTATTTGTTGGTTGATAGTGCGCAAATTTTGGGGAAATCAAATGAATTGATTTCTGCTTTCGTCGTACGTAAAACCTGCGTCTAATAATTTCTCAATAATTTTTTTCAATTCTTCCTGGTTTATACCCATGTCTTCTGCAAGGATTTCCAGTGAACTGTAGTTGTCTCTTAGCTTGGTATTGAGATAGCTAAAGAGCATTATAGGATCTTCCGGCATATATACCTCACATTCAAAATCTGATTCCTATAAAATAGTATAGCACTAAACCCAACATATTGAAAACAGATTATTAATACCACATCATATTGAAACGGCTCTTTTTATAGGTGTATAATTATTATGACTTATTATATGTGCAATTCTGAATTGTTGATTTACAGTATGAGCGCTTTAGATGCGCTTTTTGGATATATAAGATTTTTTTGAGGGGATATTTGGATAGTATGCAGGCGTCGGTAGATATTCATTGCCATATTATGCCCGGAGTTGACGATGGCTCGCGGGATATGGATACCAGCATTAAGATGCTGAAGATTGCTGAGAAGAACGGTATCACAGATATTATACTTACTCCGCACCACAAGCCGATGCATCACAATGTCAGTCCCGAACATAACAAGGTATATAAAGACAGGCTTCAGAACGCAGCTGATAAGGTCGGGATAAAAGTCAGATTATATTCCGGAAATGAGATATATTATAGCGATGAGACCCAGAGAGAGCTTGAGAACGGCAAGATATGTACTCTGGCAGGCTCTGATTATGTGCTTGTGGAATTTCATCCAACCAATCCATTCAGCGCCATAAATAATGCCGTTTATCAGGTGCAGGGAGCAGGTTTCATTCCCGTCATAGCACATGTGGAGAGGTACAGCGATATAGTATCCCACCCCGCTTATGTGGAGGAACTAATAGATAAGGGCTGTTACATACAGGTAAATGCGTCATCCATTATGGGCAAGTACGGCTGGGGAATTAAATCTTTTGTCAAAAAACTATTGAAAAACAGACGGGTTCACTTTGTTGCGACGGATGCTCATGATACAGGAAGAAGAGCACCGGAGCTTGCGGATTGTAGATCCTATGTAGAAAGAAAATACGGAAGAGAATACGCAAACAGGATTTTCTTCGACAATCCAATGAGCATAATCCGCGGCGAGATCATATAAAACAACATTTACAGCGTGAACACAGATAAAATCATTTCGCGGCGTATGGCGATTATATAAAACATCACTTCGCGTCACATGGCGTAAGTATTTGGAGGAGCATGGACAGGAAAGAAGACATTATAGAAATTAATCTTGGCGAGCTTTTGTCTGTCATACTGGGGCGAGCATTTCTGATCATAAGCGCCGGAGTATTCTTTGCACTGGCGGGGCTTTTTGTCAGCAAATTTGTTCTTCATCCCACTTATGAATCAACTACCAAGATTTACATACTAAATAAAGAGGAAAATCAGACCGTAACTTATTCGGATGTGCAGATATCAACGCAACTCACCCAGGACTATGCTGAGCTTATAAAGAGTAGATACGTGCTTGAAGAGGTTGCGCAGAGGCTTAATCTTGTAGATGTAACATACGAGGATCTTGCGGATGTTCTCAAGGTTGATACTCCATCCGATACGCGTATTGTTTCTATCACGGCCAAGGATGAGGATCCTCTCATGGCAATGAAGATTGCCAACTGTATCAGAGAGGTTGCCAGTGAGCACATCACCAACGTTATGGATATCGATGCCATCAACGTTGCAGAGACAGCCAATGTGCCCACCAAGAAAGCAAGCCCCAGAGTTGGAAGATGGACTGTTATCTCAGGACTTTTGGGCGCGATCATCGTTGCATTTTTTGTAGTCCTTGGATATCTTCTTGATGATACCATCAAGAGTTCCGATGACGTGGAGAGATACCTGGGACTTAGCACCATAGGCCTTATTCCTCTTTCACTTGAAGAGCAGGGCAAAAAGAAATCCAAGAAAAAATAATACGAAGATAATATAAAAAGAATTGAACTAACAGAAACGGAGATTTTATGCAGAGCGCAAAGCTTCATTTCAGCCAGTCGGAAAATAATTATCAGGTAAAAGAAGCATATAAGACCCTCAGAAGTAACGTTGAGTTCAGCGGACAGAACGTACGAGTTATCTCGGTTACAAGCTGTACTCCCGGTGAGGGAAAGACCACTGTTGCAATGGCTCTTGCAAGAGCTTTTGCAGAAGCGGGCAAGAAGACTATCCTTGTAGACGCTGATATGCGTAAGTCTGTGCTTGTAGGAAGATACAAGACAGGCTCTGTGAGACTTGGACTTACACATTGTCTTGTCGGAAGAGAGAGACTTTCGAGCGTTATCTGCGAGACGGATACACCTAATCTCTATGTTATCTTCAGCGGACCCGTTCCGCCTAACCCAAGTGAGCTTCTGGGCGGCAGAATATTTAGCAAAGTCCTTGAGAATATGAAACAGGTATTTGACTATGTGATCATAGATACGCCTCCTCTTGGAAGCGTTATTGATGCGGCTGTAGTTGCGAAGCAGTGCGACGGTACGATCATGGTAGTTGAGAATAACGCTATCAGCTACAGATTTGCTCAGAGGGTAAAAGACCAGCTTGATAAGGCGGGAGCCAAGATGCTTGGTGTTGTACTTAACAAGGTTGATATTAACGGTAAGGGATATTATGGACATTACGGCCATTATTACGGCAAGTACTACGGCAAATATTATGGCAAATACTACGGTAACGGTGATGATGGAGAGAGCAGTTCCATGACAAGACCAAGAGCGCCTGAACCAGACCTTGGCCCTGATGATGACGATCTTGATGAGCTTAACTATCTTGCGGGAGTCACCAGAAAAGACTGAGCTTAGCGATGTTTAAAGACATAAATAAATGTATTCTACAGGTGGAGGAATGAAGTGAGAGGAAATATTCTCGGAATATTTTTTACCATATTGAGCGGAGTGCTTGTGGCGCTCATAGTTATCGCATACGGCAGGAGTGATAGACTGGCGCCGGAATTTAGATTCTCCGCAGTTGGGTTTATATATGATTCCAAGACAACTGACAGAGACCTTCTACAGGGAGTCAATGCCTATGATTCCAGGGACGGTGATATGACAAGCCGGATCGTTGTTGAGAAGGTTGTTCTTAACAGAGATGCTGAGACAGCGGTTGTTTATTATGCGGTGGCGGACTTTAGCGGCAATGTAGCCAAGCAGTCCCGTGTTTTTCCCGCAGATATAAGAGATATAGATTATAACGGCGATTCGTCGGAGACTATGGAGGATCCTCTTTTTCCAAACATGCTCTCAGACGGAACACAAGGAGAAGGAGCTGTTGAAGGCGCGAGTGCAGAGGGCGTCTCTACAGATGATCAGGAGTAATAGATGAGGGGAAAAGGAAAAGTCTTTCTCATTGTCTGGGCAGTGTTTATGACGTTTATTGCGGGTGGACTTGTCGGATTTGAGATAATGAGAGTAATGGGAAAAGCTAATCTTGGTTCCAAATCCGCCACATCGGCACCGATGATGGGGCAGCAGGATTCATATGCGGTTTCGAACGCAAGCGCGGAATGGCAGGATGACTGGATCACATATAATGGTGATGTATATGATTACAATGAAGATATAATTACTTTTTTAATAATGGGAATAGACAAAGATGATGAAGTTGTCTCGAAGGTATCTGAGGGAGGCGAAGGAGGACAGGCGGATGCGCTGTTTCTTCTTGTTCTCAACCCGCATACTCAGAAGATAAGCATTATAGGCATCAACAGAAATACAATGACCGATGTGGATGTTTATGATGAATACGGAAGATATCAGACTACGGTAGAAGCGCAGATTTGTCTGCAACACGGTTTCGGTGACGGAATGGAAGAATCCTGTGAATATCAGGTGAAGGCGGTGTCCAGTCTTTTTTACCAGCTCCCGATTCACGGCTATGCTGCTATAAATATGAGCGCGATTCCTACGATAAACGATCAGGTCGGAGGAGTTGATGTAGTTGTTCTCGAGGACCTCACAAAGTTTGATAAGACACTGAAAAAGGGCGCTGAAGTTCATCTTGAGGGAAAGACGGCATATCATTACATAAAGAGCAGAGATATACACATATCGGGCTCAAACAGCTCAAGGCTTGAAAGGCAGAAACAGTATATAAATGCTTTTATAAATGCTGCCAGAAATAAGTGCAGTGAAAATAATAACGCTGCAGTGGAGCTTTTTACGGCAATCGGAAGTAAGATGGTAACTAATATATCTGCCGATGAGATCTCATATCTTGCTCCGTATCTCGTATCGTATACGTTTAATGCGGATGACATCATATCAATTGACGGTGAAACTTCCAGGGATGGCAAGTATGAGGAGTTTAGAGTTGATGACGCCGGCCTCTATGAGACTATAATAGATGTTTTTTATGAAAAAATTGATCAAGCAGGCTAATGAAATGTATACGAAAAGACGATATAGAATAATAGAGATGATAGCCGTAAAAGGACTCTTTTTACCGCTGATGATAGTTTTTCTTATCGGATGTTCACGGAAGGATACAGATGCCGGACGTAACACCGCTTATGAAAAAAGTACTCTTCCGACGGAGCAGAAAACCGGATTTGAAGACATCAAGAGCTTAAATGAGGATGCTTTTGCATGGCTGTACATTCCGGGGACGGATATAAATTGTCCCATTCTTCAGGATTCTGAAGGTGATGATTCTTTTTACAAAAGTCATAACGAGTACAAAGAGCCTGATGAAAACGGGGCGATCCATATCGAGGCTGCAAATCTTAATGACATGTGTGATTTTAATGAAGTCATTTACGGATCATCGCCTAAGGATGGAACCGGATTTGCGCAGCTCAATAATTTTTTGGATAAAGAATATTTTGACGAGCACGAGTATGTACATGTATATATGGAGGATAACTCCCTTATATATTATATAATTGCCGCTTATATCCGCGATGATACAAAGCTTCTTGAACAGTATGATTTCACATATGCTTCCGGGTGTATGGAGTTTATCAATGAGATCTACAGAAAAGGAGATGACACTAAGATTATCAGGGATGGCTGCGAGACGGGGCTTGAACCCGAACATTTCCTTATTACGCTTACTACGGACAGCACCGATGAACCGGGAAAGCAGATGGTGGTTATCGGATGTCTGATGGGGGACGTAGCCGGGAAAATTGACAGATATGTTGATTACGGAGATGAAGACGACATTAATATTCAGGCTGAATAGTAACACAAGGATAATGTTGTTTAGATAAAAGAACGGAGGCAAAAAAATATGAAAAAGATTCTGGCTCTTACAGTTGCAGGTACACTTTGGGTGACGAGTTCCGTATGTGTTTTTGCTGCGGAGGATACTACCGGTGAGAATACAGTTACGGAGGAGGCTAATTCTGACGTAGATCCCAGCCCGACTATAGAGGGGTTACAAGAAAAGCTCAAAAAGCAAGAAGAGCAGGCTCAGGCGGATAGAGTGAAAGCAGAAAAAGACAAAGCTGAACTTAATCAGAAGATAGGTGAGCTTAAATCAGTGCAAGAGGAACTTAGTAAGAAACTTACCACTCTCGCAAATGATAATAAAGAACTCGAACAGAAGAAAGCACAACTGACACAGCAGCTTGAATCAACAAATAAGAGTCTCGACGTTGCTGTTAAAGCAAAGAATAAATACGAAGAAAAATATAATAATGCGACAGCCGCTCCCAAGAGAAGAGAGACTCCTTCAAGAGAGCAGGTGCTTAGCAAAAATAACGCAGTCGGTGACGGAAACGGCGGATACGTCGCTCAGGGCGGACATGTTCAGATCAACGGCGGAAAGAGCAATGTTACATTTACACTTTCAGCTCCCACAGCAGGTGTTCTGAGTTCTGCAAACAAGTATGCAAACAGTGTTGGCGGAACACTTCTTCACTGCGTAACAACAAGCTCACCCGGAGTTTCATTTAAGACAGCGGTAGTAAATTTCACTGTTACCGGCGTAAGTGCAAACGACTCAATTGCAGTATATCAGCTTCAGGGCAAGAATTGGGTTCAGGTAATGGTTACATCCATTACAGATAACCACGTAACCGTAAACCTTACACAGCACGGACCTCTCGCTTTTGTAAGAGTTGCGGCGGTTGCAACTGCAACACATTGAGATTGATAATTGTATATATAATAGATGATGGAAATATCGGACGATTTCTTTCGTCCGATATTTTTTTAATGCGGAAAGGAAGAACAAGTATGAAAAAATTTTGTGTAATAGTAATGGCAACAGCACTTACAATGTCTATGTTGACAGGATGTGTGGGAGCGGCAGGTAAAAAAGACAACAGTGCGGCGGGCAATAGTTCTGCAACAATCGAGGCAAGCGTTGAAGCAACTGAGAATGCAAGTACCGCATCCGATGATGTGGCAAAAGAGACAAGCACAGAAGATGAAGCAGCTGCTACCACTCAGGCACAGGCAGGAAGTGCAGCTTTAAATCTGGACAACAGAGTGAAGGTGGAAAGTCCGTATTGTCCTGCTGAAGTTGTAGATTTTTTGAATTCTTTGGAGACAGATTTTACAAAGATTAAATGGGGTGTGGTTTATCCCGTAACAGGAATGGAAGGTGTTATTATTTCGGTTACGCCTTACATGAAAGGTACGGAAAGCCATCTTGTCATCGGTATTACCAACTTGTATGATCAGGATCTTACGATCAAGTCAGAAGGATTTGCCAAGGACACTTCCGGAAACAATACAGCGGATCTCAAATTCGAGGATAAAGGCGTTGGCGCCGGAAACACCGTCATTCATGATGTGGTCTGCAAAGATTTCCCTTCCGGAGAGATCAGCTGGACTAATATAGAAATTCCCGATACTTCTGCGGAGTATGTTCTTTGGGACGGAACGTGGGCTCTTGGTAATAATATGGAATTTTCTTATGAGTTAACCGGAGAAAAAGATATGGTTCCCGGCGAAGTTACAGTGTTACTTCTTGATGATCAGGGCTATGTACTTGATTGCATGACAGATAACAACACAAGCAGCGGAAAATCAGCCAAGGGCAGCATGAAGTCAGATTTCAACAATTCAGAAGGTAACCTTAGCAATGTAGCAATGTTTGTAAATCCTACTGCCGCGGAGTAATAGATAATATGTTTTTGTGCGGATTGGCTTTTTCAATGTATACGCACAGTTTTGTGGTTTTATGTTATAATAGCGTTGCTGTGTACGAGAATTAAGTGTACAAGGCAGCGAGGAGAATACAATGAGCTGGGAAGATAACGTCAGGAAGGTTGTTCCGTATACACCGGGTGAGCAGCCCAAAGTTAAGAATATAATCAAGCTTAATACAAATGAAAATCCTTATCCGCCGGCACCTGCGGTTCAGGAAGCGCTTAAGAACATGGGCGCGGAAGCTTTCAAGAAGTATCCCGATCCCACATGCGATGTGCTTGTTGAGGCGATAGCGGATTTTTATAAAGTCGGAAAAGAGAATGTGTTTGTTGGAGTAGGTTCTGACGATGT
>JAEEGK010032585.1_pt1 | contig 10182 bp, 5 predicted proteins | sample 8958771 | NCBI WGS metagenome assembly JAEEGK01 (sample SAMN16246547, study PRJNA631951) | gut metagenome | biome: gut microbiome; feature: rumen; material: SC-attached | host: Bos | place: Iran: Karaj | collected 2018-10 | reverse complement strand
ATATTGTTCTCCTTTAAGTAAGAAAGATGGTAAATATGCATGGAATGAAAATAGTAAAAATAATAATAGAGGATTCTTTACTATTGGATGTGATTGTATTAATAGTGATTATAATGGATATGATACTTCTAAAATTAATGGTGGTTATTGTCAACATGCTACAATGATTTCTGATTCTGTTATGGTTAATTTTGTTGAAAAAGAAGTGTTAATGGATGATGTTAATGTTGAATATAGTGAAAGTAAACAAAGTGCTGTTGAAAATTATAATGATAGAGAAGATTATGATAATAGATGTAATTTGGAACTTAAAAATATTATGGATAATGATCAAACTTTAAATTAATTATTTTGTAATTATTTAGAACATTTAAATATTTTTTAAATCATATAATATTAAACTTAATGAATTGGGAATTTTGTTTTAATTTTTATATATTTAAATTATTTAAATAAATAAAATAAATACATTTATTTTTTCAAAAAATCTTATTTAATGTGGTAATTTAGTTGTGATAAATTTTTTCACTACTTTTTTTATTTTATTTAAAGAAACATAAATAGGTTTATAATCTTTTTCTTCATCAATTGCTTTTATTAATTCCATATATGATTTTGTGTTTTCATCACATTTTTCAACAATATTCAACATAAATTGAATATATTCTTTTTGAAATTCTATATTTATTTTTTGAGTTAATTTAAATACAATAATATTTTTTTGATTTAAACTAAAAGTTGTTCTTGAAATCATATCTTTTAAAATATTTATTGCTTTAAAAATAGGGAATCTCATTTTAAAAATTGTATCAACTAAAAAATTGAGATAGCTTTCTAAAATTTCTAATTCAACTTTTTTAATAAAAACATAATCTTCATATCTCATTCTTCCAAGAATATTAATATATTTAAAGAAATTAAAAGCTTTTGTTGAAATTTTATTTCTTGGAATTCTAAATTGTAATTGTAAATAATTATCAACATCATAAGTTCCTATATTAACTAAATTTTTCATCATATATTCTAAAACGAAATTAGCAGTAAATTTATCTGCTTGTTTAGTTGTTAAAATAATATTTGTTGAATCATATTTATTATCAATTAAACAAAAAGAATAATTAATTAATAAATATTCATTACTACTTTCACCATAATTATTATATATTTGTTCACCTTCTTTAAAAGTTTGTTTTGTATTTGTTGATAAAATAAAATAATCAGAATTTTTCAAATCTAATTTTTCTTTATCATAATTTTTCATATCAAAAGAAATTTGTTTTTTATTTGATATTTCTTTTTTATTATATTCATAATACTTTTCACAATTTGTATAAACTAATAAATCTTTATCTTCTTTATCATATTCAGAAGAATATGTTAAAATATTATTTATTGTATCTAAAAATTCATATTTTACATCAACTTTTGGATTATGATTTAATAAATCAGCTAATGGAATTAATAAAGTTCTATTTTCATTAATTGAAAATTGTCTTGAAATGATAAAAAGATAAATTTTTTTAAAAATAACTGGTTCAAATATATTAACATCTGTTTTTTTAATAATTTGTTCATAAGTTTGATTTATTTCATCTTTATAATTTGATATTTTATCATCAACTTCATGATCATTTAATTCAATACTATCTTCTTCATTCCAAAAAGCAGGAAAGCTTAAATAATTATTTGATAACATTAAATCAATATAAGGTTTATAAAAAGATTTATCTCCTTTATCAAATTCTTTCATTAAAAAATAGGCAATTTTAATAGAATTATGTTTATTTAAAGAAGGTAAAGATGTCTTCATTTCAATTTTTGATGAATCAATTATTAATTTATATGGAATATATAATATTGCTGTATTTTCTTCTATATTTTTTGTAGTTTTACAACCTATTAATCTTCCTTTTAAATATGCTATTGGAAATTCTATATTAGGATAAATTGCCCCATTTTCATTTAACCACTTTTTAAATTCTGAATAAACTTCTATTATATCTTTTGGAAATTTATATTCTTTATCTTCTATATTTTCGCTTTGATTTATTTGCCTTAAGATATCAATAATTAAACTTTTTGATTCTGATTGACTTTCCATAAGATTTTTGAATGAGAAAAAAAAATAATTTTTTTAATAAAATAAATAATGATTTAAATAATAACTCTTAAATTAAAAAAAATGAAATCGATGAAAAAAAAAACAGGAGTATTAAATTTATTTGGTATGGCTCCTCCTGAAAAAATAGAATCACTTCCTAGAGAAGTATTAAAATGGATTCAGAGTTTGGATTTAACATATAGTATAAGAAATGTTAAAAAGGATTTTAATAATGGATTTTTAGTAGCTCAAATTTTATCAAGATATTATCCAGTCACAAATGACATAAACCAAAATTATAAAGCAATACAAATGCATCAAATAAGTAATGGATTTTCAATGGCAACTCGAAAAGACAATTGGGAACAAATAAATAAATTCATTGATAAAATAGGAGAAATCACTACACGTATAAATGATATAGATACATTTATAAAAAATGAAAATGGTGAAATTTTATTATTTATAATATCATTATATCAAGAATTAACAAAAAGAAGAATTCCATTATTAGAAGGGAAAGTAATAACAACAGATATAGATAATTATAATAAATCATATTTATTAAAAGAAAATGGAGAAATAGAAAAATTAAAAAAAACAGATATTGATAATTTAAGTAGTAATTTAATGCCAAATATTCAAAATCAAATTCCAATTCAACAAGAAGAACCTCATGTAGAACAAGTAGAAAAAAAAAATGATGAATTTTTAAACACTCAAAAAACAACTAATTCTATTTTATCAAGAGGTAGTCAAATAGTAATGAAAGGTGATGTGAAGCCAATGTCTTTAAATCCAGTTCAAATGGAAAAAGGATTTAAAATAAAAATTTCAGAACCAAAAGTTTATGAAACAATAACTAGAACTATTTATCAACCAAGACAACCTATTATTTCAAGTAATATTACTCATGAAAGTAAAGAAAAAAAAAATAATGATGATATTTTTGGGAAATTTAATTCTCTTATTCAAGATGAAAGAGATGTTGAACAAAAAACTATTAGTACTGATAATCCTTTTTTAACTTTAGATGAACCTTTAAGAATAAAAATTAATAATGATTTTAATGAAGATTATAATAAGATTAAAATTGGGAATGGAAATAAATTTATTTTTTATTTTTTTAAAGCTGTTGATGATTTAAGTGATAATGTTTTTAATTTTGTTTTACAATATATTTTAAAAATTATAGAAGATTTTTATAATATTTTAAGTGGGAAACAAGTTAATGATTTTGTTGATACTTTTCTTTTAATGTTTGAAACTTATATTAACCTTGATAATTTCGATGATGAAAGTAAGAAATTTAGTTTAATGCATGAAGCAATGGGAAATTTTTTTATTAAAAGTTTGAAAAATAAAAATGAAGAAATGTTTGTTATTTTCAAAAATATTTTCATTGAAAAAATATTTGAAACAATAAATGATAAAGAATATAATAGTAAATTAATATATTTATGTAATTTATTATTTCAAATACTTCAACCTACAAATGAGCAACAAATAGATTTATTTAAAATGTTTAAAGAAAAAACAAATGAAAATGAAGAAATAATGTATGAATGCTTTGCTATATTACATGATGAATTAAAAAATTATACTGATAGCTTAATTGATGGATGTCTATTTTATATATTAAATGGTTTAGCAAATGAAAATCCAAAAATAAGATATTTTTCTTTAGAAATGTTACTTCATTATTCAGAATTAAATGTAAATTTTGTTTTTAATTTTCAGAATAAATTAGATAAATTATCTAATAAAGAAAGAGATAGAGAAAATTGTTTATTAATAATTAAAATAGTTTGTCAAAGTTTAAAAGCTGCTTATGTTAAAAAAACTCAACCTAAAGATGGTAAATCAAAAGGTTTTATTGATAAAGAAGGAAATAATGGTGATTCTGAACAACAAATTTATTTAAATGATATTTCTTTTGGAAATAAAGTTATTAAAGTAATTGTTAATAGATTTATTGGAGATCATGTTTTTATTTTATTATTCACTAATGCTATTTATGATTATTTATATGATAATAATGAATTATATGAAATATTATTAGATGCTTTATTTAAAGTAAATGAATCTATTTTAGATTTTACTTTTTATGAAGGTAATTTAGATAAAATTATGAAAACTAAATATGAATGTACTATTTTCAGAAGACCTGTTAATATTGAAAAAATTAATGTTTGGAATACTCCTTTATTATTAAAGGCTTATGATAATTTAATTATGAATAATAGACAAGAAGAATTATCTAATAAAGATTATCAATTTCTTAGATTTATTACTAAAGATGGTTTAGATGTGAATTTTTCTGATATATGGAAAACATCTTTTAACTTTTCACCTTTAATAATAAAAGATTTAACTAAATATGAAAATTGTGGAAAATGCATTGCTATTCTAGATGCTTTTATTCAATGTGAACCTATTCAAAAATTTATTTTTGATGAATGGTATGAAAATTTAAGTAAAACATTTGAAGAATTAATTAATAATAATGGAGAAGATATTGAAAAATGTAGAAGTCAAGTATTAGATATATTATCAAGATGGATTAATGACCAGAAAATAAGTTCTATTGTCAGAGATGATATTAGAAAATTATTAAATATATTCCCGAAAGAAATGAAAGAAAAACAAGAGCCAAAAGAAGAAGAACAAGAAATAAATAATGAAGATTAAATTTATTTTTACATTTAAAAAGTATAAATTAATTGTTTTAAAAATTATCTCATTTAATTTATTTTATTTAATTTAAAGTTTGTTGTGATTTTAAATAAAAATATCATTTATAAACAAATAAATTTTGAAAAAGAATTGGTCTAATTCATTTAAAATTTACTTTTTCAATCCATTAATTTTTAAATTATTCATTATTTTTAATTATTATTCATTTATTACTTCTTTTGAATTCTTTTTAACTTGTCCATATTTTTATTATTCCATTTCTTTAATATAAAAATGGTTACTTTTTATTATAATATTTTATGAGATTTTATATATAATTTTTTTAAATGGTTTTATTTTATTTTTCTTTTCAAAAATTATAATTAATTAATTTAATAGTTAAAAATGTTTGGAAAAGATTTAATGATTACTAAATATCCTTATTTAGGTTCTTCTCCAAATTTAATGGAATATTTTTCAATTATAGGATATGATGATATTACATTATCAAATGCAAAAGAAAATAAAAATATAAAAATTAAACCCACAATTTTATCATCAATTTGTTCAAGACAAGACTATGGTATAGTAGACAATGATTTAATAATTAGACAAATATATCCAACAAATCCTGTTTTTCATACTAAATTATTTCAAGGACAAAAAAAAAACAAACCAAAACCAGAAAGTGTAATTTATTCTTTTTGTTTTGATTCAGTAAATGGTAAAAGTAAATTATTTTATGTTTGTTTTGGATTTAGATTTTATGAAGAATATTCTTATTTATATGCTCCAAAAGCATTTTGTATTGTTTCTCAATATCCTTATTTTACACTTTTTGAAAATATATGTAATGATCTTTATAAATTTTATAATGATAATAGAAAAAAAAATTATAATGGAGATGATCATGCTCCTATTGAAATTGTCTTATATCATATGGTTAATTATATTCCTAGTCCTTTAAAAAATTCTTTACATTATTCTATATTTGAACCTAATAATAAATTAATGACTATTCGACAATTAAGTGGTTATCCTGATTTTGATTTTGATGCTTTTCAAATTTTTCATTTAATGACTATTGACAATATAATTAAAATATTTTTTCTCACTGTGATTGAACAAAATATTCTTTTTTTTAGTGCTAATTCAGAAATATTAGGTTTAACAATGTTTTTATTTTATGCTTTAAATTACCCTTGTAATGATAGTACTTATTTTTGGCATATAATTTCTGTTTCACAATCTGCTTTAGAAGATCCAAATAATTGTGAAAATAATATTGGGAAAATTGTACAAAAACTTATGACTTCATTATTAGGAGTCAATTGTACTTATAATGATTCTATTAAAATGAATGAATCTAGAAAATGTTGTTATATTGTTGATATTGATAATAAAAAATTCGTTAAGAGAATTTCAGATGCTATTGAAGATAGACAAGATAAAAAAGAATTTCTTCAAACCGAAAGATTAATTCAATATATAGATGATATTATGAATCCTAGAAAAAATGTTCCTTCTATGTTCTTAGCTAAAATTATTAAGACATTAAACAAAAAATTAAATGAAATTTATAACAATGAAAAAACTGAGAAATATGATAAAAATGATCCTAACATAGGAAAGTTTACTACTTTTTTTAAAACTAGTAAAAAGATTAAAGAAATTAATAAAGAAATTCAAATGGCTTTTTATGATTGTTATTTAAGTATTTTAATGATATTTTATCAAGATAATACTTTAAGTACATCAAATGATAAAATTGTTAAAGATAATGATAGTGATTCAGAGAGAAAGTTATATTTTTTGAGAAATATTGAAAACGACGAAAATGAAAAAAAGGATAATAAAATGTCAGAAGAAGAACAATTATTTTGTATGCAATTTAAAGACTCAATTAAATATAAAATATATTTGGAAAATTTTATTCAAGATGCAAATTGTTTAGATGTTTATAAAATTCCATTAATGTTTAGTGAGGAATTTATAAATATAAAAATACAATATACAAAATTAAATTGTGACATAAAAATAGATTATTTTTCTTTAATTGATAAATTCTATCTTCAAAATAAGGACGAAACTTTAGGGATTACATTAAATCCAATACATTCTGAATTTTCAGATACTTTTGGCAAATATTGTCAAAATTTAAAATCTCAAGAAAAAGCAGTTCTAAATAAAAGATTAATTAATAAATATATAAATTTTGTTTCTAATTATGAATTGGAAAGTTCAATATATCCTTATTTAGATATTCTCGATTCAAATAAAAAAATTAATCTAATTAATCGAAGATTAATATCAGATATAATAGAAGAAGAATTAATAAATATTGAAATTATAAATAATAATGGTTTATTATTTTATTCATCAATATATATTTTTAGCATGATGCTTTTTTTAAATGACCAAACTAAAACAATGAATTATTTAGATCATATAAGAAATTGTTTTTCATCATTACATTACTTTAAAAGAAAATATATTTATATAATATTAATGACATGTTATAAATATATGTTAGTACATAAAAAAACAAATAAATATCCAAACATGGCTCCCAGTCATATTAAAATGTATTTTTATCTTTTAGTTAATTATTTAAGACAATCTATGATTGTTCCTAATGAAGAAATGTTAATTTTATTTCAAACATTTTTTAAACAAGATTCAGACCTTAATGTTGAAGGAAGAGATGAAATTGTTGATGATGAAGATTTTATAGATCCTTCTGAAAATAATCCTAATAATTTTCAAATATATATGCCTTATTGTTTTAATAGTAGAGGAATTATCCCTGAAAATCAAATAGTTAAACATGCTTTGAAATCTAAATGTAATGATATTATTACTATCAATGAAAATAATATTACTCCTAAAATTTTAATTAGATTAAAAGGAATTGAAGTTATTTCTGAAATGTATAGTCCTATTAAATTATATCAAACCAGTAAAAATTTTTTTTGGAAATTTTTTGAGCGTGAAATTTTAGATATTAATATTTTAAATCAAGAAGAATTAAAAAATATAATGATTAATCTTATATTATATGGTATTACTATTTCACAAATTATAGAAAATCAAAATTCAAAATCTTTGTTTGAAATTCCATATCTTTTTATAATTAATAATTTATATCAATTATTATCTGAAAAAGAAAAAGCCAAAAAAATGAAAAATTAAATTAAGAAATTAAAAATAAAAAATAAGTTAAAAAGAGAAGTTAAATAATAGATAAAAAAACTATAATTATTTTTAATTATTATTTTATAATATAAATTGATAATTTGATTTTTTAACAGTAAATGTATGGAATAAGAAAACCTTGTACTTCATGTGGTTCAGGAGTACAAAATTTTAATTTTACTTCAACGAATTGGAATTATAATAAAATAAATACTTTTTTACCTTCAAGATTATTTTATAATTCAAAGAATAATCATAAATATATTTCTCCAGTTCGAAAAATAAAAGATGATGATTCAAATGAATATATATCTTTTTCTCCTAGACCTGTTACTTCTAAAAGTAGATTTATTATAGAACATAATCGTGATAATTACCCCAATTGTAATAATTTGCAAACAAATCAAACTTCTTTTTCTCCTTATAAAATACCTAATAATTATAATAATATTCCTTTGAAACAAAATAATAATTATTTCAATATCTCTACATCTAATAATAATTATTCAAATTTTGATAATATTCAAAATAAAAAATATAGAAACTTATCTGTAGGCTCAAATCCACTTCAAACTTCATATCTCAATACTAATTTTAGTACTAATTTAAATAATAATTTTGATTTATCATCATCAAATAATATTTACAATAATAATAATACGATATATTATCCAAATAGATTAAATAATCCTCAACAATATATATCAACTGGCTTGGGTATTAATTTTTCAAATAATTCAAATATAAATCTAAATAATTATAATTATTTACAAGGAATAAATACACCAAGAGAAATAACTTTTGATTATAATAATTTTGCAAATGGAATAAATCAATTAGTAAATGAAAGAAAAACTTTTTTCTTATTAATGTATGGTGCTTTTGATAATAATGGAATGAGTTGGTGTTCAGATTGTACTTTTGCAGAACCATTCATACAAAATGCAAAAAGATTAGTATTTTCTAAACAATCTGAAAAACAAATTTTATGGGTAAATATACCAATTGAAAAAGAAAAAAAAGTTACATATAAATTTAATAATTATTTAAGAATGGTTTATGTTCCTACTTTAATTTATTTTAAAAATGGAATTGAAATGAGAAGAATTGTTCAAGAACAAATGTTTACACAAGAAAGTATTAATAATTTTATTTTAAGAGCATATCAACAAAGTTATTATTAATTTAAATAAATATTTAATTTATTTTAAATAGTTTTTTTTTTTTTGATAAATTTTGAAATTAAAAATTATTTAAAAGAAATTAAAAAATTGTTTATATATAATATAATAATAATAATCAATAATTTAATTTGAAAAAAATAATTAATAATATATTCACATTTAAAATAAAGTATCAAATTGAAAAATAAAATTCAAAATTTAAAAAAATGATGTCATCACCTGAAAATAAAATAAAAGAAGGTTTTAATAATTTATTATTTCTTTCTCCTCCAAAAAAAATCTTTAATTTAAAAGAAAAAAATTCTGAAACTTGTTCAAATTCAAAAACCCCAAATTCAAATAAATCAAATTCTCCTTTTAATAATATTGAAAATTCAAAATATCAATGTTTTATTTCTTCTGAATTAATGAACCAATTAAATGAAATTTCACCCATTCAAAATAAAGATAATTATCATATTAATATTAAATCAATTGAAAATGAAACTAATTTTTTATTAGATTGTTATCAAGATAAAAATCAAAAAGAAAATTTTGGCAGCAAAAATTTTTTAAATTTTTTCCCTAAACCATCTTATATTAAAAAATTAAATTTTAAAGAAAAGTATAATTATTTTGATAATAATGATTATTCCTTTGTTCCTAATATTGAAAATATTAGTAACAAATTTGATGAAATTTGTAAAAATGATTTTGAAAGACAAATTTTTAGTAAAAAAAATCCTAAATTGGATAAAATAAAAAAAAAGAAAAAAGAACAAAAAAATTATATTGAAAGGAAAGGTGATTGGGAATGTTTCAAATGTCATAATATAAATTTTAGTTATAGGAAATATTGTAATATATGTAAATTTGAGAAAAATAAATCTGATACATTATTTGAAGAAAAAAAAATAGAAATGCATAAAATAATCAATTAATTATTAAATTATATTATATTATATTATATATTAATATTATTTAAAATAGTTTTTTAATAATTTGTGATAAATTTAAAAAACATTTAAATCTTAGAATTTATTATAA
>JAEEGK010032584.1_pt1 | contig 10182 bp, 1 predicted proteins | sample 8958771 | NCBI WGS metagenome assembly JAEEGK01 (sample SAMN16246547, study PRJNA631951) | gut metagenome | biome: gut microbiome; feature: rumen; material: SC-attached | host: Bos | place: Iran: Karaj | collected 2018-10 | reverse complement strand
TTATCATTATTTTTATTGTCATTATTATTATTATTATCATTATTATTATTATTATTATTATTATCATTTTTATTAATATTATCATTATTATTATTATTATCATTATTATTATTTTTATTATTATTATCATTATTATTATTATCATTATTATTATTATCATTATTTTTATTATCATTATTATTATTTTTATTGTCATTATTATTTTTATTATTATCATTATTATTATCATTATGATTTTTATTATTATTATTATTATTATTATTATTATCATTATAATCTATACGATTAATATCATAAACATTTTCATTATTATTATTTACTTTATTATTATTTTTATTTTTATTTTCAACTACTTCAAATCCTAAATTTTCAGCTAAATCATTACTATTTTTTTTCTTTTTTTTTTCACTTTTTTTTTTATTTTTTAATTTTTGAATTTCATTCGGATCAACATGAAATTCATTACAAATTTTAATCATTGCACAATAAATTAATCCAACGAAAATTTTTTTATTTTCATACAAAGGACAATTAATTAAAAATTCATTTATTATTGTTTTTTCTGAAAATTCTTCAATTAAAAATTCAGCACATTCTAAATAAGAATTAATAAAATATTTTATTAAATCAATCATTGCGCCTAAATATTTTTTTTCTTTGCATCTCATCATTACATTATAAAACAAACTAATAATAAATTTAAACAATTCAATTCTATTATTTTTTTTTTCTTTTTCATTTGAATTTATATTTAAATTATTAAAAAAATCACTTTCTTCAATTGAATGTTTAAACAAAAACAATTTTTTTTTATTAATTAAATTACTAATATTACACAAATTTTCATTTTCATTTTTATTTAAAATTTCATATTTTTCTTTTTCAATTTGAGCCAAATTTTTGCATTGAACATTAAAATAATTTTTAAAAACATTTTCATTGTCTTTTTTATTAGGAAAACTGCAATTTAAAATATTAATAATTAATTCAATACAAAAATGATGATAAGAATCAGTAAATAAAATATTTTGTAAATAACTTTTAAACAAACTTTGTTGAATTTCTTTTTCAATTTCATTTTTATTTTCAATACTAATTTTTTGATTAATCGCATAAATATTATCAAATTGAATACAATTTTCTTTATCAACTTTTTCATAAAATAATAAATAAGCACTTTTTAAAATAGGAAATTTTTCTTTTTTTTTACTAAATTGCTTCTCTTCAAATCCACCAAAAGCTGCTTTTGAAAGATTATTAATATCAAATTCAGAAACATTCACATCATTAAAACAATACCATTTATTTAATTTCTCATCGAAAATGTAACAATAATAATGACCTGAATCTGTTGTTCCTTCATGAATTCCAATTGCTTTTAAACGATATAAATATTTTCCTTTTTCGTTTGTTTCTATTTCATCTTCTTCTTCTTTTGTTGTTGTTGTTGTTGTTGGTTCTTCAATTGGAGCATTAATGTTAATTTCGGAAATTATTTTTTTTTTTGAATTGTCGTTTATATTTGTGTTTAAATTATTATTTTCAATGTTGTTAGTTAAATTATTATTATTATTATTATTATCATTTTTATTATTATTTTTATTAAAATTATTTTTTTTATTTTTTAAATAATCATGCATGTATTTTCTCATATCTAATTCCAAAGGAAATTCATAATAGTCATTTATTTTAATTCTTTGCAAAGTTTCATAATTAAATTCAAATCGTTTTAAAACAAACATTAAAATTCTGGGCAAAGTTTGAAAACTTTGGCTTTTATACGCGGGGACTTTTTTATTACATTTTTCGCAGAAAATACAATTATCTTTTTCCATTAATTCTCCTTCAACGTAAGTATCTAAACTTTCATATAAATTTTTTTTATTTTGAACTTGCAATTGAATAGAATAAAAAGGATTTTTTTTTGATCGATGATGATTACAATTTTCTTGAAAAACTAAATCATCAGAAATTTCACCTTGAAAAAAATATTTTATTAAATTTTCATTATTCGTTCCTTTCAAACGATTTTCGATTTTATCTAATAAAGTATTAAAAAATTCATCAATGTCCATTTGTTCGTGTGTGTTTATTGTTTGATTTTCGAAATTTAATACGAATTCGATTGGTTCGAAATAATTTAAATCAGATAATTTTAAATTATTAAAAACTTTTTGAATTTGATACAAAACATTTTTTTTATCATTTTTATCAACAGAAATTTTTAATAAATTTTCTCTAATTTCTGTTGTGTGAAAAAATATTTGAAATAAAGTGTTCATGTAGCAAGTGCAACCTAAATTTTTAAGGCCAACGAAAAATTTATTTTTTTTTTCGGAAGATTTTATTAAAAATGATTGTTTCCAATCGAGAATTTCGTTTCCTTTCCAAAATTGATAATTTTGATAATTAAATAATAATTTTAAAATTTCATTTCGTTTGAGTTTGTTTTGAAAAATTGATTCAATAATCATGTGATTAATTAATTTTGAAATTTTTTGATTTGTAATTTGAGGCAAATTAAATTTTGAATTTGTGTTTAATTTTCCGAATAAAATTTCGTTTAATAAAAAATCAGTGAAATCAATTTCGTTTGAATTTGAATCGAAAAATTTAATGTTTGGTAAATTCAAACGAATGAAATAAATTATTGAAATAAATCCGCTTAAAATTGATTCGTTTATTTTTTTTTCTTTTTCTTTTAAAATTTTTGGTAATAAATTTTTATTTATAAATTTTTCATAATCGAATGAAATTTGATTTTTGAAAAAAAAAGAAATTAAATTTGAAATTAATTCAAAATAAATAAAAACATTGAAATTTGATGAATAAATAATTTCATTTAATTTTTCAATGTTTGAATCTAAAAAAAAAATGTTAATACAAAAATCACAAAAATTTTTTATTAATTTGTTATTTTTTATTGAAAATAAATCTAAAATTATTTTTTCAAAAATTTTTTTTATTTCTTCATTTTGCGCTTTAATTAAACCTTCATTAGCACAAAAATTAAAAATATTTTTGAATTTTTCTTCTTTTAAAATTAAATTTAAAAATTTTTCATTATTATTATGAAAAAATGTGTTTAAATTATTAAAAATTTTTTCTTCGAAAATTTGAATTTGTTGAAAATTTTCTTTGTTTTTAATTTTTATTTCGAAATTTTTTTCTTCATCGAAATTAAAAAAATGATTGATTGAATTATTAAATAAATCTTTTAAAATTGAAAAATTTTTTTCTATAAAAATTTCATTTTTATTTAAAATTAAAATAATTTTTATAAATTCATTTAAAATATTAAGTTCATTAATTTCTTTTTCTAAATTTTCAATATTTTCATATTTAATATTAATTTTTAAAAAATATTCAAAAATTAATTTAAAAATTTTTGATTTGAAAAATTTTTCTTTGAAAATTTTTTCATTTTTTTCTAATAAATTATTTAATTTTTTTAATACAAATGAAATGTAATTTTTATTCATTTCTTCAAAACCAAAAATTTCTTTATCATTTAAATTATTATTAATAATATTTTTTATTTTTTCTTCTAAATTATTAATTTTTTCATTATCTAAATAATCTCTAATTAAAATCCAAACTTCATTTGAATAAATTTTGTCTTGTTTTTTAAGTAAAATTGATAAATATTTTACAATAGATTCAATTATAAAATTTTTTGGATTAAATTCACTTTTTAAATTAAAAATTGGATGTTTATCATTTTCAATTCCAATTTGAATGTCTGAAGAAAAATATTTAGTAAAAAAACTTTTATTTGTAAAAATTTCATTAAAATTTTCAAAATCATAATTTAAATCAAAATATTTTTTAATATTTTTTTTTGTTTTTGGATCTTTTACATAATTATAAAATTTAATATTATTTGCATTTAAATTAAAATGTCTTGCTAATAAAAAACGAATTTCATAAAATAATTGTGAATTATAAACATTCATTCTTCCATTAAATTGATCAATTAAATTATAAATTTCACTTTTTTCATTTTCTTTAATAATTTCTTCTTTTTCTTTTTTATTTTTTTTCTTTGATTTATTATTATTATTATTATTATTTTTTAATTGTTGTAAATTATATTTATAATTTCTATTAATTAATTGTTCATTTTCTGTTAAATAATAATCATATTTTCCATAATTATCTAATAAATTTTTTATTAATTTTAAATAACCTAAAATAATTTTATCATTATTTTCATCTTCAGTTTGATTAATAATAAAATTAAAATTATTTCCTAAATCATCTGCGATTTTTTTCCAATAAATCAAAGTTTTTTCAATATTAAAAATTTTCGGATTGTAATAAACATAAGTAATAAATTTTATTATTTCTTTTTGAACTTCTTCATTTGGATTTTTATTTAATGCGTTCCAAATTTGTTTCATTTCAAAAGGTTCTTCAATACTAACTCGAAATCTTTTTGTTGTAAAGTAAAAAATTTTATTTTTTTCTTTTTTTATTGATAAAAAAATCTCTTTAAATAAATTAAAACTCGAAATTGAATCAATTTCAAATAAATTTTCATTTTCATAAAAAATTTTTTTAATTTCTGGGCTAAAATCATTTAAATTTTGAATAATTTCATTTAAAAATAAATTTTTAATAAAAGAAAAATCTTTCAATTGCTTAAAAATTCTTTTGAAATTTTCACTTACATTATTATTATTTAAATCAAAAAATTCTTCATTTAATAAAAGTAAAGTTAAATTTAAATACGAATTCATAAATTCTTTTACATTATAAGAACCTTCAATTATTGTTTCTAAATCATTTTCATTATTAATTGCAAAATCGCTTAATTTATTAATAAATTTTATTAAATCATTTGACATATTTTCAAATAAAGTTGATTTTTTTTTGTTTTGAATTTTTAATAAAATTTGTTTGTAATTTTGATTGTTGTTTAAAATCATAAATAATAAATTAAAATTTTGAACTAAATTTTTTTGATTCATAATGTTAATAAATGAATAAAAAATTATTTTTTCTTTAAATAAATCTGAACATTTTTCATTTGAAAAAAAATTTAAAATTTCTTCGGAAATAAATGAATTTTTTTCATTTTTAAATTGAATGTTTGTGTTTTCATTTTCATCTTCGAAATTTTTTAATATTTCATTAAATGAAAAATAACATTCATTATTGAAATTTAAATTATTATTTTTATAATCAATTTCAATTTCTTTATTTTTTTTGTTGTTTAAATCTAAAATATTTTTTGTGAATTTCATTAAAAATTGTAAATCAATAATATTTAAAATATTTTCAAAATATTTTTTAAATTTATTATACAAATCAATTTTTTTTTCATTGCTCATAAAACAAACGAGTTTACAAATTAAATTTCCATAAATTTTATTTTCTTGAATTTCATTGTTATTTTTTGTATTATCAAAATTCAAAATCAAAAAATCAATTAATTTATCTTTTAAAGTATTAATTTCTTTTTTTTTATCTTTTTCTAAGCCAAAATCATTTACAAATAAAATTTCTATAATTTTTTCACTTAAACTTAAAAAAGTTATGTGTAATGATTGAGAATATAAAATTTTATCTAAAATATCATATTTATTTAAATAATGAGCGAATAAAGGTTTAGTTAAATTATTAATTTCTTGATTTCTATTGCTATATTTATTTTCAAGTTCCATTTTTTTTTCTTCTTTTTTTTTATTATTTTCTTTAACATATTTTTTAAATTCTTCATTATAATTTATTGAATCAATAATGTTATTAAATTCTCTTAAAATATCCTGCTTTTGTTGAAAATCACCTTTATTAAATTTTTGAAATAAAAGTCTTAAATACAAATCTTCAAAAAGTTGATTTGCAACATTTTCATCTTCAGTTGATTTTTTAAAAGTCAAAATTAAATTTTCAAATTTATTATTATTTTCAAAATTTTCTATTTGATTTATTTTATTTCTTATTATTTTAATAATCTCTTGAAATGCGTTTGGATAAAGTTCATTTATTTTTTTACAATAATCAAATAAAAGCGACAAAAAATCAAAAATTTTATAATAAAATTTTAAATCCAAATTTGATAATTGAATAACAATATTCAAAAGATTTTCAACACCTTTGAAATTAATAAAATTATCAATCGCAAAACACGTAATTAAATTAGAAAAACTATAATTTTCAAAATTAAAATTTTTTTTATAATTAAAACAATATTTTTTTATTTTTTTATCTTCATAAAATTTATTATAATAACTTATCAAAGATTTGTAATTTCTTGAATAATATTTTAAAGTTGATCTATATTTTACACCCGAAATTTTATTAAAAATAATATTTGAATCGTAAAAAAAATACAAAACCGCAGAATTAATGTCAACTAAAAATAATTCTTCTAATTCTGTGTTTTTATTATTATAAAATTGAGTGTATAATTGATAATTTTCTGAAATGTAATAATAATAATTAGATAAAATTTCTAAAATTAAAATTATATAATTTGTTGAATAATTAGAATTGCTATTATGAAGATTTAAAAAATAATCTATATCAAATATTAAATTAAAATTAAATAATTGAAAATAAAAATATGGATCATTTTCATTAAAAATATTTTTTAAATTCTTTTCAGAAAAATCTTTCTTTAATTTTTTAATTTGCTTTAATAATTTTATTTTTTCATTTAAAATATTTTCATTACATTCATCTTCACTTTTAATAAAAATAGTATTATTACTATTTCCAGTTGTTTTACATCGAAAATATCGAAAATTTTCTTGTTTTTCAAATAAATTCGCATTAAAAATTTCATCATTATTATTTTTATTTTCTATACAATTAATTAAAATATCGCCATTATCATTTAAATCCACAATTTTTCCTACAATCCATTGATTACAATAATTAACATCAATTATGTTTCCTTTTTTCATTAGTTTATAATAATTACTTTCTTTTAATTCTTTCATTTCATTGTATTTTTTTTCATCAATTGAATTTATTATTGAATCTGTTTTTGTTTCTTGAGTTTCATTTTGATTTTGATTGTTTTTTTCATTATTTTCTTGATTTTCATTAAATAAATTAAATTCTTTGTTTCGATCATTATTATCCATATTAAATATTATTTTAAATAAATAAATTATAAATAAATAATTAATTTTTTATTAAATAAAAAATTATTATAAATAAATAAATAAAATTAAATAAATTTTAATTGTCAAACAAAGATTCAATTTTTTTATTAAGTTGTTTCTTTCCAAAATTTTTTGTTTTATTCAATCCCCAAACATTACTAACAATTGAATTAAAATACTCATCATCATTAATAGCAAACGAAATATTTTTATAAAATTCTAAAAATTCTTCGATAGTAATAACATCATCACCTGCTTTTTCTTGATTTAATAAACTAAAAATATATTCAACTACATCTAAAAATTCACTTAATTCTTCTTGACTACTTTTATTTCCTTTTAAAACTTCAGGATGAAGATTTGCATTATAATTTTTTCTTATTTCATTTAAACTTGCATTTCCTGTGTGTTCTGGATCAAATTTTTCAAAGACTTTCATTAAAAGATCTGTTCGATAGTCATTAATTTTTCCTAATAATTCATTTAATAAATCATCGTAATTTATTATTCCCTGTTTTTTTGTATCGAATTTATCAAAAATTTTTTTTGTTTCTTCGTCATTTAAAGGCAATCGATAATCTTTAATGTATTTTTCAAAGTTGTTGAATGTTAATGTGTGTGTTCCTTCATCGTCTGTTATCATGAATGTTCGTTTTAAGCTTAAAATTCCTCTGCTTCCTCGGTCTATAATTATGTTTTTAAAATCTAAGAAGGGATCGTTTGTTTTTTTTGTTGCTTTTATTTGTTCGTTGTTGCTTGTTGTGTAATCTATTGGATTGTTGTCTACTCCGTATGGAATTGTTTTTTTATATGGTCGTTTCATACCTCTTCGGAATTGATATGGAACTTCTGGTTCAGTTTTTTTTAGAATTGGTTCTTCTTCTTCTTTTTTTTCTTCTTTTTTTTCATCTTCTTTTTCTTCTTTTTTTTCTTCTTTTTTATCATCTTCTTTTTCATCTTCTTTTTTTTCATTTTTTTCTTCTTTTTTATCATCTTCTTTTTTATCATCTTCTTTTTTTTCATCTTCTTTTTTTTCAGGAATTGATTTTAATATTCTTTTTTCTTTTTTTTGAACATCTAAATTTGAATCTTTTAACAAATAAGGAACTACACTAATTTTCCAAGAAGCTTTAATAATATCTTCAAATAAATCATCATTATTCCCAATGAGAAAAGAAACGAATTTATAATAATTAATAAATTCTTCTAATCGACAATTTTTATTTCTTAAGCCAGTTTTAATAGAATGATGCAATTCAAAAGTTTGAACAAAATCATTGTAAAGTTGTTCTTCATTTAATTTTAAAATATTTAATAAAGGATTATTTCTAGAGAAAAAATAACTTTTAAATTCATTGTATTTTACAACTCCACTTTTATCTAAATCAACTCTATTAAATGCAACTAAAACTAAATTTAATCTTCTATTATTTAAATCATCTAAAATTTCATCTAAAAAATCTACATAATTAATTTTCCCAATTTTATCAAAATCAAACAATTCAAATAAAGTTTTTACTTCGCTTTCATGAACTTTTAAATCACTATCAACTAAAGCAGCTTTAAATTCATCGAAATTTAATAATTTATCATTATCCGCATCTTTTAATTTTAATTGTTTATAAACTTCTAACAAATTTTTTAAACTACAATTTTTTAATTTATTTTTAAATTTAACAACCGGATTATTTAAATCTTCTTTTTCTTCTTTATTTTCTTTTATTTCATCTACTTTTTCCGCTGGAATGTTGCTCCAAACATTAGAAACAATCGTTTCAAAATCTTTGTCATCTTTTATTGTGAAACTAAGCGATTCATAATAATCTAAAAACTCATTTAAATCTACAATTCCTTGATCAGCATCTGCTCCGTTTAAATATAAATGATTTGCATCGAAAGTTTCAACAAATTCATCAAAAATTTCATCTTCTTTTTTTTTGCCTGATAAAACATCAGGATGATTTGCTGCGTTATAAAAATCTTTTAAATCATCTATATTAACTTCATTTGTTTTATTTACATCTAATTTATTTTTAAAAATATCTTCTATTATTTTTTTTCTGTTTTCAGGAATTTCTCCTCGAATTATTCTTATAAATTCATCGTAATCTATTTTTCCTGTTTGATCCTGGTCAAACATTTGAAAAATCGCTGCGGTTTCACCGTTTGTTAAATTAAATTTATAATTGTTGTTTAAAATATTTGAAAATGTTTCATAATTTAATAATTGATTACTTTCTATGTCATAATTTCTAAATGCACTTTCTAATGAAATTATTGCATTTATTCCTCCTTCTTGTAATTTAGATTTTATTTTATTTAATAAATTTTCTTCTTTTAATTCTGGGTTTTTTTGCTCTTCTTCTTCTTTTTTGTTTTGCTCGTCTATTATTTGCTTTTGAGTTAATGATTCTTCTGTTGCTCGATCTTGATTCATAATACTTTGATTATTAAATAATAATCCAACAAATTCTTTGTAATCTATTTGACCTACATTTTTTTTATCATAGTATTTAAATATGTCTAAAATATTTTCTTCTGTAAAACCTGTCATTCCAATTTTTTGAATTGATTGTAAAAATTCTTTTGGTGAGGCATAACCTGAATTGTTTAAATCATAATATTTAAAAGATTTTAATAAGACTTGTTCCTCTTTGTTGTGACTTGTTGATCTCATTTCTAATTTTTTTTTTAATTCTTTTTCAAATATTTTAATTGTTTTCTCTTGGTCTGCGTTTGACATTTTTTAATTATATATAATATATTTATTATTAATAATATATATACATTAAATATTATATATTTTTATAATTTATTTTATTTTATAAATTATTTATTTAAAATCATATAATATATAATTAATATATATTATTTATTATATATGATATATCAAATAATATATTAATTTTATATATTAAAAAATATAGCATTATCATATATGATATATCATATATGATATATCATTTATAATATATCATATATATTATATCATATATGATATATCATTTATAATATATCATATATATTATATGATATATTATTCATCATAAATTATATATATATA
>JAEEGK010032582.1_pt1 | contig 10183 bp, 7 predicted proteins | sample 8958771 | NCBI WGS metagenome assembly JAEEGK01 (sample SAMN16246547, study PRJNA631951) | gut metagenome | biome: gut microbiome; feature: rumen; material: SC-attached | host: Bos | place: Iran: Karaj | collected 2018-10 | reverse complement strand
GATAATGAGATAAAGGTGTACTCGGTTTTCATGGAATGTAATGCTTCGGCTTCAGCTGTTGAAAAAGCAACTGAAATAATGAATCATATCGCTGATTTTACAGGTGGTATGGCCCTTAATGTACCTACCAATGATAAGATTGCATCGTGTGTAACAGACCTTTTGGGTGATTTGTTCAAAATGGCAGGTAAAGATGTAAGACTTTCAATGACAGCTGATAAAGATATACCAACAGATAACTTTATGTTTGAAACAAAGCCGGATGAAACTGTTGAAAATGAAGATGGAACAACGACGATTTGTTTTGACAGAAACTATATAAGTGTTGGTGAAGATTTGGAGCTGAATCTGAAATGTACGCTTTCAAATCTGACACTTGATAATCAATTAAAACTTTTGAGCGGAATAGTCTTTTCGTACAAAGATGAGAATGATGAAACAGTTGAAATAAATCTTGGAGACATTGTACTGGATGTTGTTACTGATATAAGTGATGAAATACCGGAACCTGTTAATGAAGAAGAAAACAAAGAAGCTGAAGACAAGATTGTGGTTATGAAAGAAAGTGACGGCACAAAGATATTGTCACACAATAAACCGGAAATAACAGAAGAAGAATCAAAAGAACTGATTTCAGGAAATATTGCTTTGTCAGAGAATGAGGCATATGTTGGGGATGAAATATCTGCTTATGTAGGCGTAAGCAAAGAAGAAAAAAATATCAAAACTGTTAATGCGAAAGTAATATTAATAGACACAAAAGATACCGATAACACAAAAAGTTTTGAACAGATTGTAAGTGTTTCTGATTCTGATAAAACAGAAATATCAATTAATACAGAAAATTTGTATGAAGGTAACTATGTTGCAATTTTTATGGCAGATATAAACGGTGAGATGACAGCACTTGATGCTGCCGGAGTGATTCTGAAAGAAAACAGATATGAATTTAAAGTTGAAAAATCAGAAGGTGGAAGTGTTGATATTCAAACAGGAAGTTTTAAGAGTGGTGAACTAATTAATGTAAAAGCCACTGCAGAGGAAGGATATGTGTTTGACCGTTGGGTATCAGAAGATGTTGAGATTGGAAATGCGGATGTAAACAGGTCTGAGATAAGTATTGTTATGCCTGCAAAAGAAGTTAATCTGAAGGCTGTTTTTGTTAAGGAAATGAATGAAAGCAGTCTTTCAAATGGAGAGGACAAACAAGCAGATATTATATCAAATGGTGGAACTACAAACAATATTCCTAAAAAGGAGAATGTTAGTGTGGAACAAAAGTCAGGAAATATTGATACAAAAGTTACTGATATAAAATTCACCACACGAAATAATGATAAACATAGTTTGGGCGGTAAAAACAACGAAGATAACAATAAGAAGAAAATCAAAAATGCAAAAGATTATCAGGAAAGTGATAAGAAGGCAAATATATTTGCTAATCTTAGAAGTCCTTTGACAGGTGACTTTTATTCAAAAGACATTATAAGAATACTACTGTTTATTCAAAGCATAGCATTAATTGCCATATGCATAATTTTGAAAAAAAGTCATAAAGAAAATGTAGAATAAAAAAATACGAGGTATACCATGTCATTACAAATGTTTAGAAACAGGTTATATAATACTATAATTGCTATCTCATTAGTTATTGCCATAGCAGTTGTAACTTCATACACACCGGAATTATTTGAAAAGAAAAGTGTCAGTGATGTACAGGCAAGCAATGAGATAAAATATGAAGAACCGCAGATTAGAGTTGAATCTGCAAAGAAAAGCCTTGAGTTGTCTAAAGCAGCAAGCGCCCTTGACAGTATTTCATCAAAAAAAGAAACAAAAATAAAAATAGAAAACCTTGGCAAAACTGTATCCGATTTAAAAGAATCAATAAAGGATGAAGTTGCAAACGCAAAGAAAAAAAGTAAGTCAGACATTATTTCAAAAAGAGCTGAAGAATATAAATCAACAGCAATAAATGGACTTGATTCTATTTCTAAAAAGGTAGAGAGTTTAAACAAAAATATAAGTTCTTTATCTGATAAGGATATAGATAGGCAGATAAAAGAAATAAAAAACGAAATAGAAGATATTCAAAAAGTTGAAGTGCCGGAAGTAAAATACAATGATGAGGCACACGGTATGGCAGAAGGGTATAAGCCGTCAAATATAGTGGGAGAGCAGTTAGTAAAATCTGATATCTCACAAATGGCAGCACCAACTGAGAGCAAAAGCGTATCATATCTTGAACTTAATAATGAATTAAAAGAATTAGCGGATACTTTTGACACACCTGCGCAGATATACGAATATGTCAGAAATAACTATATGTACAAGCAGTATACAGGGCTCAGACTTGGAGCAATCGGTACATATGAGCAAAGAGCAGGAAATGACCTTGATCAGGCAGCACTTCTTATTGCACTCTTTAGATATAAAAAATATGATGCTGAGTTTGTAATCGGAAATGTTGATATTGATATCAACAAAGCAATGAACTGGCTTGGTGTAAACACAGAACAGGCTGCAGTAGATGCCATGTCCATGCTTGGAGTGCCTACTCAGTATGGTAAAGATGAGGAAGGAAATATTACAAAACTCAGAATTGAGCATGCTTGGGTAAAGGTAAAAGTTCCATACGACTCTTACAGAGGAGCAGGCAAAGTTTCAGGAGAAGAAATCTGGGTTGAACTTGATCCTTCATTTAAAGAATTTGAGGAAACTGACAAATCTGAAAATGAAACAGAATCAGATAAAAATTTAAAAGAGTTTTTAAAAAATAAATCAGAAAAAATGTCTGATGCATCAGGAATCACTGATTGGGTGGAAATACTTTCCACTGAAGCAGAAGACTGTTTTCCGGGATATGAGGAAGAGTATACTGACAGTGAAAACGACGATAACAGTACATATGATTATAATGATGTAAATGACTATCTTATTCCGAATCTTTTGAATTATAAAGTTAAAGGTCAAAAGAACGAAGAAGCATTTGCACAGATGGAAAATGATGTAGAATCATACTTTGGAAGCAATGACGCAGTTATAAAAGAAGTTGGAAGTGTATTAGGAATCAGATACATATTAAAAGACGAGAGTGGATATCTTCCGACAAGTTTATCATACAGTGTGGTTGAAAGGACTTATGAAGAAAGATACATTCCTGATGAATATATGGATACAATTACATTATCTCTTCAAAGCCCCTTATATGGTTCTGTATTCATGTCCGAAAGTGACGCAAAAGTAACCTTTTACACAGCAGATTTATATGGACATAGGGTTTCACTTACCTATAGTCCGGCGACTGAAAAAGACAGTGAGTTAATAAATGAATATGGAAATCTTTTTGCAACGCCTTCATACCTTGTGCGTGTAAAACCGGTTATTGCAATAGATGGAGAAGAGATTATTTCAGGTGAACCACAGATTCCGGGAACATACACAAATCTTATTATTGATATAGCTGAAGCAGGAATTGAAAATGTAAGAGTGGAGAATCCGCTTTTGGCAGGTGGAATGTATGGAATTACATTTGATTATAATACAATAAATGATGTCAGTCTTGAGGGGAAACGTGACGAATTACAGGATTGTGTAAATAAAGTACAGAGTGGAGAAATATCTCTTACAGAAGCAACCGCCATACTTACCAATACTGTTGGTGAGACATATTTTAGTTATCTGGATTATTATAATCAGCTGCTTTCAGCGGCAAATGATGTAGTATGTGCAAGAAGTATTAGCGAATGTATTGTAGGGTATGTACCTAAAGTGAGCAGTGTAATGGGGATGCCAATAGCAGTAAGTGACGGCTCATTATACATAGACGTTGATACTGACACCGCAGGAGTTACATATATCGGAGATAAAAAAACTGAATCTGAGAATGAAAAGATTGACGAAACTGAGAGAACAGAGGAATATATTTCAAATACAAAAGAGAAAGAAAATGAGCATGTAAGAAACTACATGATGATGAGTGGAGTTACAGGTTCATATCTGGAAGGATATGTTGTAGGAGAGACTGCAGGATGTAAGGGAATTTCATCTGTATCAATAATTACCGAAGCAAAAAAACGGGGAATAGATATAGTAGCCCTTTCAAATGAAAACAGGGATAAACTGATCAGTCTTGGAATAGAAAACTCAACCAAAAGAGAGATTGAAAAAGCACTCAATAATGGTAAAATAGTTATAGTCCCTGAGAAGGATATATACTATTATGACTGGCATGGAACAGGTTATGTAGTACTAAATACAGACACAGGCGAAGCCGCATACATGATAAGCGGAGGACTGTGCGGAGGCGAAACATCACATGATTTGGCGTGGTATATTTTTACATTCCTTCTTACAGTAGTTGCAATACTGGCATTGTGTGTATGCGCTCATTTCCTTTGGGTTTCAGTTTATGCATTTACAGGAATAATGATGGCAATCGGTGAGGGAATAAGTCTCATTGATTTGTGTGTGCTGCTGATGAGTATAATGGGAGCAGTGTACGCAATACAGTCATCAACGGAATTATACAGTAATTATCTAAATTATATGGCAACCGGAAATATGGAAGCGGCAAAGAATATCTTTGAAGAAGCTTATGAACTCGGAAAGATAATGCTGATATTTGAGTATCTTATTCCAAATCTAATGGGTCCAATGATTGCAAAATCAGGTTTCCGGGAAACAAAACTTTACGAGTTCATAACAAGGAAATATGGTGGAAAAGATATAGAATTTCCTGATATTGTTGACCCGGGAAAGCCAAATGATCCGTTTGATGGCGAAAAGCCAAATGATCCAAACAATCATAACAACAATGAAAATCTGAAGGATAACAACACCGGAAATGATGAAAATCTGAAGGATAATAATTCAGATAACACATCAGGAAACAACTCAGAAAATAACCAGTCAGAGGACTTGACAAATGATAACCAAAGATTAGAAAATGATGAGTTCTGGAAGGTTGCATTTAAAAAGTATGACAATGATGTTATTGAAAAAATAAGGCCATTTGGAGAAGATGGAAAAGCATTAATAGAAATCTATGAAAAAGAGGGAAGAATAGATGAAATCATAGATATAATCAATAAGTTGCCGGAGGAAGACGTAGAACAAGGCATACAGTTGATGATAGATTATCTTGATGATGCGGTTGATTCATTAAAAGCTGGAAAATCACTTGATAATGTTAAATATGATTGTCTGGGTGGAAAACAATATAGAGATAGTCTGCTTGATGATGTTGAAACAGGGAAAATCGAATTAAAGTCTAATAAGCAAAAAGGTAATTATGGCGAAATGAAAATGGATAAATATCTTGAAGATTTGGGGTATGAACGTATAAGTTTAGACAGAGTTACCGGATTAGATGATCCTATTCATCAGGGAATAGACGGAGTTTATTATAATCCAGAAGGAACTCCACAGTATATTATTGCTGAGGCAAAATATGGAAGTGCAAGGCTTGGAAATACCATAGATGGACCACAGATGAGTGATTCGTGGATAAATGGTAGTAATAGGTTAAGGAAGGCTGTTGGAAATGAAAAAATGACAGATATCATTATTAGTGGATATGAAAAATGGCTTGTTAGGGTTAAAACTGATGGAAATATAATAAAAACAGTATTGGAGTAATATATGAGAGATAAAATAATGACAGAAGAATATTTTGATAAATATATTGAAATATCATTTGGAATAATGCGAAAGTATAATGAAGCTTTCGAAAATGGAAAAGTAAATAAAGAACGTGAAAAACCTGTCAAATATGCTATGAGCCTAATAGAAGAGTATATGCTTATTACGAGATATTCACGTGGCGACAGCATTTTGGAAATAAAAGAAATGTATGAGGAAATTTTTGATAAGTGGATATATGTATTTGCACCAGATAATTACAATCAGATATTAAGAATGCTCTCGATAGGGATATGCCTTGAAACAGAAAAGAAGAATATAATAATGGTTCACAATCTCCTTAAAGAGAATAAAAAAGAAGATTGGTTACTTGAATTTTTAGCATGTACTTATATAGGTGAAGAATATGATAATAATATAAAGTTGTTATTTAAAAAAGATTTTGAGAAGTTTAAAGATTTCATTGAAAAATCAAGAAAACCCTCGGATTTGAAACAAATACTAAATAAAGGATGGTATAACGCACGTAGAGAAAATGCGAATTCACATAATAGAAGTGATTTTACATATTGTGGATATTGGAGTTTTGAGGCTGGTGCTATAGTAAAATTATTAGGTATAGATGATACTATATTAAAGGATGAGAAATACTATCCTTATGATTTAGTACATTACAGTGAGGTGAAAAATGGGATTGCTTGATAGAATTACAAATAAAAAACAGAGTGGAAATACGGATAAGGCGATTATGAGTAATCCACATTTCTATTCAAAAGGTGATGGAAGTGTTTTTGGTGCTTTTGCGTTAACTGAATCAACAGAAACCATTCTTCCAATTGATCCAAGAAGAGAATATAAAGTTGACGGAAAAATTGTGAATGAATGGAAAATGATACTAATAAGTACATCATTGAATAAGGTTATTGCAGAGGCAGATTATTACAAGATAATAGAAAAATTACGTAACGATTCATTAATAAAAGGCAAGTTTGTAGAAATAAAAGCACTAACGCTTGAAAAAATGAAAGAATTAATATAGATAATTCTATCATTAAATTGATATGAGAGCACCCTTAGCAATATTGATATGCCCCCTGTCAAGTAGACAGGCGAAATATCTAAAAATGAGTACAGATTATACCTACATTTCGAGTGAAGTGTAGGTGTTTTTTCTATGCACACCATTTCTCTTTATATTTGTTTATACGTTTGTTTTCAGGTATTGGATATTCTGTTGGGTTATCTGAAGCAAGACCTTCTTGACGCACCTCTAGTGGTGTTTTACAGTTATATCTATCTTGAAGTCTTTCTTTTGAGTAAAATCTTATGTAGTCAACTATTGCATTACGCAATGATTTTTCATCAGTTATTTCATACATATGATACATTTCAGATTTGATAATTCCCCAAAAACCTTCTGTCGGACCATTATCTATGCAATGGCCTACACGTGACATGGATTGTGTCATTTCCTGTTTTTCAAGTTTTTTCTTGAATGTTTTGCTTGTATACTGAAAGCCACGATCAGAGTGAAAAATAGGCTTGGCATCAGGATTAGCCATAATCGCTTGTAAGCGCTTAATTTAAGGGTAGATTTTTTTCGAAACCAATCCATCATATAATAGTTGCTAGGAAATGCTAACATTTCACTCTATTTAAGGAGAGCAATTGTATATGAAGAGAAAATCAGTTTGTAAAGCGGATCAAATCCGACTTATCATGGAGTGCCGCAAAAGCGGACTTTCTGATTACCAGTGGTGTGAACAAAATGGTATTCATGCCGGAACTTTTTATAATTGGGTTAGCAAGCTAAGAAAAAACGGCTATACATTTCCGGATGCGAAAGGTAATACAAAAGCAAAGCCAAATATTCAGGAAGTAGTGAAGGTAGACATTGTAGACGATACATCTGTTGTAGAGCAAAATGTTAGCATGTCAGTAAAGCCTAGCAACAATTCACTAGCTGCTGAATTACAAATCGGAAATGTAACACTTCGTCTTTTCAATGGAGCTGATCAGTGTGTTATTCAAAACACTCTTAAGTATCTGGGAGGTGGTAATCGTGCTTGGTGATATTTCCATTGCCACCAATATCTTTATTGTGACCGGGTACACCGACATGAGGAAGTCAATCGATGGGCTTTGTGCTATAGTGTATGATCAAATATCATCGGAGCCTCCCGGGCAGTCAATCTATCTTTTCTGCGGAAAGAGATGTGACCGTATCAAGGTTCTGTTACATGAACCTGACGGTTATGTGCTTTTGTACAAAAGACTGGATGTAGTAAAAGGAAGATTCCGTTGGCCGAGAGATAAATCGGAGGTAAAAACAATAACCTGGCAACAGTTTGATTGGCTAATGACAGGACTTGATATTGAGCAGCCAAAGGCCTTAAAAACTGCGTGATGAAATCGCCCGAAAGTGCTTATTTTATTGGATTTTCGCCCTGTTTTTTGGTATAATATTTATATTGAAACAGGGAGGAAATCATGGCAAAAAATAGTGGTGATATTCAGATTCTAGAACTGAAAGATATGATTTCACAATTGAATACAACCATTAAAACACTTAATGAAACCATTGCACGTCAGCAAAAGGAAAACGACAATCTTAAAGCTGAATTAGCATGGTTTCGCCAAAAGATGTTCGGTTCTTCAAGTGAACGACGTGCATTCGGAGTTGAGGGTCAGTTGAGTTTTATCGAAGATGAAAAAGATAAGCCGGTAGAACTTATTGAACCTGAGATTGTTGAAAAACCTAAAAAGACACGAAAGAAAAAGCCAACTCTTGAAGAACAGTTCAAGGACATTCCTACCCGACAGGTAAAAGTAGATACGCTAGATGATGAAGATAGAATATGTCCTGAATGTGGGAGTGAAATGCTACCCATAGGTACAGAAGTAATCCGAAGCGAGATTGTATATACTCCTGCTAAACTTGAAAGAGTTGAATACATTGCAACTACTTATGCCTGTCCTAAATGCAAAGACACTGAGAATCCTCAGTTTGTTAAAGATAATGGAAAGGCTGCAATGATTCCGGGCAGTTACTGTTCGGAATCATTGCTTGCACATATATTATATCGTAAGTATGGTTTGTATATTCCGTTATACAGACAGGAAAAGGATTTTCTGGAGCAGTCAGCTCCAATAAGCAGAACTTCCATGGCTCACTGGATTATAACATCCGGTAACGAATACATACAGCCGATGTATGATTACTTCCACCGTGAACTTTTAAAAAGAAGGTTCCTAATGATGGATGAAACACCTGTCCAGGTGCTAAAGGAAGATGGACGAAAAGCCCAGTCTAAATCATACTTCTGGGTTGTTCGCAGTGGAGAAGACGGATTGAATCCAATCATTCTCTACAATTACACTCCGACCAGAGCCGGAGAAAATGCAAAACAGTTCCTTGATGGAATAAGTCCTGGATTCTATCTGATGGCAGACGGTTATCAGGGATATAACAAAGTCAAGGATACAAGGAGATGTACCTGTTTTGCACATATCCGAAGGTACTTTTTGGAGGCAATACCAAAAGGTAAGGAAAAGGATTACACTAATCCTGCCGTTCAGGGAGTGTTATATTGCAATAAGCTTTTTGAGTATGAGAGAACATACAAAGAAAAGTGTTTAAGTTATAAGCAGATAAAAAATCGACGCCTCAAAGATCAAAAACCGGTGATTGAGGGCTTTTTGTCGTGGGCAAAACAAGTAAATCCCGAAAGCAACGGGAAACTAAAAAAAGCAATCACTTATGTTATAAACAGGGAAAGTCTTCTTATGACATATCTGGAAGACGGACGATGCAGCTTGAGTAACAATCTGAGCGAAAACTGCATAAGACCTGTAACAGTTGGTCGTAAGAACTGGCTGTTTTCAGATTCGCCTGAAGGAGCCAAAGCTAATACGCTTTATCTCACAATGGTTGAGATGGCAAAGGCATATAATCTCAATCTTTATGAATATCTCAAATATGTACTTGAACAACGACCAAGCAAAGAAATGTCAGATGATCAACTTGAGAAACTTGCTCCGTGGAACGAGCAGGTACGGGAAATCTGCGGAAACAAAAAAGATGAAACATAAATAGTTCCGGAATCCTAAAAGCGAGGATTCCGGAACTCCTTATAATTGGTATCCTTAAATTAAGCGCTTGCGAAATACCGGCTGTTTCAATATTTGATAATTATATTCCATTTTTGAAATCTAATAAGAATTCTTAGATATAAGTTAACAGATTATCCATTGATTAATATATTTAATTTTTTATTATTAATTGATTTAATTATGGAAAAAATAACCGTACAAATAGTTAATGTTAGGATTAATTTAGGTAGAATGTATTTATTATCGTAAATAGCCCAATTTGTATTTCTTGCTAAAAGCGGATTTATAATATTATATAAGATAAGCGGATGTGAGAAGTATATAAATGCGCTTAATTGTCTAATTGTTTTAGGTGACTCATTATTTATTTTGAGAGTTATTTTTTTCGCAAGTATAAAGAAGAAGAAGGCCTGAAAAATGAACGCAA
>JAEEGK010032579.1_pt1 | contig 10183 bp, 5 predicted proteins | sample 8958771 | NCBI WGS metagenome assembly JAEEGK01 (sample SAMN16246547, study PRJNA631951) | gut metagenome | biome: gut microbiome; feature: rumen; material: SC-attached | host: Bos | place: Iran: Karaj | collected 2018-10 | reverse complement strand
ATTTCTTCTGAATTTGAAATTATATCATCTAAAATTTTTTGAAATTTTTGATTTAAATTTTTCTTATTAAAACAATTTAATTTTTTATTATAATTTGGTGTAGTAATAAAAAATTCATTATTATTTTTTGATTTTTTTTTGTTAAAATTTAAATAAGATTTTTGAATTAAAGGTTTTTGAACCGAATATTCTGGAATTAATAATTTTTTTTCACTATTTGAAATAGTTAAAATATTAATTTTATTTTTTTTATTTTTCTTTAATTCATTTCTAATCATTTTTTTTGGATTATTTTCATTCCAATTGTTTTCTTTTTTCGATTCATTTACTTTCATTCGTTCATTATTTGATTATTTTATGCTCTTTCAAAATAATTCATCTTTTAAAATATAAGATTTTATTCAAAAAATAGAACACAACGAATGTTTGATATTTATTTATCAAATAGTCAATTTAAAGGAAATATTTCGTTTTATCACATTTAATAAATAATATCAATTAGTTGAATTATAATTACTTTTATTAAATTTATTTTTTTATATATTTCAATATCAAAAAACTAAATCTTTTATTATGATTTTCTATAAAACCTAATTATTATTTTAATTTCCTTGAATTTTTTTTTTGTTTGATAATATTCAATGAAATATTTTTTCTTCTTAATTTTTTTCATATTCATATATAAGAAGAAATATTAAATTAATGAAATATTTAAAGTTCTAAATTCAGGATTTTAAACTGAATTCAAACATAATTATTATTCAATAAATAATTTTTTCTATTTTTTTTTTAAATTTAAATTCTTAAATTTTTATTTATTTTTATATATAATAGTTTTTTTTATCTTTTGATTAAATAAAAAAAAATAATTTCAAAAAAAAAATTCATCATATAAAAAAAATAAAAAAAAACATTAAACTTTTCCTAAAAAAATGACATCCCAAATAATAAACCAAACAATAATAACATATCTCCAAACATTAAAATCATTACAAACAAACACAACAGATAATTCTGAGATAGAAACTCCAGAGAAAAAAAAAACAAAATTTCTATGGTTATTATTTTTTGATCTTTTAATATTTTTATCATTAACATACACAACATATACATCATCAAAAAAATTAGAAAATGAAGAACAATCAGATGAAAATTCAGATTTTCGTCCAAAATTTATAAAATGGTTAGTAGTAGCAAATGGAATAAGATCACTTTCTTTAATATTTATATTATTATTTGGAAATCCAAATGGAAATAATGCTATTTCATGGTTAAATTCAATATTACATGTTGGACCTGCTTTTCTCTTTGTTTCTTCATATATGTATTTAGCTACTTTTTTAGTTGATTTATATTATACTAATATTGAATATAATAATCATTTAATGAAACCTTTTTTAGGTTTAATGGTTGGAGGAGGTTATTTAGTTTTAATATTTTTAGCTTTAATTACTTTAATTGCAAAAGCTTATTTAACTTTTTATTATATTAGTGAATTCTTAATGGCTGTTCTTTATTTAGTTTTAGGAAGTATGATTATTTATTTTGGAAGACAAGTTTCTTTTATTTTTGAATCTAAAACTCAAAATAAATTTGATCCTTCTAATGATATGAGTCATAAATTAAGTATTTTAAGTAATTCAATTGGAGGTTTATTTGTTATTAAAGGTATTACTGGAGTTTTAACTGGAGGAAATTTTCTAACTATAAGTTCTTATCCTAATATTTATGATTTTTTCTGGTTTTTAATTTTAGAAATTGCTCCTACTGTTATTTTTATTATGATTGCTAGAAAAAAAGAAATTAGTGGAGAAAGATTAAGTTCTGTTTATGAAATGGATATTTCTAGAGATAGTCAAAGAGAAAGTCAAAGTTATAGACCTCCTTTTGTTAGTTAAATTTATTTTTTTTTTATTATTTAAATAGTTTAGTAATTAATTTTTATAATATTTCTTATAAGAAAATTAATTTATATATATTTTATATTTAAAAATAATTATATGATTAATTATAATCTAAAAAAAAACTGAATGTAAAAGATATAATAAATTTATATTAAAACTAAAACAATATTTTAATAAAATCATCAAATAATAAAAATTAAAAAATTATTTTTTTTATTTTCTCAAACAACAACATCACTTTTACAAAAAGGACATTGTTTTTTATTTTTCAACCAAGGAACAATACAATCTTCATGAAAAACATGTTTACAAGGAATAATAAGTACTTTTTCTCTATCCTTAAAATTATTTTGGCAAATAATACACAAATCATTGTATTTTTTTTTATCAAAATAAACTTTATTTAATTTATTAATTTGTTGATCATTTAAACCATTATTAACATTACCAATTCTTTCTTCTAAAGCTAATAATTCTTCATAAGACATATCATCAACATTAGGATAATCATTTTCTCTTTGAAAATGAGAATTCAATATCATTGACATAATATAATTTTCAAATATTTCTCTTGCTTGAGCTCTTCTTCTTCTTATATTTTCATGTAATTGATTATGTGTTCTTCTTTGTTCTATTCTTCTTTTAATTGACTCAATTTGAGATTGTAAATTTGAATTTAATGTTGTATAATTATTTATTTGATTATCTAAAGCATTTATTTCTTTATCTTGAATTTCTATTTCTTTTTTTATTTTATTTTCTGACTTTTTTATTTCTGAATTTTTATTTTGTTCTTCTGATATTTTTTTCTTTATATTTGATATTTTTTCCTCTAATTCTTTTATTTTTAAATTATCATTTTCTAATTCTTTTTTGAAATTATAATCTTTGCTTTCTATTGATATTTTCGTCTTGGAATTTAATAATGGATTTTTTATTGGAGATTCATATTTTGGTTCTTTTTGTGATGATGTTACTTTTGTCTTTATTTGCTTTTTTTCTTGTTTTTTATCCTTTGCTGTTACTGACACTTTTGAATAAGATATTTTTCGAGTTGTTGACATTTTTTTTTGTTAAAATATTTTTTTTTTGTTTTGATTTAAATTTATCAAAGGAAATTCAGTTTATTATTTTATATTTTATAATTTAATAATCACAAAAAAATATTTTTTAAAAGTAAAATAGAAATTTGAAACAATATCCTTTTTTTATAAATAATAATATTACTTTAAAAATAAATAAGAGTTAATTTAAAAGCTTAAAAAAAAAATTCATTTTATAACTTAAATTTAAATATAATATCTACTTTATTGATTATACAAATCATCCAAAATTTTTTTATAATATTTCTTAGCATTTGGTCTTTTAATTTTCAAAGTAGGAGTAGCCAAATCATTTTCAGCATTAAAAGGTATTTTAGATAAATGAACTTTTTTAATAACTTCAAATCCCTTAAAATCATTTTTTCTTCCTAAAGTTTCCATTTCTTTCAAAATTTCCTTTTTCAAAACTTCATCATCAAAGTAATCTTTATAATTATCTTTATTAACATCTTTATCAATAGTTTTCAAAAATTCAATAGTTTCTTTTTCTCTAGGAACAACAACAGCAACCAAATAATTTTTAAGTGAATCTCCATAAACAAAGACTTGTTCGACATATTTACATTTTTCTAAAATATTTTCTAATTTTTCAGGAGCAACATATTCTCCCTGTTGTAATTTAAATATATTTTTAACTCTATCAATAATTTTAATAGCATTTCCATGTTCCGTTAAAATCATTCCAACATCTCCACTATGGAACCAACCATCTTCATCAACAGCTAATTTAGTATTCACCTCATCATTAAGATACCCCTTAAAGAGTGCGGGTCCACGAACGCAAATCTCGCCTCTAGGACGCCAAGCACCTGTTTCAGGGTCTTTATCAGTAGAATAATAATCTAAGTCAGGCACATCTTTTAATTTTATTTCATTACAGTATCCTGGTCCTCCTATATGACCACATATATTATCCCAAGAATGTGATATTACCATTCCTGCACAGTTTTCTGTTTGACCATATCCTTCTACAATTTCAGATGATAATGCAACTCGAAGGAAATTCATTACTTCAGGATCCATTGGGGCTGATCCTACTAGCATGAAACGAAGACGACCTCCTAATATTTCACGTATTGGCTTAAGAACTAAAGGATCCCAAATTACGTGAGTGAGAACACCGTATTGGTTGAAATTTGATAGTTTTTGATTTATTGCTGTTGTAACTAAATTTTTTTTAATATAATTTAATTGTTTTATATTCGCATGAATTTCCTCATATACCCTTTGGAATATACGTGGTACAGCACACATTAGAGTAGGTTTTAATATTTTAGCATCTTCAATTAATTTAGCAGTATTACCAGAATAAATTCCAAAAGGTTTTCCTCCAGAAATTAAAACAGCCATAATTAAAGTTTCCATAATATGAGCATAAGGTAAATAACTTAAATACACTTCACCTTCTTGCCAAAGGAAACCAGTATGTCCCATAACGTCACTAGTAACAAGAAGAGCTCCATGAGATACCATAGCTCCTTTAGGATAACCAGTAGTACCACTAGTATAACAAATAGTACAAATATCATCTGGTTTAGGAGGAATAATCATATCATCTGTTCCTTCTTTCCTTCCTTTGTCACATACTTCTTCAAAAGTAAATAAATTAATACCTAATTTTTTTAATTCTTCCATACTTTCAGGATCATCTTCTCCATTAACAACGATTAAATTTTTAACGGTATTAGCTTTTCCTTCTTTAATAATTTTAGTCATTTTTGCAAGAACATTACTTTCAATAATAATAGTTCTTAATTGAGTTTGTCCGATAATGAATTCAATAGCAATATCACCTAAAGTATCATAAATAGTAACGATAGTAGCACTATAAGCATGAGCACCTAAATATCCTAAAACCCATTCAATTCTATTTCTAGAATAAATACCAATAAATTTAAAATCACCATCTCTTTCACTATGGAAATTAGGTGAAAAATCAAGTAATGTTGCACCTTTTGCAAAAGCAATGACTTTTTCTAATGCTTCTTCATATGATACCCAAGTAAATTTTTCTTCATATTTATCTTTTTCTATTCTTTTCCTATAACCACATAATGGTTTTTTTCCCATTCCTTTTTTAATTTTATCATTTAAACATTCCCAAGTTGTCCTTGTTCCATATTGATTTACTTCTTGTAAAGGATGATTTGCATATATTGGATGACGAAGTGTTGCTGTTTCTCCTGGCTTAGCATCATCTAAGAATATTGAATATGGGAGGAAACATTTAGTTTTTGTATTACCCATTTTTTTTATATATTATTTTTTTTGTTCTTTGGAGTTTTAAATTGAGTTTTTTTATTTATTTTTTTTTTGGAAATACAGTTCAATGACGTAATTTTTTTATGGGAAATAATTATTTTTTTCAATCAAAGGAGTTATAGATGTTTAATTTTTTCGAATTTTTTGGTTTTTTTGTTATTATTTTATTACTTGTTTTTAGTTGTTTGTTTCTTTTTTCTTTTTTATTTGTTATTTTTATGTCTATATTACATATTATTTCTATTCTTTGGGTTTTTTTTTAATTTTTGACATTATTAATTTATAAAATTTTTTTTATATAATTGAATACTTATTTTAATGGTTTGAATCGAATTTAAAAATTTTTTTTATATAACTTATAAATTGAATGAATTTTTAAAAACATATTGAAATTATGTTTACTTATATATTAAAATATTTATATATTGAAGAGTATCTAATTTAAATATTAAATTTGAAATAACAGAAATAATTAGAGCAGTTAACATTTTTTTGAAGGAAGGAGCTTTTTAATTAAATAATAATTATAAATTAATTTTCTTTCATTTATCTATAAATTCAAAATTTAATAATTTAAAAACAGAATCAACTAACATTTATTTTGAATACTCTATATTAATTTAAAGGGATAAAATATAAAAACAAAATATAATAATAATTTTTCAATTTAATATATATTTAATTTCTATCATTATTTGATAAATAGTTTAAATTAAGGTTTCACTCTCGATATACAAATATATAAATTAAACTTAAATTTTTCTTTTAAATAATCTAGAGTATATCATTATCTTCTAATTCTCTTTAAATAATTTATTTTATTTGTATTTAAGATTTATTTATTAATTAATTATTTATAATTAAATTATAATTAATTTATTAATCAATATAATAAAATTATCATCAAAGATTTTAAAAAAAATAACAAAAAATTTAATTTATTAAAAAATAAAACTTTATTAATAATCATCTTGATCAGGAGATTGAAAATCATCATTATTTTCTCCTGTCAAATTTGCAATTAAATTTTCATAATAATTAATAGTATTTGTATATTCTTTCTTTAATTTTTCAGTAAATCCTTCTTGTTTTTTTATCATATCAAAAGCTTTTCCTTCAACAGTAGCTAATTGATTTTTTTGATAATTAATAGTATTTTCAAGAGTAATTATTTTCATTTCATAATCATCTTTTAAATTTTTTAATTTTGTTTCATTTAAAGCATTTAATCTTTCTTTTTCTTTAATATTATTTTCATTTTCTTTAGAATAATAAGAAACTTCTTCTTTTAATTTTCTAATTTGTTCTTGTAAAAAAACTTCATTTTGATTCATTTTATTAATTTGATTTTGTCTACTCTTTTCAGTTGATTTATAACCATCTAATTCACTTTTTAAAATATTATAATCACTTTCTAATTTATCATTTCTAAGTGTTAATTGGTGAATTTTATCTTGATTTTCTATAGTAATTGCACTTAATTTTTTTTCACTTTCTTCATATTTTTTAATATACTTATCATTTTCAGAATGAAAATTATCATTTATTTTATCATAATCATTTTTTAAAGTTTTATAATTTGAAATATAATAATCTCTATCCATTTTCATTGAAGCTAAATTTACTTTTAAAGTATTTAATTCATCATCTTTTGCTTTAATAATATTTTCATATTTATCTTTATTTGAATTTACTAAAACATTATAACTATTAGTTTTTTCTTTTAATAAACTTGAATAATCATTTGTTAACTTTCTTATTTGTTCTTCTTGCATTTTTACTTTTATTTCATATTTTTCTTTTTCTAAAGAAATATTATTAATAGTATTTTTATAATTTTTTATAATATTATTCATATTATTTTCTTTCTGAGTTACATTTTGAACAGTTAAATTTGAATCTTCTATAATTTTAATTAAATGATCACAATCTGATTTAAAAGTAGAATTTTCATTTTTTAAAGTTGAATTTTCAAATTTTAAATTTGATATTTTTTCTTCATTAATTTTATTTTTTTCTCTTAAATTCTTTAAATCAGTTTTAATAACAATAATTTCATTTTGTAATGAATTGATTTCAATATTTTTTCTATTTTCCATTTCTTCATATAAATCTTGATATGAAACAGTGTCTTTTTGAAAAATATTATTTTCTAATTTTAATTGTTCATATTTTCCAAGAATATCATTTTTTTCATTTTGAATTTTCATATAATCAGTTTCTAATTCTTTAACTCTATTTTTTAATCTTACTATTTCATTATTATAATCATTATTTTCTTCTTTTAATTTATTAAGATATTCATTTAAATTTTCTTTATTTTGAACTAAAGTGTCAAAATTTTTTTTCATTTCAGTTAAATTAGTTTGATTAAATTGATTTTCTGCATTTTTAGTTTCTAAAGTTTTTAATAATTGTTCTTTTTCTTTTTTTAAATTTTCATTTTCATTTTCATCATCACTCATACCTATATTAACATTATCAAGTTCATTTTCTCTATTAAAAGTATTTGAACTATTAAATCCCATTAATTTATTTTTTCTATCTAATATTTGATTATATAAATCATTTTTATCTTTTTCTGCTTTTTCTAAATCATTTCTTAATTGTTCATTTTCAGATAAAACATTTTTTTCTTTTATTTGAAATTCAGTGATTTGATTTGTTAAAAATTCTAATTGATGATTTTTTTCTAAAAGTAATTTTTCATATTCTTTAAATAAAGAAACATTTTCAATTAGATCTTTTTTTAAAGAAAGAATTTCATTATTATTCAAAATAGAATTTGGATTATTTTCATTATTTAAACCTTTTGAAAGTTCTAAAAAAATTTCATTACCATATTTTTTTTGATATTCAGTTAATATTTTTTCATAATTTCCAATTATAAATTGAAGTTTAGAAATTTCATCTTTTAAAGCATTTACTTCATCTTTTGCTTTTACATGTGCATTTAATTCATCATCTTTATTTCTTTGAATAACTGATGGATTATTCATTTATAAAAAATTAAGATTTTTTTTTTAAAATTAATCTTTATTTATTATTTTTTATTTAAATAATGTTATTTGATGAACAAAAATTTTCTTCTTTATTAGGAACAATTGATTTAACAAGTTCAAAAATAAAGCAAATTGCAAATTATATGTTAAATAATATTGATAATTCTCAATTAATAGTAAAAATATGGAAAAATGATTTTTTAAATACAAAATCAGGAGATGTTCATTTAGCATTAATTTATCTTTGTCATGAAATAATGTATCAAAGTTACTTAAAAAAAAGTGATAAATTTATTGTTAGATTTGGTGATATTTTAGAAGAAGTATTTCAATTTTTGGCGAAAGCATTTGGAAATGATTTAGATACAATCAATATTTTTTTAAAATTAATTGATTTTTGGAGTGAAAAAATGTTTTTTAGTCAAATTTTTATAAATCAATTAAGAAATATAATTAAACAACAAAAAGATATTATTTATAAAAATGATCCTACTATAAAATTAAATGAAGATATTAATAAGGAATTAATAAATAGAATTACTAATAATAATTTAACAAAAAAAACTTTAGAATTAAATATTGAAGAAGTAAATTTTAAAAATATATATGATGATTTAGATTTAGATAAATTAAATAATATTCTTCTTGAAAATGATACTTCTAATTCAACAAGATTAGAACAAAATAAAAAAATTGTAGATGAATATCAAGAAAAAATTAAAAGATTGAAAGAATTATTATTAAAAGATTTAATGAAAAGAGAAAAATTAATCAATTCTTATTCTGAAAGTTTACATAAAGAAAAAGAATTATTTTTTAATGGATTTGATAAAAAAAACAAAGATAATAAATAGAAAATATATAATAAATAAAATAAATTATAAACTAAAATAAATCTCTTATATTTTAAATTTAAAAATCAAATTTTATTATTATAAACTAAAAATTGATTTAAATTATCTACAATAATATTTTTATTATTTTCTTTTATTGTTAATACCAACATAATTTTGATTTTTATCTTCTTAAATTTATTTTAATAAAATCTTTATCCCAAGAAGCATTTAAATATTTATTATTTGCTCAGATTTATATTTTGTTGTTGCAATTTTTTTAACCACTTTTATTAAATAATGAATTTTTATTAAACTTAGAATAATAATTATTAATTAACAAATCTTTTCTTTTATTAACATTAATCAAAAGAATATAATTAGTTTAATTAGATTATTTTTAGTTTGTTTGTATATTATTTGATTTTAAATTGATATTTTGATATTTATTGTTTTATATCTTGATGATTTATAATTATTTGTATCAAGAAGTGACTTAAATAAACATTTTCTTTAAATTAAAAGTATAATTATTATCTTAAATTTTAATTCCTAAATTATTTCATAATAAATTATATATTTTTCATTATTTCTTTATTAAATTGATTTTTTTCATCAAATATTAAAAATGATTTTAATCCAATATTATTATAGATATTGTTATTTAAAAATAATTAACATAATTCAAAAATTGAAGTTTATATTCTCCAACAATGATAATATAATGTATAAAAATAAATTTATAATGCTCAAAAATTTAAATAATATAAATGATATTTATTTCTAAAATCAGAATTCTAAAGGATTAAATGATTTTCATAAGTAATTAAAGGTCATTTTTTTAAGATAAAAAAAATTTAAATCAATTATTAATTAAAACATATTATTTAATATAAATTAAGAAAATAAAAAGAATAAAGAGAAAAAAATAAATTTCCCAAAAATTTAATTTTTATTGAATGTTATTTTCCAATATAAAAAAAATATATAAACAATTTAAAATAAATTATTAAATTTTATATCATAATATCATAAATTAAATATATCAAATTTGATAAAGAAAAAAATATTAAATTTTT
>JAEEGK010032574.1_pt1 | contig 10185 bp, 6 predicted proteins | sample 8958771 | NCBI WGS metagenome assembly JAEEGK01 (sample SAMN16246547, study PRJNA631951) | gut metagenome | biome: gut microbiome; feature: rumen; material: SC-attached | host: Bos | place: Iran: Karaj | collected 2018-10 | reverse complement strand
GGAGAGCGCACGAACATCCACCTTGTTCAGACATCCTACGCATTCAAACTGCTGATGGATGAGCTTCTGTCCCTTGGTGTTGCCATGAGACTTCAGCTGGAGGATTTGAGATGAACAGAAACACGCTCAGAGGCGTAAGCAGGAGGATCGGAGCAATCAAGTTCTCATGCCTCTCGCCCGAAGAGATCAGGAAGATGTCCGCGGTCAAGGTCATCACACCTGACACATATGATGATGAGAACCGCCCCTACGAGAGAGGTCTCATGGACCTCCACATGGGAGTCATCGAGCCCGGTCTCCGCTGTAAGACATGCGGATGCAACTCCAACGACTGTCCCGGACACTTCGGACACATCGAGCTCGCAAGGCCGGTCATCCACGTCGGATTCATCAAGGAGATCAAGATGCTCCTCGAGTGCACCTGTTCCTCATGCGGACACCTGCTGCTCACCGACGACCAGGTCGAGCTGATCAAGAGCAAGATCGGTGTCGCGGAGAGCGCGAACAGCGACCCTGACGACGTCAAGGAACTGTTCAAGAAGATCCACAAGGAATCACTGACCAAGAAATCATGCCCCCACTGTAACGCGGAGCAGGTCAAGATCAAGCTGGACAAGCCCACCACATTCCGTGCGGTGGACGACAACCACAAGCTCACACCTCTCGACATACGCAAGAGGCTGGAGAACATCCCCGACGATGTCCTTGCGACACTGGGAATGGACCCCACCACCTGCAGGCCCGAGTGGATGATCCTCACCGTCCTGGCGGTACCTCCGGTGACTGTCAGGCCCTCGATCACCCTCGATTCGGGAGACAGATCAGAGGATGATCTTACACACAAGCTGGTCGATGTCCTCAGGATCAACGAGAGGCTCAGAGAGAACCGTGACAACGGAGCACCCCAGCTGATCGTCGACGATCTGTGGGAGCTTCTCCAGTACCACGTAACCACATACTTCGACAACCAGACATCCGGTATCCCGCCCGCAAGGCACAGGTCCGGACGCCCGCTGAAGACACTGACCCAGAGGCTCAAAGGAAAGGAGGGACGTTTCAGATCCAACCTTTCAGGAAAGCGTGTCAACTTCTCGTCGCGTACTGTTATTTCACCTGACCCGCTGCTGTCGATCAACCAGGTCGGTGTCCCGATCTTCGCCGCAAGAGAGCTCACAGTCCCGATCTACGTCAACGAGACGAACATCGAGATCATGAGGAAGCTCGTCAGGGGAGGTCCCGAACCCGTCAAGGTCATCGGTGCGGACAGGGACTTCATCATGAAGAGGGGTGTCAGGCCCGTCGGATTCGATGAGGAGACCGGAGAGACCGACGAGTCACTGAATGAGATCTTCAGGAAGGGAGACATCGAGGATGTCTTCGGCAAATCAGTCGAGGACCTCGGTATCACAGCGAAGTACGTCACAGGAGTGAACTACTTCTTCAAACCCGACGGAAGGAGGATCAAGGTCAGCGACCGTAACTGCGTAGAGCAGTCCGCTACCATTGACATCGGATTCAGCATCGAGCGTCAGCTCATCGACGGCGATGTCGTACTGTTCAACAGGCAGCCTTCGCTGCACAGGATGTCCATGATGGCGCACCGCGTCAAGATCATGGAAGGCAAGACATTCAGGTTCAACCTCTGTGTCTGCCCGCCCTACAACGCAGACTTCGACGGTGACGAGATGAACCTTCACGTCCTGCAGAGCGAGGAGGCACGTGCCGAAGCACGTATCCTCATGCAGGTCCAGGAGAACATCCTGTCACCCAGGTACGGAGGACCCATCATCGGTGCGATCCACGATCACATCACCGGTGCTTACTTCCTTACCCACAACAACCCCCACTTCAGCAAGCAGGAAGCGATGAACATCCTCACCAAGCTGGATGACATCGAGATCCCCGATCCCATGAAGGACGAGAACGGAGAGGAGTACTGGACCGGAAGGCAGCTCTTCTCAGTCGTGCTCCCCAAGGGACTGAACCTGAAGTACAAGGCGAACATCTGTCAGAAGTGCGCCAAGTGTGAGAAGGAGAACTGTCCCAACGATGCATACGTCAGCATCAAGGACGGAGAGCTGATCTGCGGTACCATCGATGTGAAAGGTATCGGAAACAGCAAGGGAAGGATCCTCGACCGTATCGCACGCGATTACAGGGATGAGAAATATGATACCTTCAGCAACGGAATCCGCGAGAACAGGGCGGCCAAGTTCATCAACCAGGTGACCAGGCTCGCACTGGGCGCAATCGTCAACCACGGATTCAGTACCGGTATCGATGATGAGGATATCCCCGAGGAAGCCAAACTGCAGATCAAGAGCCTGAACGAGGAGAGGGTCGAAGAGGTCGACAATCTCGTCCACGCTTACGAGAACGGAATCCTCCAGCAGATGCCCGGACGTTCCCTCAAGGAGACACTCGAGGTCAGAGCCAAGGGTGTCCTCGAAGAGGCCCGTGACGGAACAGGAGAGATCGCAGGAAAGCACCTGGGTATGAAGAACCCCGCAGTCATCATGGCAAAGACCGGTGCAAGGGGTAACATGCTCAACCTTTCGCAGATGGCCGGTATCGTCGGTCAGCAGACCGTCCGTGGAGAGAGGCTCTCCAGGGGATACTGGAACAGGACCCTGCCTCACTTCAAGAAGGGAGACCTGGGTGCGTTCGCGAAGGGATTCGTCACACACTCGTACAAGGCAGGTCTCTCACCCACCGAGTTCTTCTTCCACGCAATGGGAGGAAGAGAGGGACTGGTCGATACCGCTGTCCGTACATCCAGGTCAGGTTACATGCAGAGGAGACTGATCTCAGCACTTGAGGATCTGAAACTCATGGGCGACGGATCGGTCAGGAACACTGCAGGCAACATCATCCAGTTCAGATACGGTGAGGACGGAAGCGACCCCGCCAGATCTGTCAAGGGTAAGAGCGTCGACCTCGACGATCTCTTCACAGAGGTCTTCGGAGACGACGCGGACAGATTCCTGAAACTCGACACCAAGGACGTCGGAGACGACTACGGTTCGAAAGAGAAGGATGAGATGGAATTCGACAGTGACGACGAAGAGATAGACGGATACGAAGGATCGGACGAATCCGATTACGAGGGAGGCGAGTGAAATGGCTAGAAAGGATACACTTAACGCCCTGATCGCCAGGGACATCCCGGAAGAGACAGCTGAGAAACTGCTGACGAAGTACACGACCATCAAGTCGATCTCCGAAGCGGATGTCGCCGACATCGTCGCTCTCGGAATCGATGAGGCTGCCGCCTCAGACGTTATCGCCAAGGTCGGCAAGAGGGCCTCTTCGAAGACAGGCACCACGACTGTCAAGAAGGCCAAGAAGGAGGCGGCCGAGGAGGCCATCGAATTCATGGAGCCCGTCCACAAGGTCCGCGAGACCAGCGAGGACGAGCAGAAGCTGATCGACATCTGCAAGGACAAAGGTTACGACATACCTCTGAAGGTCATCGTCGGAATCGCTGCCCGTATCAAGGACAAGGAGGTCTCCGATGAGGACATCGGCAGGCTTCTGGAGACCGCCGACAGGATGTGCGCCAGCCACCGTATGGACTCCAACGAGTCCGTGGGTATCATGGCAGCCCAGTCCATCGGTGAGCCCGGTACACAGATGAACATGCGTACCTTCCACCACGCAGGAGTCGCCAACATCTCGGTTACGCAGGGACTGCCCAGGCTGATCGAGATCGTGGACGCACGCCGTTCGCCCAGTACACCTTCGATGTCCATTCCGTTCCTCCCTGAGATCACGGAGAACGGACGCACGTTCGCCATCGACAACGGTATCGCACAGCGTATCTCCTATGATATCGAGATGACGCTGCTGTCGAACATCGCACTGATCGAGACGGATATCGCCAATCTGAAGATCGTCATCACACTCGACAGGCGTATGATGAACGACCGCGGACTGAAGATCAAGGATGTCCAGGAAGCGCTGGAGAAGGATGTGAGGTCCGTACGCGGACTCGTCAACATCATCGACGACGGTACCCTGGAGATCGAATCCGACGAACCTTCGTACGAGAAGCTCCAGAGCATCTACGACGATGTCAGGGGAGCCACCATCAAAGGTGTCAAGAACATCAAGAGGGCGGTCCTCGACAAGGACAAGCACCAGCTCGTCACCGAGGGAAGCAACCTCGAAGGCGTTCTCGGAATGAACGGAATCGATTCAGCCAACGTCATGACCAACAGCATCCTGGAGATTGCCAAGGTCCTCGGTATCGAGGCCGCAAGGAACTCGATCATCAACGAGGCCTACGGAACTCTCTCGGAGGCAGGTCTTGATGTCGACATCAGACACATCATGCTCGTCGCTGACCTGATGACCAATGACGGTGACGTCAAGGCGATCGGAAGGCACGGAATCTCCGGTAAGAAATCGAGTGTTCTCGCAAGGGCAGCATTCGAGATCACCACACCCCATCTGCTGCACGCAGCGATGAACGGAGAGCAGGATAGACTCGAAGGAGTCACTGAAAACATCATAGTCGGACAGCCGGTTACATTGGGAACCGGTGCAGTAAACCTCATTTACACACCCAAGAAGAAGGGGGATGAACAATGATAGACATAAGCAAAGCATTGAAGGCTGCGATCACCACGGGTCACGTGGAGTTCGGAGTAGATCAGACAGAGAAAGCAGTAAAGGCCGGAAAGGCACAGATGGTCATTCTGGCAGAGAATTGCCCCAGCGAGATGCTGAAGGGCGATATCGGAGTCAAGGTCCACGTCTACGAGGGCAACAACATGGAGTTGGGCGCCCTCTGTGGTAAGCCTTTCTCGGTATCCGCACTCGCGGTCATCGACAAGGGTACTTCCAACATCTTAACGCTGTGAGAACATGTCGGCAGATATCGTACTAACCGAGGAGACCCTCAAATACATCTCGCTGTTTGAGGCCATGACCAAGACCAACGTCATCGACTGTATGGAAACAGAGGACAAGCTGGTCTACGTCGTGGAGAAAGGTCAGGGGAACACAGCCGTCGGAAAGAAAGGAGAGCATGTCATAAGGCTCAAAGAGAAGACGGGAAAGAACATCCAGGTCGTCGAGTATTCCGACGATCCGGCACAGTTCGTCATGAACGTGTTCCACATCTACAATCCCCAGAAGGTCGAGATCGAGCAGCGCGGCAACATCACGCATGCTACGGTCACCGTGGATCCCAAGTTGAAGGGAAGGGCCATCGGCAAGGCAGGGAAGAACCTCCGCATCGCCAGGGACATCGTCAACAGGCACCACGAGATCCAGAGCATCAGCGTCGACTGATCGGATCCCCCTCGATCGGTCACCCCGAAAGGGGTGATAAACCTCTTCCTTTTCCTTTTCTCAATTCAAAGGTATGCGTTCCACTTCCAGCCTGTCCGCTGTGGGATACTGTTCGGAAATGCAGCATTTGAACGGCAGTTCATCCGCGATCTCCTCGAGGACCCATGAGGCGACCTCGAGCCTGTTGTTCTCCGAATCTATGAACATGAGTTCGTCTGGCACATCGTATTCCTCTTTGAGGAATCTTGCCGCATCCTCGAGATCCTCGGGGTATGCGTACCCTTTCAGGAGGGTACCGTCCTCGGTGACGACGTCGTATTCCTCCGCTACGTGCTCCGCTTTCCTGATGAGCCTGTTCCTCAGCTGGACGCCGTCCTTGAACGATGACGAACAGTAGTGTATCGGAAGTCCGGGGAATTCCTCCATCATTCTGAATGCCACCTCCTCCGATCCCTCGATGGCCGCGGAGATGTCGTCCTTCATGTCGTAATGGTGCCTGTCCATCATCTCCCAGTTGCTCTCCGAGAATTCCAGTTCGTTCAGGTTGACGAATTTGATACCTATCTTCGAAGCGTATGCGAGCAATGCTCTCAGCTCATCCTCATGATCGGGCAATGCAGGTACTTCCATACCGACATCCAGATCCAATTTCGCGATATCCTCCAGTCCCGAACCGTCCATCTCCTTCCACTTCTGCAGCGGAGGGTGGAAACGTATCTCGTCGAGACCTGCATCCGCGACCTTCCTCACCTTCTCGATATCGATTGTGGATGTGTACAGGTGGATATGGTGTCCTTCTCCGAAACGGTCCTTGAGAAGTCTGATAGCTCTGACGGTGCGGTCCACGTCTATCAGCGGATCGCCTCCGGTGATACCGGTGCCCTCTGCCTCCATGGATTCCGCTTCCTCGAGGATCTCGTTCCTGTCGGAGACCTTCAGTTCGTTGGCATAGATCACGTCCTTCCCCTTCTTCTCGAACGATACCGGACAGTAGTAACATCCGGTGCGGCACCTTCCGGTCACGAAGAGGACCATCTTGCTTCCCTTGATACAGTATTCACAGCCTTTCGCCAGCGGACCGCTGTGGGCCGAACCGCAATCCTGACGTTCTATGCTCATCACCGGATGGTATGGATGCGACCCTTTATAACCAACGTTGTCAGTCAATACCACGGTGCTATGATGAAGAAGCAGACCAGGATGATCCTAGCGTTGGACGAGACCGACGGTAAGAAAGCACTCGACATCGTCGGACAGGTAGCGGAGTACATCGATGCGGTCAAGATCAACTGGCCGCTGGTCCTGACCGCCGGTCCGGAGATGATCACCGAACTGTCCAAGATCACCGACGTCATCTGCGACTTCAAGGTCGCCGACATCCCCAACACCGTGAGCCTGATAGTCAGCAACGCTGTGAAGAGGGGTGCGGCAGCGGTCATCGTGCACGCATTCACGGGTGACGATTCCCTCAAGGCTGCGGTAGAAGCTGCCGGGGATGCCGAGATCTACGCGGTCACCGAGATGAGCCATCCCGGCGGAAAGATGTTCACGGCCAAGCACGCGGAGGAGATGGCCAGGCTGGGAGTGGAATGCGGAGCATCCGGTTTCATCGCACCCGCCACACGTCCCGAGCGCATCGCAGCGATCAGAGCGATAATCGGGGACAGGAAGATCCTCTCTCCCGGCGTGGGCGCACAGGGAGGTTCCGCATCTTCGGCGATAAAGGCAGGCGCCGATTACGTCATCGTCGGAAGGGCGATCTACAAGGCCGACGATCCCAAAGCGGTGGCGAAGTCCATAGCCGACGAGATCAGGACCGTCATCTGAGACATAGCCAGCCCATTAAATGAACAGGCGCGGGCACATGCTCGCGCGCGTCTTTCTTCTAAATGTATAAATATGGCAGTGGCAATCGGCAGTCACTCTATAGAGCGGAGAATCTATAATGTTTAAAAACGGCAGGAATACGGACGGACCCGTCGAAGAGGCGAAAACCTCTGAGAACGTGGACAAGGGCTCCTGGTTCAAGGATAACCAGCGCTCGATCATCGCCGTCGGACTGATAGTCATCATGGCATTCGTCATGAGATTCATCTTCTCGTACGGCATCTCTGCGGACAGCGCATTCGCACTTTCCGGAGGCTCGATTGCATCAGAACACCTTCACACGATCACCGACATACTCGACGGCGGATCGTTCTTCGGTTCTGACGGTTCGTTCAACTACCCGTTCGGTTCAGTCAATTCCAACCCTGTATTCATCGACATGGTGCTTGCAGGGATCGCGATGATCGGTACATCCCTCGGGATGGCATCCGTCAAAGCGGCATCGCTCACACTGGCGACATTCTCGCTCGCATGCGGAACGTTGGCAGTGATCCCAGCATTCCTCCTCGGTAAGGAGGTCATCGGAACCAGGAAGGCGGGATACGTTGCAGCTCTGTTCATCGCGTTATGTCCTGTCGTGATAACGCAGACCGTGTTCTCCAACGGTACAGAGACTGGTTGGATCCTTCTCGTGTTCACCGTCTTCGCTCTCTTCCTGTTCAAAGGCATCAAGGCGATCAATGAGACCAAGATGGAGGACGGCTTCAAAGCGGTCCTCAGCGCAAACGCATCCGCGATCAAGCTCGCGGCCATCGCAGGACTCCTCCTGGCATTGATCGTTCTCTCGACGAACGAGTTCCGCCCCATCGTCACCCTCCTGATAGTCGCCATGCCCGTCATGGCGGTCATCGGACGCTTCCAGTACAAGGACACAAGGATGACGACGGTGTTCTTCTCCATCGTGACGGCCATCGGAATGGCGGTCGCATGCGCATACTACATCCCCGCACTCCTCTGGGACGACGTCCTTTCGGGAATACTCATCGCATCCGTGATCTCCATCGTCCTCTGTATGTCGTTCTCGATGCTCCAGACCAAACCCTGGGTCGTCACCGTTCCCGCATACCTGATCGGTGTCATCGTGGTCTTCGCACTGCTCTCGGCATTCGTTCCCGATCTGTTCAACGTGATCGTGAACGGCAACAGCATCTATGCCGACTCGCTTGTGGAGCTGACGAAATCATCGCTCTCGCTCTCGAAGATGTCCACCAACTACGGCGTCGTTCCGTTCTGGCTTGCGGTCTTCGTCATCGGTGTCATGGTCTTCAGGCTGCCCAAGAACCTTTCATCCATCACATATCAGTTCACCCTCCTGTTCATGATCGTTGCGGTCTGCTTCGTCATCAGGGATGATGAACTCGCCACGGTCTTCTCGCCCGCGATCGCTGTCGGATTCGCATACGCGGTCATGTGGATGTTCGACCATGTGGACTTCAAGACATACTTCCTCTCGATCAAGAACGCAGGATTCAAGGGTGCGTTCAGGAAGATCATCAAACCCATCCCCTTCGTCTCCATCCTCGCGGTGGCACTGCTCATCTGTGTCCCCTGCGCAATGTACGCGATCGACGCGAGCATCTCGAGCAACGACAACGACAAGTATAGCGGAATGGACCTGGGCGCGATGGGATACTACGTCAAGACTGATGAGGACTGGACCGTCGGTCCCGTCCTGTCATCGTACGCCAGCGTCCAGAAGACCGGTGCACTGGTCACATGGATCGACTATTCAGACGATGCTGCCACAAGAGGCAACTTCGATGTCATCGCCGATTCCAACGGACACGGATCCGAAGCGGCATCCAACATACTCCTGGCCAATGCGGTCGACGGTTCATCCTCGGCTGCGATGCTCATCCGTCTCCTGACATACAGCAAGTTCACCGACAGCGTCAAATCGGCACTCGTCACGGCGGGACTCTCCGAAACGGATTATGCAGAACTGCAGAAGATCGTCGAGAAGCCCGCTGACTACAAGTCAACGGTCGTCGGGAACGTCGACAGATACGGTGCCGTGAGCACGGACATCTCATCAGAGAACGTCATGTACATCTACGGAACCAAGTTCCTCACCCAGAAGGATGACGGAAGCGTCAAGTACGACGCATACACCATCTCGTCGATGTACTCTGCGGTCGCAGGCGTCTGCGGAAAGAACATCTCATACTTCATGGTCAACGGCGGAATGTTCCCCATGTACTACGGATACAGTTCCTCGTTCTCCACAATGGCATACGCCAACGGATACGTCATGTCCGATTCGTACGGAACGATTCCCCAGTTCACTTCGGTCGATTACTACACCATGTACATGACCGGAATCTACGCCTACACCGACGCGATGTACGATACGCTCCTCTGGAGGTCATACATCGGAATGTCACCTGCAGAGGCAGGATTCACCGGTCAGGCGGCCGCGGCAAGTTACTTCTCGGCACTCATGGCCAGCAACGGTACGTACAAGGCAGAGCCCGGATACGGTCTGTCCAACTACGTCGTCGATGAGAGCACATGGTACGTCAAGTACAACGCCGATTCCAACGCAACGGCCACATCCGACGGATGGGTCAAGATGCTCTGCAGCGAGGCTGAGGAGAAGCAGAAGACCGACGGCGGACTGATCAACTATCTCAGCGGATACCCGATCTTCATGAAATACGTCTCCAACAACGTGGGCAACCCCGTCAGCGGTACGGTCGCGAGTGCCGGAGCCGGTGTGAAGAACATCCGCGTCAGCGTCGTGGATTCGGACGGAATCGTACGTTCCACAGCATTCACCAATGACGAAGGAAAGTACAAGGTCCTCGTCACCGACAACAACTCCAAGATCAAGTTCTACGCAGGAAGCCAGAACCTCACCGACGGATCGCTGATCAAGACCGTCGATTACAGCGGTGCGACCCAGGATGTCACCATCGATGCAACGACCATCGAGGGAGCATTCTACGCAGTGGATGCGGTCAAGGACATGTCCGGAGCCACATTCGAACTGGTCGGAAA
>JAEEGK010032572.1_pt1 | contig 10186 bp, 4 predicted proteins | sample 8958771 | NCBI WGS metagenome assembly JAEEGK01 (sample SAMN16246547, study PRJNA631951) | gut metagenome | biome: gut microbiome; feature: rumen; material: SC-attached | host: Bos | place: Iran: Karaj | collected 2018-10 | reverse complement strand
TTTCTAAATCATTCAATTCTTTTATTTTATTTTCTAATTCTTTATTTTTATTTTCTAAATTTTCTTTTTCTTTTTTTAATTTTTCATTATTTATTTTTAATGATTCTTTATTTATAGAAAAGTCTTTAATTTTAAATTCTTTAATTGATGAATGAATTGATTCATATTTTTCAAAAATTTTTTGTTTTTTTAAATTTACATCAATACTTTCAAATTCATTTTCTATTTTATTTATACCTATTTCTTTAAGTATTTCTTCATTTTTTTTATTAATTTCATTTAAAAAATTATTATATTGTTCTATATCCCTTTTTAATTCATCTAATTCTTTTGTTTTTTCATTTAATTGTATAGTTTTATCTTTTAATGAATTAAAATATTTTCTTAATTCTTCTTTTTTATTATCATTTTTTTTTTTTAATTGTGTAATTGAATGTTCGTCTTTTTTGTGTTGATCTTTCAAAACTGAATTTTTATTCTTATATTTTTGTATTTTTTTATCTAATTGATTATTTTCATTTTCTAAATTTTGTTTTTCATTAACCAATGAATTATAATTTTTTTGAATATTTATAATATTATTTTCTAACTCATTAATTTTATTATTGTTTTTATTGTTTATATTTTTTTCTGATGTTATTTGTTCATTTTCTTTTTGTTGAAGATTATTTATATGGTTTTTTATTTCATTTCCTTTTTCATTAATATTTTTTTTAATTTCCTCATTTTCTTTTTTTAGATTATATATTTCTATTTCCAATGACTCAGTATATTTAATATTTTGATTAAATGCATTATTAATTTCTTTTAGATCTTTTAAAATATCTTTTTTCATTCTTTTTTTTATTTATATTTCGTATTCATTAACTATATTTAAGAATTATTATTTTATTTATTAAAAACAAAATTTTATAGTTAAATATATATGATTTCATTAATAAATTTGTATAAAATTTTTTAAAAATAAATAATAACAGTAATAATAATTTAATTATTAAATTTATTCTTTAAAATCAATTTCATAATAATTATCCCAACATTTCCCTGTGAGAATAAATGTTTTATTTAAATTATCAAAAGTAATTCCATTTAAAACATCCCCTTCATTTAATCTTGATGAAGTTAATTTTCCTGTTTCTAATTCATAATTAATTAAAGGTTTCATTGAATAAAAATTTTCAATATTACCATTTGTACTATTAATTTTAAAAATTTCATCATCATAATATCGATTAGCCCAAATATAATTATTTACAAAAACTAAATCATTTATATTATCTATATCGATTTTTTCATATTTTACATTTAAAATACTTTTAATTTCAAATACATTATTTTTTAATTCTATAATAAATATTTTATTTGTCCCATTACTTACATAATATTCAGAATTTAATCCTTTACAAAAACCCCATCCTTCTTTTATTTCTTTTGGTAATTCAATTATTTTTTCAAAAATTAAATCATTATTCATATTATTATATACTATTATTTCATTTTCTTTCCATGTTAATTGATATAATTTATCATTTTTTTCATTTAATGTTATTCCCTCACCAAAATATTTTTTATCTAATAATATTTTTTTTATTATTTCTTGACTCGGCCAATGCATTTTTGTTAATGATGATTTTTCATATAATCCTCCACTTTCATATAAATATAAATTATTATTTTCATTATTTAATATTAATCCTTGGGTATATACTGTTTCATTTTTTCTTGGATATATATTTTTTATTTTATATCCATTTTTTATAGATTCTTCTTTTAATTTTTCTTGTGATTTTTCAATATTTATTTTATTTATGTTTTCCATTCTTTAAAACTTAAATATTTTAAATAAATTAATTATTAATATAATTTAAATTATAAATGAAAAACCTTCTATAAAAAATAAAACATATCTGATTAAATGATAATGAATATTTGAAAAATTGTTTAAATATCTAAAAAAATTCAAATTTATCTTTAAACAAAGTTACAAAAGAAAAATATCATATTTTAAAATTATTTATATTTATCATTGAATATTTAAAATTATTATAATTTTAATAATATTAAATATAATGAATACAGTTTATTATAATATGTTAAAATATTCCTAAAATATAAACCTTAAAAGGATTAATATTATATTGTTTTTTTAATAAATAATAAAAAAAATGCCCCTTTTTAAAAAAAATTTTTCTCCCTATAAAAATTATCAAATATTATAATAAAATGAAAAAAATAAAAAAATCATCCGTAATATAACTTTATAAAGAAAATAATAAAATACATAACTTGAAAAAGGATTTTTACATCGGGTTACCTTTTATAAAATATTTTTAATGTAATTTATAATATTTTATAAAAAGTAAAAAAAACATCAAATAAGTTCAAAAAAAAATGAAACATTCAAAACAATTTCAATATTATATATACTTTTATTAATTTTTTCATTTAATTTTTTTGTATGACAACCCAAAATCCATTAGAACAAAGGAATGATTTTAAAGGATTATATTTTTATTATTACTTACCTAATTTCAATATAAATGAAAGAAAAAAACTATCTGAATTGATTTTCAAAAATTTAGGAGTAAAGTTTTTTATAATAAAGAAATAGACAATAACGTTCTCTTTACAAGATGATTATTGGGTTATTATTGAAAAATTTGCATCTTTAAAAGAAAATAATTTCAAAGAAGAAATTTTAAACAATGGTGGAATAGTATTGTATTACAATAATAAACGTTACTTCAAGACTATAAAAAATCATCCTAATAAAATTTTTAATTGCATATTTTATGAAGGTAATTATTAATAAAAATAATATATTTAATATTTTTATTTAACAAATAGACTTCAAAAAATTACTTATTCAATTTGAGTCACAAAAAAAAAATTTAGAAATATTATTTAATTATGGTTTACCTAGAAAAATAGATACACATTCCTTAATTTCATTTTATATTCCAAATGATTCAAATCAAGAAAAACTTTTATTTTATAATGAATTTGGTAAAAATAAAAATAATGAAATTGACATTCCAATATATAGAAAAGATATTAAAGAAGGATTTTCTATTTTTTGTACTTTAAATGAATTAGAAATTATAAATAATTTTGTTGATGAAGATGATAGTTCAAGTATTAATACTTTGAATAATATGTTTTCTGAAATCGAACCAATTGGGAGATATTGTGAATTATGTCATAAAAAATTTTTAAGTTATTCTATTCATGTTAATTCTGATGAACATATTGAAAATATGAAAAATGAAACAAAACAATTTGAAAAAATTGATTTTACTTTTAAAAGAATTAAATTATTTAATAATAATGAAGATAATAAAAGTAAAGATGGTTCTTTTTTTATTTATCAAAATTTGAATTCAAATATTTCTACTTATGATTCTATTCAAGGATTTGAAAAAAATAATTCTTGGGATAAATATGATAATTCACAAGAAATTATTGAAAATGAATTTTTGAAAAAGAAAAAAAAACATAATAAATATACTATCAAAATTCCCAATATTAATTATATGAAAGATGAAAAGAAGAATAAATTTATATAAATTATATATTATTAATTAATTATTGTTATTTTATTTAACTTATTATATATAATTTTTTAAAAAATTATAATATATTTTTAATAGATATATTCTTTGGCATTGTTATAACAATTTGATTTCTTCCATATTTAAATTCACTAGAAATTATATTTTCATTCATTTTAAAAATTTGATATTTATCATATTTTCCATAATTAAAACTCCAAATTACAACTAATTTTCCAATTGAACAAATAATATCATTTTCATTTTCATTATTTATATTAAATTTTCCATTATTATATTTAATTCCATTTAAATTATATTTTTTTATATCAGAATCCCTTAATTTTAAATAAATCACTGGATTTCTATTTTCATATGAAACTCTTTTATAAAAACCATTTAATTTATTTTTCCCAATTGTGTTAAAAACAATTAATTGAAAATCACAAGTACAAACAATAAAATTTCCATTATTTGAAATATCAATATTTTTAATATAATCACCATTTAAAGAATATAAATTTAAAGCTTTCCCAATTTTATTATATAATCTGATTTCACCTTTTTCAGTTGAAATAGCAAATTCATTATTAATTCCAGAAGATATTGAATTCATATGATAATTCATTTCATATTTTTTTTCTTCTATAATATTTCCTTCATCACAATTAAATAAAAACATTGAATTTGAAGTTATTCCATATATTAAATTACTATCAATTTTTTGATCAAATTTTTTAAATAAACATATTGTATTTATTTGATTTTTATGATTTATTTTCCATTCATTAACTATTTTATTTTTATTTAAATCATATTGAGTTATTGTATTTGGATTATTATAATCTAAAATTAATAAATTTGTTTCTTGTTTGAAAAAATTCATTTGTTTAATATTAATTTCATTTCCTAAAGTATTTGATATTGGAATTAATGATTTTATTTGAGATAAATCATTTTCATCTGATTGAAATATACTTATTCTATTAGTTTCACTTACTGAATATATTTGATTATATGTATAATTTTGAACTGAAATTTTAATTCTATCTTCTGTAATGAAATTTGAATTTTCTACATCATCATTTTCAAAACTTTTATTTATTTCATTATTTATATTAAATTGTTCATTTGAAATAGATAAAAATGATGGTTTTTTTTCATAAAACATATATGAAAAATTATTTATTTCATTTTCTAGTTCTTCTTCTTCTTCTTTATTTTCATAATTTTCCATAAAGTTTGAATAATTTCTAAGTAATTGGGTTATTTTTTTCGGTTCAAAAATTGAAAATTCATTTTTAGATTTAAATGAATTATTAATAGTATTTTCATTATTATTATTAGGGAAGATTTTACTGTTAATAGAATCAGTATTAATAGTATTATTTTCTTTTTCATTTAAAATATTTATATAATTTTTATTATTCTCTTCATTTTTGTTATTAAAATTTTTATTGTTGCAAATATTATCTTTATTTAACAAATTTTTTCCTTTATTATTAATTTTAATATTACCATTATGAGTATTATTATAAGAATTGTTAATTATATTATTATCATTGTTAGAAAAATTTTCATTATTTCTTTTATTATTATTTATAATATTTTTTTTATTAGTTAAATTTTTATTGTTATTATTAGAAATATCAAACTTATTATAATTAAATACATTATCTTCATTATTAATAATATCATTATTTTTTTTTGTACTATTTTCTTTATTATTTCCTGGTGAGATATTTAAATTTTGTTCCTTATTAAATCTTGAAATAAAATTTTCATAATAATAATTATCTAAAAATACAAAAACAAAATTTTCACAATTTGCTTCAAAATAAATTTCTAAATTTCCAATTATAATACTATTAGGAATTTTAGGAATTATTTCAAAAATTGGTTCTTTATCAAAAACTTGTTTTAATAAAATAATTCCTCTCAAAGTTTCTATTGAAAGAATATAAACATCATTAATTAAATTAAAAGAATATAAATTAATAGTTGTTATATAATTAATAGGGAAACAATTTATTAATTTTAAATCAATACAAAAATAAATTTTTCCTTCACCAGAAAAAATTTTTTTTGTTTGATTTGGATTAATAACATTTTCAACTCTAGTAACGTTTTTTGAAAATTTAAGCATTTTATTTTCCAATTCTTTTTCATTTATTTTATTTAAATAATCTTTTAAAAATTGTTGTAAATTTTCAATTTGACCAAAATTAGGAAAATATTCTTTTATTTTATTTTCTGGAATTTCTTTATTTAATTTAATTGTAATTTTTTCTTCATATAAAATAATATATTTAATAATATTATTAATGAAAATATTTTCTTTTTGATTGATTTCATCAATTAATATTTTTGCTAAGTATAAAATATTTTTATTTTTCCATAAAATATATTTAGAATATTGATTTATAAATTGACAAAAATTTAATTTTTTTGATATTTGAAATTCCATTTCTAACCAATTTTTTTCAATTTCTTCATCATCTCCAGAATAATCTTCATTTTTTACTTTGAGTATATATTCATTTTTTTCTTTATTTTCCTCTTTTAAATACAATTGACATTCTTCAGAAATACAAATTAATTCAAAATTTGAGTTAATTTTATATAATTGAGTTAATAATATTAATTCATTATTTTTCTTCATTTATTGCTTTTTTATCTTTTAAATTATTTATTATACAATTTTTATTTTAATTACTCTAATATAAATAATAATATTAAAGAAATAATTTTAAAATATAGCTTCAACTTCACCATTTAAAACAAAATCTCTTGCATTTTCTCCAATAAAAACTTTAAATGTACCATTTTTAGGTCTTTCAAAATCTTTCTTTTCTAAATTATAATAAGACAAATCATGAGGTTCAATATTAATTTCCATATTATACGTTTCATTAACTAACAAAAATTTCTTTTCAAAACCTTTAAAAACTCTAACAGGATAATTTTTAACTTCTTCAGGAAATCCTAAAAATACCATTCCAACAACACTAGCATTATAATTACCAATATTTTGAACATTAAACTTAACAATTAATCCATTTTCCTTCATTTCTAAATTTAAATTACTAAAATTAAATTTACTATAACTCAATCCAAATCCAAATGGATAAATTGGTTTAATATTTTTTAAATCAAACCATCTTTGACCAATAAAAATACTTTCATTATAATCATATTGTCTTTCAAAATTACCATAATTTAAATTATTATAACTAATATTAAAATCAATAATATCAGTTGGATAATCTTTCCTTTTACCCCAAACATAAGTTAAATGTCCTGAAGGTGAATAATCACCAAATAAAATATCAACTAAAGCATTACCACTTTCAGCACCAGGAAATCCTGCAAAAATTATACCTTTTACTTTATCTTTCCATGGTAAATTTATTACTGATGGTGCATTAATTACTACTATTATATTATTTGTTATTTCTGTTATATTTTCTACTAATTCATTTCCTTTATGCCATGCATCAAGATGATATCTATCACCTAATGAATCTTCTAATTTTATATAATCTTCACCTGAATCAGAATTTAGGAAAATTATTGATAAATTGGATTCATGTGCTATTTCCTTTGCTTTTTCTATGTCTTCTATTCCATTTATTAATTTTGTTGATGAAGTTATTGTTATGTTTAATTCTTTTGCTTTTGATGTTATTGCTGTTAAAGGATCTGATATATAATTAAAGGATGTTGTTCCTGAACCATATCCTAATGCCATATTACCTTGGAAAAATTTATTTGTTGAGTTTAAACATGAACAGTCTGCTATTGGTAAACATTCTGCATTAATAGCATCATTACCTATTATCGATATTGATTCTATATTTTTATTTATTGGTAATATATTATCTTCATTTTGTAATAATATAATACTATCTCTAGCAACTTTTCTATTTAATTTTATTGTTGTTTCATTTTGAGTATCTTTATTAATATCAACTGAAGGATATATATTATTACCATCAGAAATTTGATTTAACTTATACATTGTAGCAATAATCCTAACAGTTGCATCATCAATTCTTTCTTTACTAACTTTATTTTCATTAACCCAATTTTCCATATCAGACCAATAACTCTCTTTTTTTCCTTTACATCCAGTACCAGGATATCTCCCTCCAGGCATATTCATATCAACTCCACTATTAAAAGTACTTTCATTCTTCTTTGTAATAGCCCACCAATCAGTCATAACAAATCCTTTAAATCCAATTTTATCTTTAAGTATTTCTTGAATAATCCTTTTATTTTCAGTAACAAAAGTTCCATTAATAGCATTATAACTTTCCATAACAGCACCAACATCACCTTTAACAACAGCTTTATAAAAAGGTTCAAGATAAATTTCCCAAAGAGCTTGTTCAGGTATATTAGAAGAAGAATTTTTTCTATTAGTTTCCTGATCATTTCCAACAAAATGTTTAGCAGTAGCAATAACACCTTGACTTTGAATACCTTTAATAATTAATGCCCCTACTTCTCCAGAAAGGAAAGGATCTTCACCATAACTTTCCCAAACACGACCAGCAATAGGCATTCTCATAATATTTAAACAAGGACCTAACATTATATTAATTCCCTTTTCATAAAATTCTCTTCCTTGTAATTTACCAACTAAAAATATTAATTCTTTATCAAAAGTAGATGCAGTATTAATAGAAGATTGCCATGAAGTAGTTTTATTACTAAAACGAACACCTGCTGGACCATCTTGAAGGCAAATTCCTTTAAAATTTTGTGAACTTAATTCATCAATTGAACCACAACATTTACCTAACATATTCTCTGTTCCATAAAGAAGAGAAATTTTTTCTGTAAGGTTAAATTTAGATAAATAGTTTTTTGCTTTTTTATATGCTTCTTCCCATTCTATTGGAATTGGTGATGGTGGAGTTGGAGAAGATTTTTTTAAAAATATAAAAAGAATTACTCCTATTATTATTATTAATATTGCTATTATTGGTATTAGGACTTTTGGTTTAAAGATTTTAGGTTTTTTATTATTATCTATAAATTCTTCGTCTAAACTTGACATTTTTTTATTTTTTTTTTTTAATTTTTAATTTGTTAAATTCTTATTTTTTATTTTATATTATTTAGGATTAAATTTTTTAGTTTGGTATTAAAAAAAAATGTTATTTAATTTGATTATAATTTATATTCATATATAGTTAATCCATTTAATTCATAATTTTCATATAACATCGGTAAATTACCATTTAAAACATTCTTTGGTATTTTAATTTTAAAATCTATTTCATTTTCAGGTGGTCTGTTGTATGCAATAATTTGATTAATATTTTCATTTTGTCTTGTTGCTTTAATTTCAAAATTGATAGTATTTCCTAAATCAGTTTCTTTTATTTTTTTATTCACAAACCCTGCTAAATTAATTTGAAGAATTAATTTATTATTTTTTATATAACATATATAATTTGGAATAGGATGTTTAAAATTAAACCATGAAATATTGTTGTTAAATAAAAGATTTTGAATTTGATTATTCGATTTCATTTTAATATAATTATTTGAAATTTCAAATTTTGAATTATTTCCAAAAATGACAGTAACTATTTTATTAAATGAATTATATATCATTTGTTCAAAATCAATTAAAGTTATTGGTGAACAAGTAGTAATATGTTCATATATTTTTTTTATAACTTCATCTTCATTTTTATATGATTTAGGAACAAAATGAATAATTTCAAATTTTTCTATATCTAATTTTTCACTAAATATAATATTATCTTTATTATAATAATTATTTTTTGGAAAATTATTTTTAATATATTCATTATATTCATTATCTGATTTTATTTTTAAATTATTATGAATTATATATAAATATTTAATTCCTGGAATTTCTTTATAATTTTCATGTAATATTCTTTTTAATTTTCCTATTCTTTTTTTTATATTTAAATTAAATGAATCAATTATCATTATATTTATTATTGAATTATCAAGAACAAATTTTTGTATTATAAAATCTTTTTTTTTAGTTTCTATTATATTTTTTTTTAATTGATCATCAATTGGATATAATGATTTATTTGAACCAGGAATATCAATTATTCTAATATTATTATCTAAATAATAATAATTAATATTGTTAGTTGATTCTAATGATATATTTAAATTAAATATTTTTTTCATAAAATATGTTTTACCAATTGAATAATCACCTAAAAATCCAATTGATAATCCTTTATTTTCTTCAATTTTAAAATTATTTTCTAAATATCTATTTATTTTCCATCCTTCTTCTAATAAATATTTTGTATCTCTTATTTCTATTGATATATAATTTAAAATATTTTCTATTTTTCTATTAAAAAATATTGTATTATTAGAATTTAAAAATGAATCAATTTCTTCATTTTTATTATTTGAATTAATTGAAAAATTCTCAATAATTTGTTTTTCATTTTTTTTTTTAATAGGTTTAATATTTAAATCTTCATTATATACAAATTCTAATTTTATATTTTTTTTATTTAATTCTAAATCTATAATTTTATTTTCTAATTCTAATTTTTTCTTTTCTAAAATATTATTTTTATTTTCTAATTCCTTAATATTATTTTTTAATATTAAAA
>JAEEGK010032571.1_pt1 | contig 10186 bp, 8 predicted proteins | sample 8958771 | NCBI WGS metagenome assembly JAEEGK01 (sample SAMN16246547, study PRJNA631951) | gut metagenome | biome: gut microbiome; feature: rumen; material: SC-attached | host: Bos | place: Iran: Karaj | collected 2018-10 | reverse complement strand
GCGGGAGACATTTAAAGGGGAATAGAACTCTTGTAACGAATTCAAAGTTTTCCCGTCTAGCATATGAAAAAAACTGAAGGGCAGGATAAATTATGGAAAAGAAAAAGACACCGGCAAAGATCTTCTGCCTGATGGCGCTTGTCTATGCGCTCATCTGCGGCACCCCCAACGGCTCTACGTGGTATATGTTCATCTTAGGATTGATCGTCATGATCCCGTTCGTCGGCATCGCCGAAGAAACAGGCTGGCGCGGCGTCCTCCAGCCGGAACTCGACAAGAAGCTCCCCTACCCTGTATCGGTCATGATCACGGCCTTTATCTGGTGCATCTGGCATTACTCTGCCTGGATCGATCCCACATCACGCCACTACAACGACAGTTTCATCGGCTTTGCCATCACCATCTTCATCTGGTCATTTGCCATGGCAGCCATCTACAAGGCTACGAAAAGCGTCTTCGCCTGCGCCTTCTACCACGCCTTCATCGACTCCATCGGCGCCGTCTACGACTGGAACGCTTTGTTTGATGCATTCCCGGGTGACGTGTCGGTTAATGTGTTCAGAGCGGTATGGTTTGTAGCAGCGATTGCGATTTGGGTGTGGGCGGAAAGGAAGGAGAAGAAGGGAATACTAAAAGGCTAGAGTTCTCCGCTGCTTAAAAAACTAATTATTTATTAGCTCACTTTTATCATCCCAATAGTGAGCTTTTTAATTATCTTAGTAATAGCACCAATAAGCATTTATGGAGGTGTCGTTATGTTCTGGCAGTAAAGTCCTAATTCAGAAAACTGAATCGAAAAAAACGATTCAAACAACGGCGATAAACTTGTTATTCTGGGTATCACACTATACATGCGCGACTTCATTGAGGAGACGTGAATGTGAGAAATAAGTCGTAATTTAATCCAGGTTTTGTAATTTACTTATATTGGGGTATAAGGTCAGCTCACACTTTGCTTTCAAAACTGACTAGTTAACATATTTCCAACGATAACCACCAGAGGTCTTTTGTTTGCCGGAAACACACTTTCCGATGGCAGAAGGTGATAAATTGACTGATTTACTTGCCTCTATAATCGAATCAAACACTTCATTGGTGTCTAGATTTATTATCTTTCTCTTCTGCTTCTCTCCTCTAATTCTATTAGCGCATTTAGAACAACCGTGCCTATTATTTCTATCATTCACAGACATTCTATACTCATAGCCACATTTAGAACAATGCCACCAAAAAACTTTACCACTTGATTTTGACACATCTTGAGGAGTAATCGGATAATTCTTCTCATAATCCCAATCTTTTACTAATTCGGGATTAGCAGTGGCTAAATCATTATATCCTTGTATAATCATTTTACCGCTACAAATAGGGCATCCTCTTCCTCTATTTCTACTGTCCACAGAAGCTTTCCATGAATGTCCACATTTACCTTTCCAATATACTTTAATACGATTTCCATATGAAACCATTTCAGGAGTAAGTGGATAATTCTTTTCGTAATCCCACTCTTCAACTAATTCGGGGCATTTAGCGGCAATGCTATTAGCTTTACGGTTTAAGTCTATTTGTTTTCTAACTTCAAGCAAATCCCTTTGGACATTTATATCAACATGAACAAATCCCGCATTACCAGTACGCTCTGCTAACCAATTACATAAGACTCTTAAAGCATTTTCATAATTGGAACCCATATCGTCAACTTTATAAACAATACGAATACTGTTAGTATTAGTCACTTGAATCTCTCCGCAGTATTGTGTTTTTCTCATATTCTCAGCAATATGGACTACGCAGATACCTTCAGATATTAGTTTTCGAGTTTTACAATCATCTCTTTCTGCTTTGTCTTTATGATAGTACCAGCCATCATACTCAATTCCAATTTTGTATTGAGGCAAATATATATCTACTTCTTTTCCATTTATCTTTTGTCTTTGTTGAACTACACATACTTGTTTTAGATAGTATGCTATTGTCTGTTCGGGAAGTGATGATCCGCTGTGAGAACAAACCGGACAACCATTTCCATAGGATCTATTGGCAACAGTAGACTGCCAACTATGTCCATACATGCACTTCCACCACACTTTGGTTCCTGAATACAGAGTCACCATATTGGGTTTTAATTCTTTGTTCTTTTCATAATCCCATTCTTTTGCTAATTCAGGATTGACCGTAGCTAAATCATTAAAGCCCTCCCAGACCCGGCTCCCTGAACAGTATGGACAACCGCCCTTGGATCTATCACTTATTTTAGCTTTCCAGCTATGTCCCTTTTCACATTTCCACCACACAGCCTGACTTGACAGTTCCTTAACTCTATCCGGCGTACTTATGTCAAGTCCTAAGCCATTTTTTAGTCCCTTATTCTTTTCGTAATCCCATTCTTTTGCTAGTTGAGGATTTGTAGTAAGCAAATCCGTAATTCCACTAATCGCTATCTGTCCAGTACAATAGGGGCAACCGCTGCCTTCATTTCTTCTAGAAACAGCGGCCTGCCATTCATTTCCGCATACTAAACACTTCCACCATACATTGTGTTGTGAACCTACAGCAATTTTATCTGGAGTGCTAATATCTTCTCCACGTCCATTTGTTAGCCCAGCATTTTTTTCATAATTCCACTCTGCCGCTAACGATGAATTTTGACTCGCTAGATCATTTGTGCCCTTCAACACTTGTTGATTGACACATATTGGACACTGACTTCCAAACTTATTTCGATGGTAAGGAGTAGCTTGCCACTCATGACCACAAGAACATACCCACCAGTATTTCTTTTGAGAGCCGACAGAAACCGTAGTAGGTAAAACTTTGTTTTTACTGCTCCATTCATTAGCTAGTTCGGGATTAATGGTGGCCAAGTCATTGTATCCTGGTAATATTTTTCGATTAGAACAATACGGACAATTCGAACTAAAGTTTTTATTAGTGCGATTTCCTACTGACGCTTTCCATTCATGACCTTTAGAACACTTCCACCAAACAAGTTTATTAGATGATTTGCCTATAGTTTCGGGAGATAAAGGAGCATTCTTATCATAATCCCATTCTTTACACAGTTTGGGATTTGAATCAAATAATGAACTAGTGCCTTTTCTTAACGCTGTCATATTTTATTAAACAGATTGTTAACTAGCTAACAATTCTATTTGCCCTGTTTTTCACTTGTAGGCTCAATAGCAAGTACAATCACCATGTTAAATAACATAGATTTCATCATTTTTACTAATTGCTGTATTAGTTTCAACAATAGGCTCTAGCAAAATCCCTGCCTTATCATTATCACCTATGCTCTCGACATCTTTTTCGTCAACCTTAAAGCTTTTTGGCCTATAAACATTTTTAATCTTATTGTTTTTCTTAGTGTAGATTATTGACTTTTCATCTGCAAAAGCACCTGTCGAAACATCAACACAAAGTATGGGACCATTTTTTATAAACATGACAAAAGAACCAAGTCTTCTATGCTTTATATCGGTTTTCTCAATTAACAATCTAATAATTTGACTAATAAGTTCTCGAGCCGTAATTTGACAAAACTGAACCCATTTTACAATAATTGTTAAATCTTTATACTCATCTATTGATGAATAATGGGATACCACATTCCTTTCATCAGTTAGGTTTTCCATAGCTGTTTTAAGGTAAGCCTTGGTAAAATCTTCGATTCCAAAATAGAAACTGTTCTCTTCTAAAAATGCTCGGATAACCTTATTTGATTGTAATTCTTCTACATCTACATCAAATCTCGAATACAATTTTTTAAGTTCATCAAAACCGATGTTCTTCGAAGTGTAGGTAATATATTCCTTTTTGATTTCATAAGAAATTCTATTATCAGTTATTGTTCCTTGCTCGACAATATAACCTGGAAGCTCGTTTAACTTTAGTTTGCGAACCAAATCTCCTTTTTCATGCAATTGTTCCTTGATTCTTTGATAATACTCGAATACTACATCCTTGCAAAAAGTCTCCCAAAGGCTATACGTACGATTTACAATTCCAACATATAATATTTCTTGATTATCTCTATAGTATTCTTTGTCAACACCTTGCATATTACTAATGAATTCAATAAGTTTATTATTCTGTGCAAGATATTCGTCTAACAGCAATAAAATCTCATCCATTATAGTGCTCCTGAACAATACCATTCAAGAGTTCTTTGAAAAATCCAGCCCTTGTAATAACATCATTTTTTCCGCTGTTTCTACCATTAAATGAATCAGGTTTGCTTATGAATAACTCCTCCAACCGTTTCTTTATTTCATTTTTATTCGCAACTAAAACTTCTTGTTCACGGTTGCATCCAACATAATCAGATAATGCCATTAACAATGGGTCATACATTAGTTTTGATGGCACCTTGTTCCAAGTGTAACCCTTTGTTTTTTTTGTATACATAGAAAACGCATTTGCCCCAAAAATATTATCGGCCAAATTCATCACTTCATAATATATTTCCTTTAAGTTATTTAATAGGCTCTCATCAAAGTTATTGGCTTCAATTAAATATGTGTCCAAGATATCTTTAACTTTAGAAGCAGGATTATCTTCTAATTGCCTATATGCAAAGAAGCGTAAAACTAACTCAACATCCTCCATGCGAATATAAGTTTTTAAACTACTCTTTTCTGCCTCATTAATCTCATCTTCTTCAATTTCTTCTGATAATAAATCAGTTTCAATATATGGTTTAAAGTGCCACAGTTTATGAAACGTTTTAAAATTATTAGCAATTTCAATACAAAGCCTGTTCATTCGGCCGTCATACAATGCGTTTCTTGTTTCTTGATCAGTTAACTTCGTACCTCCAGTATTCAAACGTTCAAATACGAATTTCTTCAGAATCTGTTCTTCTTCTGGGGTCTTTGCTGTTTCCTTAAGAATAACTATAGTAGAAATATATCTTCTATCTATTCCACTCTTAACCTTAGCGGGCAATTGACTATATTTCTTTCCATTCAGTTCAGGCCATATTTCTAATCCCTGTAGCGTGAATTTGTCTGAATAAAAATCATATACAGTAGAAAGTCTCTGGAGTCCGTCCATAACTTCATACCTTGAAAAATCTACCTCATATAAGAACACAGGAGGAATAGGAACATTCATAATAAACGACTCAATCAGCCGAGATTTTTGAACAAGTGACCACACTCTTCTTCTTTGATAGTCTGGATCAAATTTAACATTATTACTCAAAATATCAACAATGTTTTGCAAAGGATATCTGCCTGTCTCTGTAATTATCCTCATTTCTCCTTCTTGATATTTATTATTTATCTCTTCTTCTGTTAGAGAAAAACCTGAGGGCGTATGTTTTGTAAAATCTATTCTTTCGCCATTTAGCAACATATTCATTCTCCTTTGTGCTTTATAATTATTATCTTATAATCTTTAAATAATCCTTAAACTTGTTATTTCTTTAATCTTCTTCACCACTTCCACATCCGCCGGCAGCCAATCAACAGAGTCAATTTCGTCTATTGATAACCATTTTGCTGCTTCGTGTTCCAGGAGTTTCATGTGAGAATCAGGAGCAAGCTCTGCCCAGAAGCAATCCATGGATAGATGGAAATTCGGATAGTCATACTCGACAGTTGTAAGAAGATCACCGACAATTATATCTGCATTCAATTCTTCCTTAATTTCTCTTGCGATTGCGTGCTCAGGTGACTCGCCTTCTTCTATTTTTCCACCGGGGAATTCCCAACCATCCTTAAAGTCACCGTATCCGCGCTGTGTTGCAAAGATCTTGTTATCTTTTCGTATTATTGCTGCTACTACTCTTATGGTTTTCATTTTAGATCATCCATTCACTATATATTCGTAAATATCATTTCGTACTGGTGTATCCAGACGCCATTCTATCTCTACGGCGGTCGAAGTGGTGTTCGGCATAATAAACTCTTTGGTTTTGCCGGTAGCCGTCATCCTGCCAAGATAATAGAATTCCTTGGATATCTTATCATCTTTATTCTTTCTGACAAAAAGCTCCACATCGATTCCTCTATCTTTTGCATAAAGGAAATTCTGAACATCTTCTGATTCAAGAGATCTATTGCTCTTTGAAATAGCTATCAGCCTGTCGTTGGTAACAAAGTGGTCCTCATACTTAACAGTATCCTGAATGTCATCAGCTTTATCGTAATTGATAAAGACAGGGAACGTCTTTGTCTTCTTATCGTACTTATAGCCACCAATGTTGAGCGGAACTTCATTGTGTTCCCATGCTAAAAGCCTGCATACATCTTCGTATGTATATTTCTGATAAAGGACAAAATCTGTATCCTGATAACGCGCTTTGTAATCTCTCTCATATCGATATCTTGCAAACTCTATAAGTTCCTGCAATATCTGATAGAAAGAATCGTCTTTGAGCAGCTTCATAAATTGAGAAGATAAACTATAATCTCTTCCATCACGTTCAAGGAAGACACACTCCTTATAAGATGCCTTTCCGGAACCGGATGGGAATTCGTTTGTCATAACATTAACGACGTTATCGTACGCGTTCTTTTCTAATTCGATCATATAGTCGACTTGCAGTCTGTCGCGAAGTTTTCCCATAAGGCCATTCTTCTCTGTAAGCATCAGAGCAAGCAGTTCGATCTCATGAATTCGCTTTCCGTTAGCTATCTTTCGGGAAACAAATTCTACTATTTTCTCCTGAGCTTCAGAGAGTCTGACCGTATACTCCGGTTCATACTTAACGAGGAATTTGTAATAAGATCCCAGAGAATTGTTATCGAAGATTCTAAGCACATCCATCTCGCCATATCGGTCAAAATCCAGAAGAGATGGTATCTTTCCGAGTTTGTCCTTAAGATTCTTGTAGTTCTGTTTAATCAGTTTAATGTCGCTGAAATTCGCAACATCTATAGCAGAGAAGATCCTCTTTTTCGAAATCTCATCAAAGTGGATCGTTGAAGATCCGGGAATAATGCGGTTACCTTCCATCAGGTATCTTCTGACATTATCTTTGTTATAACTTCTGTCACCTGACAAAGCAATCGGTATGAGAAAGTTATTCTTATAGTTCGCAATGCAGTCGATTATGACTGTGTATTCCTTGCCGATTCTCTTACGAAGACCACGACCTAACTGCTGAACAAATACAATGGCACTCTCCGTTGGTCTGAGCATGATGATCTGATTGATCTCAGGAATATCTACACCTTCGTTAAAGATGTTTACGGTCAATATGTAATCCAGATTATCTACACGTCCATCATCAGCTAATCTCTCGATAGCCTCTTCTCTTTCATCTGGAGTATCTTCTCCGGATAAAGCAAGCGTTCTGAGGCCACGTGCATTAAACTTATCGGACAGTTCTTTTGCCTCGCGGACAGAGGAGCAGAAGATCAATCCTCTAACTCTCTTTCCGGAATAACCATAGTAATTAGCCTGCTCTATTACATAGTCCACACGCTGATCACTTACAAGATATCTGAAGTTACGAAGGCCGGTATCTTCATCAATGGTTTCTCCATCAACCTCAAGATCAGTAATTCCGAAATAGTGGAAAGGACATAACAGATCTTCTTCCATGGCCTGCTGCAACCTGATCTCATAGGCAATGTTATAGTCGAACAACTCAAACACGTTGAACTTATCAGTTCTTTCCGGAGTTGCCGTCATACCCAACAAAAATCTGGGATTGAAGTAATCAATGATCTTCTGATAGCTTCCTGCAGTGCTGTGATGAGCTTCATCTAACGTTATTACTTCGAATTCATCCTTTGAGAAACGTTCATAAACTTCCGGCTTGCTGATCATGTTCACCATAGCGAAAACGAAATCCGCCTGAGCGATCTCCTCATAATCTTTATCATCACCGGTAAGCATTGCCATCTTAACGTTGCTGCCAAAAACCTTTTTATAGGAACTGCAAGCCTGCCTTAGAATTTCTTTGCGATGAACAACAAAAAGGACCTTGCCTGTAGGCTTAAGCGCATCTCTTATACCAAATGCGGAAGCATAAGTTTTACCTGTACCGGTTGCAGAGATTAAGAGAGCTTTGTTAGCACCTGCTTCAATAAGTTCCTTAAGGCGGGTTATAAACCCAACCTGCATCGTATTAGGTTCAAGGCGAGCAACATCCAACGGAACAACCTGCTCCTGTGCTGCTACTTCACGTTGCCTGGCGATAACTTCATACTTGGTCTTGTAATCTTCATAGAAGACATCGAACGAAAGGCTGTTCTTACTGTTCCACAGTGATTCGAACTCATTCAAAATCTCATATGCCATTTCGCCATTCTTAGTAGAAACAATTTTTGTATTCCACTCATGATTAACGGTTAAGGCACTCAGCGTCATGTTAGCACTGCCAACAATTATCTTATAGAACTCTTTATCCTTGAAAAGATACCCTTTGGTATGGAATCCAGGACCATTCTGAACCCTATACATCCTTAATTCTATATTAGAGAACTGAGAAAGTTTCTTAAGAGCTTCCGGCTCGCTGAACATAAGATAGTCAGTGGTCAGGATTCGACCTTTGACTCCCCTCCTCTGCAATTCTCTTAGAGTCTGCAGTAGTGGCGTAATACCGCCTTTAGTAATAAACGCAACACTGATAGAAAACTCTTCACAAGAAGAAAGCTCATCATCAATGACTGAAAGAACTTTCTGGCCTTCAAGATGATTATTGGATAGGAATCTAGGCTTCAGAGCAAGATTAGAGTCCGTCATCCGATCAACGAATGCCGTATCCAATGATTTTCTGAATTCTAATAAATCGTCGTTAATCATATGCGCACACTAAAAAATTATATATAAATAAGTATACTCCAACAGATATTTAGAGACCAACAATAATACGTTTTCAAATACCAAAGGCTACAGCCCAGCATCTTTGCCGGGCTGTTCCTGAAGGTAAAAACATAGAAAGGAGGTAAGACAAAAGGAGGTCGAAATCTTTTGTTTACGCTTTTATAATAGCACCTCCGGTCGAACGTTGCGTTCCATTAAACGGACTGTTTTCGAGCCCAACGCCAAACCTGACACCTGCTCCTGCACCTCACACTATCACCACCGGATTCACGATCTTATACAGGCTCATGAATTCCTTAACCGTAATCAGTTTTCCGGAAGCTGCAGCGGCCGCCGCGCATGTGGTATTGCCGATGTGGCCATACTCCTTGCGGCCCAGGTCCACGGTCAGCGGGAACCTGGAATCGATCGTGCTTTCCCTACTCCGGGATTCATTCTCCGCACATGCAAAACCGTTCTTCTCAAGGAACATAATCAAATCCTTGCGGGCCTTTTTGTCGCTTATCCTGACAAAGTATATGCCTCTCTTGGAATAAATCTTCTGCCACTCTTCGTTCATTAATCTTCCCTCCGCCATTCCAAAATCATTCATCAAATCTGTCCAGGACCTTCAAAAGATCTTCGTCAAGGTATTGCCACACCTTGGCGATGAGGCCGTCCGAAATGCCCCAGAATGCCTCCGCAACGGCCCCTGCGATCGCACCTAACGTGTCCGTATCGCCGCCTATATACATGACGTTCCTGATCGTGTCCTCAAGGCTTCCTGCCTCAAGGAAGCATGTGAATGCTTCAGGCATCGTCTGCATGCAGTCTTCGACGTGTTCGTATGTAGGACGGATGTCATCCAGTGTCCTGCTCAGGTCATAACCGAACTCGTCTTCTATGTACTTTTTTATCACTTCCTTGGACGCGCCGTTCCTTGCCATGAATATGGCTGCAGCAACTGATTCGGCGCCCTTGATGCCTTCCGGATGGTTGTGCGTGACTTCGGCTGTCCACCTTGCAACTTCCCTTGTGCGCTCCATGGAATCGTAGAGCCATCCTGCTGCAGAGACTCTCATGCCGGAACCGTTACCGTAGCTTCCGTATGGCTTTGGATCGTCTGTAAGGACCCAATGACTGAACCTTCCGCCGTAACCAGCGTCCGGATATCTCTTGCCCCATTTCTTCATGGACTTGATGAGCTCAGCCTTAACGGTCTTCTCATCTGCATCTGATCCCGCATCCATAAGCGCTTCCGCAACCGCTATGGTCATTACCGTATCATCGGTAAATTCGCACTCCGGCGTGAAGAACTCAAAATCCCTGCTCTTGTCACCTCTGTCAAATTCAAATCTGCTTCCTACAATGTCACCGAGTATTGCACCGTACATAAACTTTTCCTCCTTATTCGCTTTGTTGCCTG
>JAEEGK010032562.1_pt1 | contig 10188 bp, 9 predicted proteins | sample 8958771 | NCBI WGS metagenome assembly JAEEGK01 (sample SAMN16246547, study PRJNA631951) | gut metagenome | biome: gut microbiome; feature: rumen; material: SC-attached | host: Bos | place: Iran: Karaj | collected 2018-10 | reverse complement strand
TAATTTTGCAGTGTAAATGATAGAAATTAGTTTTTGAGTTTTAATTGTTGTTATTTGTATTTTTATTTTTTTTAATTGTCTTTTCATAATATTAGGTTTAGGTTAAGAATTAGTAGCAAGGGCAGGCTCAGTGATGGGCTTGCCTTTGTGTTTTTCATTTGTTGAGTTGCTGAATTATGAATTATGAATTACGAATTATGAATTACGAATTATGAATTACGAATTACGAATTATGAATTATGAATTAATTATATTCTTACTCCTAATAGTGTAATGTCGTCGAGCTGTGCGGTGTCGCCCATCCAGAGTTCGATGTCGCGTTCGATGTCGTACATCTGTTTTTCGAGGTCTAAGCTGCTGAGGGCGGCGAGGCGGTCGGTGAGCCTTTTGAGGGAAAATTTGCTATCGTCGGGGCCGCCGAGCTGGTCTTGTATGCCGTCGGTAAAAAGGTAGAGCATGTCGCCCGCCGACACTTTTATCTGATGCGTGGTGAAATCTTTTTCGCTGACGTAGTATCCTATGGGCATGAAGTCGCCTTTGAGCCTTGTGACTGTGCCGTCGTGTACGATTATGGCGTTTTGATTGGCACCTGCGAAGTCCAATGTCTCTCCGTCGGGACGCAATACGCATATCGACATATCCATGCCGTCGCTGTTGGCAAGGCGCGGGTCGGTGGTGTTTTTGTTGAAGGCGTCTTTCACAAAATTGCGGAGCTGCTGTAATATTGCAGCCGGCTCGATGTCGCCGCCAGTGATTTCCAATTGTCCAAAAATATCTTTGAGCGCACTGATGCCCATCATGCTGAGCAATGCGCCCGGCACGCCGTGACCCGTGCAGTCGGCTACTACTATTATCTTGTGCCCACGTATGGCGTATATGCGGTAAAAATCGCCGCTCACAATGTCTCTCGGGCGGTACAGCACGAAATTTTGCGGGAATACGGCGTCCATCTCCTCCTGCGACGAAATCACAGTCCTCTGTATCCTCTGGGCGTATGTGATGGATTCGCGCATCTGGCGGTTGGTGTACGAGAGTTTTTCTTTCTGGATGGCAATCTCCTCCTTCTGCTGTGCGAGCATTGCGTTTTTGCCCATCAGAGCCTCGTTGGAGCGTCTTTTTTGGCGGAATGCCTGGTATATGAGGAATGCTATCACCGACATCATCGCCAATACTGTGGCGAGTGAGATGTTGATGACAGTCTGTCGGTGCCGGCGTTCTTCGTTGCGGATGCGTTCTTGCTCGCTGCGTTCGCGCTCCGCCTTCACTTCGCGCTGTGCGGCATATTCGGAGGCGCGTCGCATTTCGGTTTCGTTGGTGATTTTTTCTTTGAGGGCGTAATGCCTTTTGAGAGCGTCGAGTGCCTTTGTCTTGTCGCCGGTGTGGTCATAACACTCCGAAAGCCTTTTGTTGATGGACATTTCGTTGTGTTCGCTGCCTTCCTCGACGGCGTTTTGGAGCGCGGCGAGGAGTATCGGGAGAGCCTGGTCGTATTGGTGTTCGAGCATCAGCATGTCAGCCTCCGCCTGTGACGCAAGCAGGAAGCCCTCCACTTCCGAAAGGTTGGATTTCTTGAAAAGGTTGACGTAGTGGCGGCAGCTGTCGATGTATTCGGGTTTGTCTTGAAGCTTTGCTAGCTTGATGTAGCAGTCGGCGAGCGAGATGTAATTGCCGATGCGCTCGGCTGTTGCGTAGTCGCCCTCGGTGTCGGGCATCGTTAGCTCTGCCGATTTGAGGTAGTTTTTGGCGGTGATGATGCCTTCAAGAGCCAGTGGCGAGGTCTTGTCGCCGTATTGTTGCAGGTACGTCTCTCCGATATTGCGGTAGTCGTAAGCCATCTGCACCGTGTCGTGCATCAGGGTGCTGAGTTCGAGCGATTTCTTGTATTGCTCCTGCGCCGACTTGTACATGCCTACGCCCGTGAATGCCTGCCCGATGGTGCGCATCACGATGCAGCTATTGACGGTGTCATGCAATTCGGTAAACATGTCGAGGCTGTTGTAGTACGACTCCCACATCTTGGATATTTCCGACAGCTCGTAATATACGTTGCCGAGGCTCAGGCTTGTGGCTCCGATGAAGTGCTTGTCGTCTATCTCGGTGGCGTATTGTATGCTCTTGGTGTAGGATTCAACGGCTTCTTGGAATTGGTAGTTGTAGTACTGAACCCAACCGATATTGTCGTGGCATACCATGAGCGTCCACTTGTCGCCTATGCGCTGCGCGATGTCCATTGCGAGTGTGTTGTATTTGATGATGGTGTCGGGTTCGCTTGCCCGTGCGGCGATGTTGACGTATAGTCTTGCCTTTAAGGTGTCGCTGTCTGCTTCGGCTGCCCGTCGTAGAAGGCTGTCGAAGGAATCCGCGTCTTGTGCGGCGGCGTCAATTGCCAGGATGAGGCATAGTATCAGTAGCAGACAGTGTTTCATGTTTTTGTCGAGGTGCGGCACATAACACACCATCCTTATTATACGTAGTAGGGGAGGGTTTTGTTTCAATAATTGGCAAAATTATAGAAAAAAATAATCGTTTTATATGCCCATGCCAACTATTGTGATGTCGCCGGTCTGTGTGTGTCCGCCGGTGATGGTGTCAATGGCCAACTGTTGCTCCTCGGTGTGGTGCATTGCGAGGCTCTTGCAGATGGTCTCAGGATTGTTGCCGTCTGACGACATCATGCGGCGTGTATTGTTGGAGTATAGGAATAGATAATCACCTTCAATCAATTGTACCACAGTGTCTTCTCGTTTGGATGATTTGAGTATTTCTGACGTGTCGCCGCGCACGATGATGGCGTCGTTGTTGATGGCGGTATAGCGCATAAGGTTGTTGTCGTCGATGATGCATATTGATATTGCAATCTCCATGCCCGCGCCTATGGAGCTGCGTACCTTGTTTTCCACTTGCGCGAGGATTTCGGCTGGCGAAGCCTGGGAATCAGACGGTATTTTGCTGGCGGCTTCCTTGATGGTGTCCACCACGAGCATGCACGCCATTGCGCCCGGCACTCCGTGCTGACTGCTGCCGCCAACAGCTACGTACCTTGCGCTCTCGGTGCGTTTGGCTAAGTACCAGTCGCCGCTAACAATTTCTTGCGGCTTGTATATCACAAGGTTGTCCGGGAAAATGGCTTCAATTTCCTTGTTGGAGCTGATGGTTGCCGACTGTATTCGTCGGGCATACGACATGCTCTGGGTTATCTTTTCGGATGTTTCCTGCAATTCTTTTTTCTGGCCTTCAATAGTTATCTGCTGCGTGAGAATCAGGGCGTTGCTCATCGCAATTTTCTTTACCGAGTTGCGCATTATCAGCCAAAAGATGAATATTACTGCCACTATTGCAATGACGGCGGATGCTGCCACCACGATTGCGGCGAAGGTGCGCTGTTTTTCGCGTTGCGCTTCTTCCTTCTCCTTCAATGCCAATTGCTTTTGGTTTTCGATTTTGAGTTTTTCGCCTTCCACCTTGGCGCGGGCGTTGTATGCTGCGGTCTGCGCCACGGCGTCGGAGCCGGAGAGCGACTGCTGCTCTTTGTCGAATTTGTCGAGGTATAGGAGCGCGTTTTTGTAGTCGCCGATTTTTTCGTATGATTCGGCGAGGAGGTTGTATGTGATGTTTGAGAGGATGTTGAAGTTTTCCTGTTGGGCGATTTTGAGGCACTTTTTGAGCGTCTCGATTGCCTGACGGTATTTTTGTTCGTACATCTGCTGCCGTGCGTGGATGTGCAGGCTTGTTATCCTGTAATCAGCCATGGGGGAGATGTTGTTGGCAAAATGGTCGTACAATTCAATGTAGTGCTGCGAGCTGTCGATGTAGCGGTCGTCATAGTAAAACTTGGCAAGCGTGAGGTCGCAATATATGATTTCGGCGTAGTTGTTGTACCTCACTGCTTCGTAGTATTGGTCGAGGTCTGTGGCCTTGCTGAAATATTCCTCCGCCCGCATTGCCCATGCTTTGGCTTTTTTGACGCCTTCGATGTCGGTGTTCTCTGGGGAAACTATGGAGCCGAGCTGCTTGGCATAGACGCCCATTTCGGCGTAGTCGCCGGTTTTTTCGGCAAGTTGCAACGCTTCGAGGAGTGTTTCTTGCGCGATGTTTGCCATTTTTTGGCTTTGGTACACGTCAGCAATTTCAGAATATGCGTAGCATATATTGGCGGTGTCGTGAGCCAGCTTAGCCTTGTTGAGACCACGGTAGAGATTGTCCCACATCTCCTTGTAATTGGTGTTGTATCGGTAGCATGACGCAATGTTGATGTATGTCATCGCGGCTTCCCCAAAATTGTGCCGCCTTTCATACAATGCCACCGCCCGCTGGTACTTGTCGAGGCTTTTGTCGAAGTCCCTTTGTATGAAATACGCCCAACCCATGTTGGAGTAGCAGCCTGCCATGACGTCGAGGTCGGTGATGTCGATGTATTGCAGTGTGAGTTGTGAATATTTGATTACCGTGTCGGGGTCGTATGCTCGTCCGCTAATTTCTTTGCAGATTTCGGACTTCTGCTTGTTGTCGGTGGCTACATACAGCTCCTGGCGCAGGATGTCGATAGAGTCGATGTCCTCCTGCGCGACGGCGTCAGGCGCGAGTCGCAGTGTGACTATTAATATGGTTAATATGGCGATTGCTTTGTTCATGTTGCTTAAATCCTTATGCCCACGAGGGTTCTGTCGTCCACCTGAGGGGATTCTCCTGCGTATGTGTCCAATTCTTTTTCAAAGAGTGACATCTGCTCCTGCATCGTGAGCGTGTAATGCTCGGCGAGGAATGTAGTCAACCTTTTCAACGAGTATTTCTTGTCTTCTTCGCCGCCCGTCTGGTCTTGTATTCCGTCCGAAAACAGGTACACCGCGTCGCCGTGGCTTACCGGCATCTCCGTGGTGGTGAAATGCTCCTTCTCCCTGACGTAGTTGCCGATGGGGTTGGCGTCGCCCTTGAGACGTATCGCGTTGCCGCCGTTGATGAGTATTGCGTTTTGGTTGGCACTGCCGAATAGCAGCCTGTCGCCTTCCGGGGGCAGAATGATGATTGACATGTCCATGCCGTCGTCGATGATTGTCTTGCTGTCGCCCACGTTTTTGTTGAGGGCTTTCTTTACAGCCACGCGCATCTCGTCGAGCATCAGTCCGGGCAGGATAGCCGTCGAGGAGTGCCTGAGCCTGTTGGTGATGTCCTTCAATGCGCTCACGCCGAGCATGCAGAGCAGTGCGCCCGGTATGCCGTGCCCGGTGCAGTCGGCCTCAATCATTATCCTGTGCCCCTTCAACGAGGTCGCCATGTACCAATCGCCGCTTACGATGTTTCTCGGACGGTAATACACAAAATTTTCCGGGAATATTGCCGATACGCTTTCCTGGCTGCCAATTGCCAACGATTGTATTTTGGATGCATACTCCACGCTCGATAGTATTATCGATTGAGCCTCCTGCTCGTCGTTTTTCTGTTTTGCGATGATGTCGCGCTGTGCGAGGAGCTTGTCTTGTCGGTCTTTGAGGTCTATGTTGAGCTGCCTTTTTTTGCGGAACGACAATATGAATGCCAATACTATTATGCCAATCGCCACAAGCCCAACAATAAGTCCGTCGATGATGCTCTGCCAGCGGGCTTTGTCGGCGGCTTCAGCGGCATCGCGCATTTTGTCTTCGTTTTCTTGACGTTCACGCGCCGAGGCAATCTCCGTTTGCGCGGCAAAATTGGAGGTTCGTTTCATGTTTTCCTCGTTGCTGTGTTTGTTGTTGAGCTCGAAGTTTTTTCTCTTGTCAGTGTATGCCTCTTTGTAGTGACCGAGGGCGGAGTGGGCTTCGGCGAGCAGTCGGTACGCCTCTGCCATGTCTTTCAGACATTTGTCGCCTACGGGCAGTTGTGTCGCGTTTTCCAATACGGAGATTACTTCGTTGTATTGCTTGTAGCGGAGCAGGAGCGTTGCCTTGATGGTCTCGGCGGTAAGGCTGTCGGGCAGCGACTTGTTGGTGCACATCACGTTGAAACTGTGGAGATAATACCGGCAGCTGTCGATATATTCGGAGTGCTGCGGTGCCAATTTGAATAGCGTCATGTAGCATTGCGACAATGTGAGCATTGCCTTGTGCCTCAGGGTGTCGGCGTAGATGTCGGCGGAGTAGTAGCAGTCGCCGATGGATTGCAGGAAGTAGTCGCGGGCTTGCCTTATCTTGTCCGGGGTGCTGTCCGATTTGATGTCGATGTATTCGTTGAGGATAATGTTGCCAATTTCGAAGTGGCATTTTGCAATGTTGTCGGCGGAGTGGCTGGCTTTTGCGATGGCGAGGGCATTGTCGTAATATTCACGCGCCTGCTGGTATATGCCAAAATGTTCGTAAGTCTTGCCCATTTCGATTGTCGCCCAGCAGATTTTTGCGGTGTCGTGTAGCTGTTCAAACAGGGTTTTGCTCTGTCGGAAACAGTTCCACATGTCGATGTATTTGCCGGTGTTTTTGTAACAGATGCCAAGGTTGCCCAGCGTCCTTGCCATGTCTTTTTTGTGGAGGGTGTCTTCGGATACTGAGATGTAATGGCGTTTGTAATATATAATGGCTGAGTCGTAGATCCTCTTGTTGGCGTAGACGTATCCGAGATTGTTGGCACAGTCGATAATCAGTTGCCGGTCGCCTTTGTTGATGGCGATGTCGTATGCTTTTAGGGAGAATTGCTTTATGGTGTCGAGGTTGTTGCTGGCGTTGGCAATGACAACATACTGCCTTGCCCTCTCGAGTTCGTTGTCGTCCTGCGGCAATGCCCTCGATGGTGCTAATACTATCAACGATAGCAACAAAAATGATATGACATAAAGTTTCACTTCAAGTGCCTGCGTTACGTCTTTTAATTAATAAATTGGTCATAAAGTGCTTTGAAATGTTCCGCCAATCGTTTGTAATTGTCACACTTCTCTTTGTATTTGGGTGCGACGGTGGTGCCGTTGTAAACTTCGGCAAATTTTGTGTCGTCCACGCCCTTGTATTTTACTATCAGTTTTATGACGCCTTTGGTGCTGTAATAGATTCGGTACTCGGTTTCCGAAAAATCATTGTCGTCAACATCTTTGGCGTATATAAATTCGATATTGCCGTCTTGGTCGTATAAATATTCCTCGTAATATTCGCGGACAGCCCAGTTGTAACTATTGGTTACGAAACAAATTAGGTTTTTGTTGCAAGGTTCTTCGTTTTCTTCGTCTTGACGGAAATATATTGTGACTGTCTCCTTGTGCTGTCCCGTGCCGCAGTACATTTCCTCTGTGGAGATGCGCACACGGTTTTGCGCGGGACTATCGGGACCATCCATCTCTTGTACATACGCCTTGGCAGCGTTGTAGTCTTTCCTGATGGTCTCCACAGTCTGCGAATATGCCGCCGTGCAAAATGCTATGGTCAGCAATGTAAGGAATATTTTTTTCATCTTTTGTATATTTATGTAAATTTGATTGGCGCAAATGTAGCAACAAATATCGAAATCGCCAACTATATCTACATTTTTTTCCCTGTTTTAGTTAGTAATAGGCAGGTTTAGTGTTTCGGCATATTCATCCAACAATTGCGGAGTGTATATTTTTTCACGAGTTGATTCGCGGACGATGCGCCAAAGGAGGGCGGCGGTTTTTAGTTTGTCGGGAATGTTTGCCGTGCGTGGGTCGGCGCAGAAGTCGTGTACAAACTTGTTCCATTGCAGGGCGGATTTGTCGTAGGTTGCGTAGGTCTTGCGTCCGTAATAGATTTCAAGAAGGTCGCCGAGGGTGAATGTAGTGTCTTTGTCCTCCTTGACTTTCTTGACGGTGGCAACCATATCGGCGTTGTACTTGAAATTCTTGATGCCGGTCTGCTCTGCAAAAAACTCGCGGAACTTAGGTCCAAAAGTGAAGCCACATTCCAAAAGTTTTGTTGATAGAGAAACGTTTGTTACAACGGATTTTGATGTTTTTACTTTAAGTTTTTCTTCAACTGTTTCGCCATTGAAATATGCTTGGATATTGCGGTTGAGTTCGAGTTTCATTCCCGACGACGGCAACCCCAATTCGCGGCAAATCTGTATCAGTTCGTCGCGATACCAATAGTATTTTGCAAACTCTTGGTAGGTCTTGATTTCGGAGAATGGCGGGCGGGAGGTGGGCATAGGCGTTACTTGTTTTTATGTGCGGTGATGATGGTGAAACTATGTGCATTGACGGTAATTGTAATGCCATCGACATCGCAATAGAAGTTTTTGCCGTTGCGGTTGATGCGGCATGAGGGCGATTGTATTTTTTGTATGCAATACGCCACGGAATCGGTTCCTGCGGGCAGGGCGAGGTTTCGTGCGATGCGTTCCGTACCAAGAGGTGTGGTGTAGATGCGGTCGATGTTGTCCAAGAGGTTTGTAGTCTTGTTTCCGTTGAACTCTGCCATCTCCTTTTGAATAAACGATGCGATCATTTGGCGGTAAATTTTTTCCACCATATCGGGGTCTGCACCGAGGGTTGACGCCTTGTCGCGAACTTTTTGGATTACTTTTTCAACGCGGGATGTGTCTCTGACGCCGTCCTCGCTTTTCTTGAACGCCGCCGCCTGCGCCACGTATTCGCCCCGCTCGGCTATTAATGATATTATCGCGCTGTCGATGCGGTCGATGTTGGCGCGCACTTCGTCTAATGTGTTGCAAATCATAGTATTAATTACTTTTTTACGTCCACAATTCAGTGATGAACATTGGGCTTGCGTCTTCTGATTTTACAAATCCACAATGCTCGTAGAATTGGATTTCCTTGTCGTATGCGACCACGACGATGCGGAGGTAGTCTTTGTATTTTTCTTTTACCTTCGATACCAATTCGCGTCCGATGCCTTTGTCCTGATATTCGGGGCGCACCAAGAGATAATGTACGTAGGCAGTCATTATGGTGTCGTCCATAGCGCAAATCATTCCGACGAGTTTGTCGCCGTCCCAAGCGGAAATTACGGTTTGGAAGCCGCGCATTGCTTGTACGAGTTTCTCGGGATAATGCCCCGACGACCATTCCACAGATAAGAACAGCGATTCCAAGTCGGCGGAGGTGAAGTCGTGGGTTTCGGAGTAAGTTATGGGTGGCATGTTATTTTATTTTTATAACAACAAGAATATTAAAACCTAAGTTCCATGAGTGTCGTATTCTGCCAATTGCCGAAACGGTCTTTGGCAACGCGCTCGCGGTAGCCAATTTCGCGGAATCCACATTTTTTGTGAAGCAATATGCTTGACTCGTTAACAGAAATAATGGCAGAAAAAATACTCCAATAGCCGGCTTTTTCGACTTCTGTTAGGAGATGTTTAACGAGTTGAGTACCAATGCCCTTGTGATGATAGCCATTGTCGACATAAACACTCATTTCCACACAGCCTCTGTAAGCGCATCTGCCTGAATATGGGCTTATGGCAATCCATCCGGTGATGTTGCCTTCATCTTCGTAAACAAACCTGCATGCCTTTGTATGTGAAGCATCCCAATCTGCATAACTTGGGCATTGCGTATTGAATGTAGAGATTCCGCTTTCGATACCTTGCTGATAAATGGCAGAAACACGAGGCCAATCCTCACTTTTCATTTCTCTAATCATTGTCTATCCTGATAAAAAAATTACATAAAACAACCCGAAAACATTACATTTTCGGGTTGTAGTCAATTGCTTATTAATCAGTATTGTCCGCAACGTTAGTTGACGAGGACGTTCAGTTTGTTGTCGCTAAACTCCACCAAACCGCCGTTGACATCGAAAAACTTGTCGCCGTCGTTGGAGGTGGTTACCTTGATGCGGCCCTTTTCCAACGTGGAGATGATGGCGGCGTGGTTTTGAAGGATTTCAAACGCACCCTTGCTGCCGGGAAGGCTTACAAGAGTAGCCTCGCCGCTGTAAATCACGCTGTCGGGAGATATAATATCTACTGTCATGTCGATAAGGTTTTATTTGGTTTCCTTCAACAGTTTTTCGCCCTTCTCGATGGCCTCCTCGATGGTGCCGACAAGGTGGAATGCAGCCTCCGGGTATTGGTCAACCTCGCCATCCATAATCATATTGAAGCCCTTGATGGTGTCTTCGATCGGGATGAGTTTGCCCTTCAAGCCGGTGAACTGCTCGGCTACGTGGAACGGCTGCGAGAGGAATCTCTGTACACGCCTTGCGCGAGATACGGTGAGTTTGTCCTGCTCCGAGAGCTCCTCCATACCGAGGA
>JAEEGK010032559.1_pt1 | contig 10189 bp, 10 predicted proteins | sample 8958771 | NCBI WGS metagenome assembly JAEEGK01 (sample SAMN16246547, study PRJNA631951) | gut metagenome | biome: gut microbiome; feature: rumen; material: SC-attached | host: Bos | place: Iran: Karaj | collected 2018-10 | reverse complement strand
AAAATTAAAAATAGTGATGTAACGCGAATAGGACGCAATAAAATCCTTTCTCAAAGTTTTAATATTATGATATAATTTTATTAAAAAGAAATATTAATTGAAAGTCTTTGTAAAAGTATTTAACTTTAAAATTTAAAAAATTATAAAATAATATGAATTTAATTAACACATTTATATTTAATATTATTATTTTTATTATTTATTTAAATATTTTATTTTAAAGATAATAGAAATTTTATAATTTATTATCACTACTAGAAGAAGGAGTCATATATGTCATTTCTGAATTTGATTTAACAGTTCCAGTAGAAACATTTTGAACTTCTTTTACTAAAACTTCAACTCTTCTTATTCTTTTAATAAGATATATTAATCCAATTACAACAAAAATAATTGAAATTACCAAAGCAGCAATTTTCCAATATGAAAATAAAGAATTTCCATAAATAACAACAATAGGTTTAAAAGTAATTAATTCATTAGTTTTAGAATTTTTAGCAAGAATATTAACATAATAACTTTGTCCTTTTTTAATATCTTTAATATTAATTTCATTATTGTTATTAATATGAACATTCCTAAAGAATTTTTTAGGATCAACTTTATCGAAATATCTAATTAAATAACATACACTTTCCATATGATTATAATATTCAGGATTTATAGTAATAAAAGCAGAAAAAACATAATCTCCAATATCAATAATATTATTATTATGATCTCTTCCTTTAATCTGAGGAATTATCATTTTTATTCCTCCATTTCTTATTGGCTTATATGTTAATGTTGATTCTGAAAAAGAAATTTGATAATCATTTTCTAATGTTGAATAATAAAACAACATATAACTTAAATATTGTTTTTTTTTGAAAAAAATCATATTTTTTTTAGGCCATATCGAAAGATAAATATGTTTATCCTTTAAGTTTTCAATAATTATTATTTTTCTTCCATTTTCTGTACTTTCTGCATATTTTAAATTTCCTGTTTCTAAAGTAATGTTATTACTTAAAGAAAATTCATAATCTCCAGAACAAGTAGAAATTTCAATAATCATTTTAGTATGAGAAGAATCAATTCTTTCTAAAGCAAATATTTTTTTAATAACATTTTCATTATCTTTAAATATAGTAATATTATTAAAAATATATTGATAAGGTTCTGCAGGAATTCTTTTAATATTATTAATCATTTCTGCAGATACCATAATTTTTGCTACTGATTCTAATTTTTCATAATAATAATAATTTTGTATTGGAAGAAGTTCTATATAGCAGAAAGCTCTTAAAAATTTTCTTTCTTCTTTATTTATTTTTGGGTAATTATCAATATTAATTACTAAAGAATTTAAAATTGGATCTGTTTGCATTTTATAATCATAATTATTTTCGTTAGGTAAATTATAATTATAACTTTTTTCAGGATTTGAAAATATAGATTGAGTATCTTTATTTATTATATTTATTTTTATATAAACTAAAGCTTTACATTTTTTACTATTATCTAATAAAGAAAAACTAAATTCAATATTTGAATGTTCACCAAAAATATCAAAGTAACCTACCATATTATTTGTAATTAGAAAATTATTATTTTTTCCTATTTGAATTGGAACAAATGAATTATCATATAATAATTTAATAAAAAAGCCAATATCACTTTTTGGAATGAAAGAAAAATAAATTATTTTTTTATATGTATCACTTGAATTCTTTATAACTTCATGTATATCATTTAAAGAATTATCTAAATAAGTATTTTTAGCATCAATGTCGAATTGAGAAATATTATCAATTTTATATATCATTTTTTTTTGATCTTTATCATAATAAGAATTATTTAAGAAAACTTTAACATGGGCTTTACCAACATAAGTATGAATATTATATAATAAATTATTTTCTTGACTTTTATAAAAGTGAAACTGATTTTCTGGTTGTTCTTTAGAACTTTGATTATATTTTAAATAAAATATATTTTCTCTTCCATAATTTAATTCTTCAAAAGTAGGATGATACTTTGATGATGCAGTATTAACACTAACTTCACTATTACCATTACATATTAAAGTCATTAATATAATTGAATCTTTGGAATATTTATTAGGATTTACTTTAACTTTCATATAATTTTTTTGATTACTTTTATTAGTTGAAAAATCATTATTTTTTTCATCTGGGAAATTATCATAAAATTTATCTTTTAATTCATATAAATCATTATCTTTAATTACTTTTGCATACATCATTCCATCACCATATAAATAATGATTTACAAAAATAATTTCTGTTTCATTATTTTTATTTGTTTCAGAATAAACATCATTATATCTAAAATAACATTTATCATTTTTATTTTGACATTTACAATTCATAGGAATATTATCATTTAAAGGATAAACATTTTTATCATAATTACTAACGAAAAGAGTATAAGAAGTTGGAGTTTCACCAGCAATTAAAAGAATATAATATCCTTCAAGAGAACTTATATTATTTTTTGTAAAAAATTCATTTTCTAAATTTAAATTAATATATTCATGAATTAAATTTGTACTATTCCAATCATTATAATTTGGCATTGGAAATACTTCATCTCCATAATTTAAATATAAATCTGCATCTCCATTCATATTACTTAAACTTATATATATATTTGTTGTTTTTTTATCAAAGAACAATTTATAATAATGAAATTCTCCTGTTTCAATAAAATTAGTATATGGTGTGTTTTGATTTATTCTTTTTGGATCTGATGAATAAGAAATTTGAAATTTTATATCTTCTTCTTTTGAGCTATATGAATTTCCAATGACTGTAACTAAGATTATTAGCTTTAATTTTTCAGAATTTATTTTTTGAAATTCCTTTTCTGGTATATATAGCATTTCTCCCCTCATATGACTAATAGAACTATATTCATAATTAGCTTCATTAGGGAAAGTTAAATTGTATTTTTTAGGAGTATCTAAAATTTTAACATAACAATTCAAATAACCATTTTCAGAATAAAGTGAAATCATACTTCCTTTTCTTTTTTGAATTTCTTCAATAATATAATGTTTAGAGTTTCCTGCTTTTACTACATCTTTTTTTACAATTCCTGGAATTAAATATTCTCCTTCAAAAGAATTTTTTCCAACTATTATATATTGTGCTGAATGTGATATATCATTTAAATATTTATTACTTTTTAATACTTTTATATATAAAGTACAACTATTATTATCTTTTATTGTTCCTTTTTTACAATATTTATCAAAATAATTTTTATCTAAAATTATTGAAGCATAATCTCTAATATTTAAAATATAATTTAATGAATAAGGATTAATATCTGATTTATATGCGTTACTTATTATATCTTTTATTTTATCATCTGACATTTCTGAAGTGTTTAAAAATAAATCAACTTCTCCGCTTAAAACATTTATACTTAATTCAAATGTTTTATTTTTATCATTATGAACATACCAATAATCTTGTTTTTTATAAGTATCTGTTAAAGTTAAAGTTTGTTCTAAACCTTCAAAAATTAAAAAATGAGAATTATTAGTAGTGACACCTAAATAAAATTTAATAATTGCATTTTTATCAATATCATTTTTTAGATAATATTCATTTATATAAACAACAATATAATAAGGATTATTTGTAGAAAATTTAGTATCATTTGAATTAATTAATAATTCACCATTTGAATCAGATACCCAATCAAAACCTGAAATTTTTTCTTCAAAAGGTATAGCAGGCTTTTTAGTAAAATTAAATTTAGTTAAATTTAAAAAAACTTTAAAAGAAAATTTAACATTAACACTTGTTAAAACAATTTTAATATCTTCCTTTTTTCCATTTGGTGTATAAGAATAAATTTTATAATCAATATCATTAGGGAAATAATCAGTAATAATTAATCCATTTTCAATATTAGAAGTTACATCATTTTCAGTAACTTGATTAGTATTATTTTTTTTTTCATAAGTAGTATAATAATAAAGACTATAAGTTGAAAAACAAGAAGTAATAATTTTTACTATATATTTACCATTAATATTAGATTGTTTTAATTTAAATGGAGTAATTCTAACAACATCAGGAATAAAATCATTATTAAATGACATTGCAACAATTGGGTGTTCTTTGCTTGTTTCATTTTTATAAACAATTAATTGTGCATCTCCTGAAATAGAATTTAATACTATTACTAAACTTGTCAATGTACTATCATTTATTATTATTTGATACCAATCTGCTTTATTTGATGGAAGAGTACTATAATATGTTGTTTTTGGTGCCATTAATAATGAAGATTCAGATATTGAAACTCTTAATTTATATTCACAATAAGTATTATTTTTATCACAATATATTATTACATATGCATCACATTTTTGTTTATTGTCCTCATCTTTATTTTTTTCTTTAATTTTATAACATTCATTATCTTCTCCTTTTAATAATACTTCATATACATTATATGTTGTTTTTTCACCTACTATTAATTTATTATTAGCTAATTCAGAACTAATAATATATTTTGTTATATATAAATTCCTTTGTGAGGAATAATAACCATAAAGACTAAGTGCATTTGAAGATTTTAATGTTATTGAAATATTTGCTTTTTTTTGAGAATTTATTTGACTATAATCTATTATTCTATATTTTGTAAATGAATCATTTGATAAATATCCTGTTAATTCTTGTTCAGGAGTGATAAAATTATAAGTTTGTAAAGTTGATGCTACTGCAATATTATAATTTGATATCTTATAAGAAGAATCTCTTTTTGAATAATAACAGAAATATAATTTAGAATCTTTATTAATATAATTATCATTTAATTTATCAAAATATTCATACTCATTTTTAGAAAATTTAATACTTCTTTCTCCATTAACAATAAATGAATTATTTTTTTTCCTTGCAATTTCATAATCACAATCATCATTTTCCCAACCATGAAAAACTAAAATTCCATTACCATTATATAAAATAATTTCAAAAACAATAATAGAATTTAATTTTTCATTTTTAGATAATTCAAAATAATAACATTTTTTATCCAATTGTTTGACAGAATCATAAATAGGCCAATTACTTGGAAATCTAGTAATTTCATTTTGAAAATAAGCATTAAGTGAAAGTTCAGTATTTTCATTTAAAGATTGAATAATAATATGATAAGTACAATTTATACAATAATATTTTGATTGTTTGTTAATAATAATTGAATAACCGTTTATAAAAGAAGGATTCATTTTAAAAGTATTTTGAGTAGAAGCACTTGTATTAGACATATATATTCTAAAAGTTTTTGAATAAGAAGGAATAGCATATAAATTAAATTCATTATAATGTTTATTAGGAATATAAACATAATAATATATTCTTGAATTTTTAGGTGAAACTATATAATATGGATTATTTAATTTTAATTCAATTTCAGATTTAATTGAAGGAAAAATAGTATATCTACATTTAAATTGACAATATATTCCAACATAAAAAGTATCATTAACTTTTATATCTGAAATTGTTAAAATATCATTTCCATATCTTTCACTATACCATTCTGAAGTTGCTGGATTTGATGGATATTTATTTATTTTAGAAACATAAACATCTGGATCTGAAAAAATTTCTTCTCCATCTTCTATATTTGACTTATTTTCTTGTATATAAAATGTTAACATCTTTGGCATTTTATCATCAACATTTTGAGTAAAATTATCTATAGTTAATATATAATATTCGTGACTTTCATCTTGGTCTAATTTATTTGAATAATTATGATTTAGGTACATTACTTTTAATTTTGGTTCTTGTTGAGTTTTGATTAAGGGAAGGAAAATAAGGAAAAATGTAAAAATGTGGAATATAGGAATATTCATATTTTATTTTTATAAAAATAATTGTTTGTTGATTTTAATACTAATGATTTTTTTTTGGGTTTTATATCATTAATACTTTTTATTAAATAGAAAGAAAAATAATTATTTAATTAAATAAAATATATTTCATAATTTAAAAAAAAATGTTATTCCCTTCTGATAATGTAAAAATAGTAACTACTCACTCAAACAATGTATTAAATATATATCACTTTGATTTTAATGATGAAGACCATTTTATATCATTATCAGATGATGGTCAAATAATAGAATGGTTATTTAACAAAGAAACAGAAGAAATAAAAGTAATAGAAAAATGTAATTTAGTAAGACCAAATGATGACCTTTTAATAAGTAATAGACATCAAATTCCAAAAATACCAAAAGGAGATTATATAAGAATAACAAGAAGTTTAATATCAAATAATTTTATTTTTTTAGGATATGAAGATGGATTAATAATAGTTTATTTAGTAGAAAAACAAGAAAAGCCAAAAAATGAAGAAGAAGAAAATCAAATAAATGATAAAAATTATAATTAAATGGATAAATTCTTATTTTCATCTTGTCAAGATAATAATATTTATTTTATTAATATAAAAAAATTAAAAGATTTAGAATGGGAAAGAAATAAAATGAAGAAGATGCTTGAAGAACTTGGAAAAAAGAAATGAAAGGGAAAAGATAATAAAATGAAAGGAAATGATAAAAAAGAGATAAACCATGTGTTACTGATTATAAAAAAGTTACAGTTGGAAAAGATGAAATTTTACAAAGAAAATTTATAAAAAGTAATAATGGTATTAGTTATGGTAATATAGGTGAACATTTATCTTATGAACCTTATACTGATGTTTATCAAGATATAAATAGTTCTAAAAACAAACATATTTTAACACATCATGGATATTCTTTATGTCATTTTGAATTAGGTTTAAGATTATATGGACCAATTGTTAGAAAAAAAATAAGAAGAAAAGGTAAAGAAAATTTTAATAAAAATATAAATGATGATTGATAAAATGAACAAATTGAATTAAAAATAAATAACAATAATAATAAATAAATATTGATATTATATTATATTTATATATTATATTTATATATAAAACAATATTATTTGATTTTAATTTTTTGTCTTTTTTTTTAATCAATAAACAAATAAATAAAAATCCATATATTAAAAATATTGATAATATGAAAAAAAATATAAAATATTTCTATCAATATTTATTCCAAATGTATATAAAAAATCTTCTATAAAATATCCACTTTTCCAATTAAGTTTATTTTGATCTAATAAATCAATTATATATTCAATTCTTATTGAATCTTTATAATTATCGATATAATATTTTCCTTTTTTAAAATCATAAAAAATGATATTTTTTTTAATATGAAAATATTCAATTAATTGATAATCAGTATCAATATTTATATAACCAAAAATAATGTCTCTTCTTTTTAATGTAATATTTTGAATTAAAGTTAATATTGTTTGAATACTTTTATTTTTTTTAATGTAAAAATACAAATTGTTTTTTTTTCTTTATTCATTTTGTTTGAAAATGTATTTGTAAATTTTGAAAATAAAGGATATTGGTTTTCAATAATAAAATCTTCAATATCATTTAAAATCATTATAATTAATTCCTGTTAAAACAATAGATGGAATTTTCCTATTATAAAAATTTTTAAAATTTTCACTATAAATAAAACCAAAATAATATCTAGGTAAATAATCAACATTTTTACTTAATTCTTCATAACATTTTAATAAATTTTGATATTCTTGATATTCATTTTCATTTAAAATTAATAAAAATGAAACATAATTTTTAGAAAATTTATTTAATTGTTTCATATTTTTAATTTTTATTAAAGGATTTTTAGATAAAATTGTATCAGAAATTTTTAACATATATTCTAATAAATATTCTAAATCAAATTGGAACAAATTTTGTTTGTTTAATAATTGGAAAATCTAATAAAAAATTTTTATTGTTGGAAAATTAGTTACATTATAATCTTTACATAAATTTCTTGCTCTATCACAATTAACAAAAATTATATTTGAAGAATTTTGAACAAATTCATATGTACTTAATTTTTTTAAATTTTGAAGCATATCATCCAAAACAAAAAACTGAATGAAAAGCAATTAATAAATTTTTTTTTGAATCTACAAATAAATAAGTAATTTCATTTTGTGAAGTATAATTAGAAATTTTAACATTATTTAAATTATGATTTTCTTTTCTTATATTTTTATTTTTTGAATATTCAAATTCTTTAGAAACAATTAAAAATATAAAATAAAAAAAAAATAAATATTTATAGAAAGACATAATATATAAAAATTAAATAAATAAAATAATGTAATTATTATTTCAATGACAATGATTCATTGCAATTTTATATTCTAATATTTCATTACATTTATCACATTTAATTTTTATATTACTTACTAATGTTTGAAGTTAATTTGATTTTTTTTCACATATTAAACAAGTTTTTTTATTTTTATTTTCATCTACTATACAATCATTACAATAATTTATGTGACGTTCATTACATTAAATTGGATTATCTAATAAATTTGACATTTATAACATAAAATATCATTCATATTTACATTTGAATTTATTATAATTTCTTTTTTTCCAAATTTTATTTTTAGATAAAATTGATTTATCATTCAATAATAATTTTCCATTATCAAAAATTTCATTATATCTTTTATTATTATATTCAAAATATCCATTTCCATTTGGTTCATTATTTTCAAATTGTTTAATATTATTAATATATTCTCCAACATAAATTGAATTATCATTCCAAATAAATTCTCCTTTTCAATTTATTAAACCATTTTTAAATAATCCTTTATATTTTTTTCCATCGTTCCAAAAATATTTTCCATTTCCATCAAATAAATCATCAATAAATTCTCCATCATAAACCATCTTTATAAATATATTTTCCTTTTCCATCTTTTTTATTATCTTTAAATTCTCCAACATAAACCATAAGAAAAATATTCTAATCCTTTTCCATTTTTTTTATTATTTTTAAAATCTCCTTCATATAATGTTTTATTATCTTTTGATATTATTATTCCTTTTCTATTACATTTTCCTTTATTATAATAATCACCATTTTTTGAAATTAATAAACCTTTTTAAATAAATTATTTTCAAAACAACCTTTATTAAATTCTTTTGTTATAAAAGTTCCAATTAAATTTGGTTGTTCTTCAAAAAAACCTTCATTCTATTTCATTATTTAAATTATTTATTATTTTTAAAGGTGGAATACTAAAAATATTATTGTCTCCATAATATTTAACATAAAGAATTAATAAATTTATTATTCTTTGAACATGAGAATTATTATGAAGAGCATTATTAAATTCTATTTGAGTTATTTCTTATTTTATAATATGTTGAATTTGCTATTATGATTCATTATTTTTAAAGTTAAAAACATTTTTATTTGTTGAATATTTTTGTTGTTATTATCAATATCATCTTTTACATTGATTGAGATTTATGTTTTTATTTTTTCTTCTTCTTATCTTTTTAAAAATTCTAAACATTCATTATATCTTCTATAATCTTCTTTACTAAATTTATCATCTTCTTTTGGTAAATTATTATTTAGAATTTTTTGTTGGAATGTCATATATTATTATAATTTAATTCATCCATTTTTTTATTATTTTGAACATTATAATCTTGTACATAATATTTAAAGAATTATTTTGATACAATTTTCTTGGTAATTACTTTGTGGAATATTTTTGATTATACTTCATTGATTAATATTATTTAATTTCATTTAATATTTTAAATTATTATTATTCATTAAATTTTAATTGTTATGATACTTAAGAATTATTCTATTCTCAACAATAAGAAATTCTTCTCTTTATATAACTGAAGAAGAACAAAGACTTTTAAATGAAAAAGAAAATAAAAACATTTTTTAAATCATAAAAGATTTTATCCTTTCTGTTATTCATTATTCAATAAAATATTTTCTCTTTATTTTTTTCTCTTTACCTTTTTAAATTTTACTTTGAATTTCTCTTATTTTTTAATTTTCAAATTCTTTTTTAATTTTCTTTTTATTATTTTTATAAAATTTTAAACATATGAAATATATATATATGGATTATTATTTATCTTTTTATATATAAAAAAATGGGAAATGATAACCAAAAGGAAAGTAATGACAATAAAAACAAAGAAGAAAATGAACAAATGGAAAAAAAACATGAAAAAGAAAATGAAG
>JAEEGK010032558.1_pt1 | contig 10189 bp, 7 predicted proteins | sample 8958771 | NCBI WGS metagenome assembly JAEEGK01 (sample SAMN16246547, study PRJNA631951) | gut metagenome | biome: gut microbiome; feature: rumen; material: SC-attached | host: Bos | place: Iran: Karaj | collected 2018-10 | reverse complement strand
TGAGCCTAATTTTTTTAATAATGATAATAGTTGGACAAATATTTTTGATGAACCAAATTATATTGGAAATTCTGTGGTTATTAAATCATCATTAAATGAAAAAGGATTTTTAAATAATTTATCAGAAATGGCGGATTTATGTTTTAATATGCTTAATACAATTGGAGAAAAATGTCCTCAAATTGCAACAATAGTTAGTTCAATGTGTAAATATGATTATTATGCAACAGATTTAAAAGAAAAAGATAGAAAGGAAGCAAATATATCATATGTTAATTTAGGAGAATGTGAAAATAAATTAAGAGTACATTATAATATTCCTCCACAAGAAAAAATATATATTGGACAAAATAAATGTTATGAATATGTTGATTATAAAGTATATAATGAAAAAAAAGAAGAATTAGATTTATCAATTTGTAAAGGAATAAATATTAAAGTATCAACACCAATTGATCCATCAAATCCTAAAATAGGATTATTATTAGCAATACAAATGCAAGAAGAAGGAATAGATATTTATAATAAAGATGAAGAAGTATTTAATGATAAATGTAGTTCATTAAGTTTAAATGGGAAAGATTTAAGTATGGAAGCAAGACAAAAAGATATTTATAAAGATGTAAGTGAATTTTGTAATGAAAATTGTATTCCACATGTTAATACAAATACTTATGAAATTGAATGTGATTGCCCAACTGTTAAAAATGAAAATGAAAAAAAAGATGATGATAATATAAATTCATTTTTAGAAGAAAATGAATATATTAGTATGATAAGTAATATTTTTTCTTCAACAAATATTCATTTATTTAAATGTTTCAAAAAATTTAAAAATTTAAATATTAAAGATATATTATCTAATAAAGGATTTATTATTTGTGGTGGAATTACTATATCTCAATTTATTTTAAGTTCAATATTTTTATTTACTCAAATAAATAATATTTTTTCACTTATTTTTAAGAATTTAAATGTAGCTTCACCAATAAAAATAAAAAATAGTAAAATTACAAATAATTCAAATGATGAATTTATAGAAAATACAATAATAAAACAAAATTCATTAAATATTTATAAAGATAAAAAATATAAAGATGAAAATTATGATGGTTCATCTTCTAAAAGAATGATTGAATTTGAAAAAAAGAAAATTTCAAAATTAAAAATGAATAGAAAAAATAAAGATAATGAAAATTCAAAAGAAGAATTTACAAATGATGAATTAAATGAATTAACTAATTTTGAAGATGTATTAGATTTAGATAAAAGAGGTTTTTTCTCATATTATATAAGTATATTTGTAGAAAAACAGATATTCTTTTCAACTATTTTTAAAAAGTCTTTATTTTATCCTTTATCATTTAGATTATTAATTTTTTTCTTTACTATTCAATGTTTTTTATTTTTAAACGCATTATTTTTTACTCAAGAATATTTAAATAAAAGATATAGAGCAAAAAAACTTGATTTTGTATATATTATAAAAAATGAAATTACTAAAAGTTTATATGCATCAATTATTGTTTTATTAATTGGAAAAATAGTAAATATTTTTACAACTATTACTATTGACTATTTAAAAATTACTAAAAATATAAATGATAAAAAATATTTAATTAGATTAAAAAATATAATATTTGAAATTAAAAAAAAATTTTATATAATTATTGTAATAATGATTATATTTAGTTTTATATTTTGGTATTTTCTTTTTATTTTTTGTGATATTTATAAAAATAATCAAATGAGTTGGATTCTATCAACTTTTATTAGTTTCATTGTAAATATATTAATTCCATTTTGTATATGTATAATAATAACAATATTAAGATTTATATCTTTAAAAATTAAAAGTGATATAATTTTTGAAATAAGTTTAATGATTTATTCACTTTTGTAAAGATTAATAAATATTTGGGTTTTTATTTTAAATAAATATTTTCACATTTTATTTTATTAATTTTTTTAAAAGAACAAAACTAAAAAAATGAATAAATTTTTTTTTTATTTTTTTTATATTCATTTTATTCTCAAAATTAAGGGTTATGATGGATATTTAAATTATCAAAATGAATCAACATGGGGAAATTTAATATGTACAAATGGAAAATTCCAATCACCAATTAATATAATAAATTCAGATTTAAATTTATTAATAGATAATAAAAATGAAATTGCAAAAATAGAATCATTTGAATATTCTCCAATAAAAAATCAAAAAATTCAATTTATTCATGGATATAAATATATGATTGATACATCAAAAAATGGTTTTTTCAATATAAGAATAATTGATAAACTATATAAATTTAATTTACATGATATTCATTTTCATTTAAATTCAGAACATAAAATAAATTCTAAATCATATGATATTGAAGTTCATTTTGTTCATACCAATTCTGATTCTTCAGAAAATTTAAATAATAAATATTTGGTAATTGCTTTATTATATAAAATTAGTTATAATGAAAATAATATAGATTCATTTATTGAAAAATTACCTTTTAATGATATTAATAAAGAAATTGATTATTTAGAATTTAAATCTGTTTTTTCAAAATTAAATAATCAAATAATATATTTTTATAAAGGAGGATTAACTACTCCATATTGTGATGAAAGTGTTAATTGGTTAGTTATTGGTGAAATTCAAAAAATATCATATTCAAAATTTATTGAAATAAAAAATTTAATAGGTAAAGAATATCCATTAGGAAATAATAGGGAAATAAAACCATTAAATTCAAGAAAAATTTATATTATTAGTTCTACTTATAATCCAAGAATATCAAATATAAGAGTAATTTTAATAATTATTATATTTTGTTTATTTTTATTATTTATAATGAGTAAAATGTGTCCTGAATCTTTAAATTGTTTTGATTCAATATTATAATTAATTTTATTTAATATAATAAATAATTTTAATAATTATAATAATAATATAAAAAAAGAAAATGTAAAATTAACAAATAATTCTGAATATAATAAAAATAAAAATATTGTTATTAATTATTTTGAATTTTTCCAAGTTTTTATAAATTTCACAATGAGTCATATTAATATGCAAAAAATTTATGATAAAATAGAAAATAAAAATATTATTTTATTAAATATCCAAAAATATATTTTTCAATACATTAATTTTTCAAAAGATAATAATTATATTAATATTTATATTGAAGATATAATAGCTTATTTTAAATTATTTATAAATTTAATAAATGAATATAAATTTGATTTAAATTTAAATTTTAATTCATATAAATTATTAGAAACTATTTTTAAAACTTACCATCAAAATGAAAATGACTTAAATTTATTTAATACTTTTTATATTTATAATACAATTTTATTTATACTATGTTTATATAAAAAAATTAATAATTTACAAATAACTTTAATATCAGAACATAATAATATAATAAATTCGATATCAAAATTAAATTTAAATATTAGTGAACATTTAAAAAAAAATATTCCACTTAATGAATATTTAGATAATAAAAATAATTATTTTGATTTAATAAATAAATATAAAAATTCTGTTATTGAATATTTTAATAATAATTATAATGATAAAAACATTGAATTAAACAAAGAAATTATTATAAAGATTAATAATTTTATTTATAATGAAATATTTAATTATCAAAGTAATATTAATAATTATTTTGAAACTCAAAATGAAAATATTGAAAATATTATTAACCCTGAAAGTATTAATTTTAATATAGAAAATAATAATGATACAAATACATTAGAAAATGGAATTAATTTGAAATCATATTTAAATAATTATGAAGAAAAATCTATTATAATAGATAATTATTTCAATAAAAGTAACAATATGTTACAACCTGAAAATAATGATAACACAAATCTATTAGATAATATAATTAAAAATAATGATAATGATGATAATGTTATTAATTTAATTAAAGATAATAAAAATTCTTTTTTACCAGAAAATTTAGGAATTAATCTCTAAAATATTCATGTATATAAAAATATTATATATAAATAGGGATATTTTAATGATATAATATTTTAATTTTAAAATCAAATTATAATTTTTTAAAAATAAATAACTAATTTATTTAAAAATATATAAATCAAATATTTTAAAAATTTTAATATTTATTATTTATAAATTATTAAAATTATAAATAAATATAAAATATTAAATTATGACTGATCAACAAATAAATAATGAATTAAATAATGATAATAATCTTAATGAAATTAATAATTTCAATTCAAATAATTTATTAGATGAAAATAATATTAATAATCAAAATTTAGAAAATTTAGAAAATAAAGAAGAACTTTTAAATACATTAAGAAAACAAATGATAATAAATGAAGAACAGAGAAATTATATAAATATATTAAAAGAAGCATTAAAAAGTAATTTGTTTAAAATTAATTTTAATAATATTATAAATAAAAATATAGACTATCAAACTTATATAAATGATCCAGAAAATAAAGGTAAAGATTTTTCTGATTTTTTTATAGATTTTTATAAATTAAAAGATGAAAATAAAAATGTTAAAACTGAAAATGAAAATATTAAAAATGATCTTTTAAAATCAAATAATTTATTAAATGAAGTAAAATTAAATTTAGAAAATTTACAAAATGAAAATGAAAATTTAAAAAATATAAATAAAAATTTGCAACAAGAATTTAATAAAAAAAATATTGATTATGATTCATATCAAAATGAAAAAAAAATTAATGAAGAAAAAATAAAAGAATTAATAATAAAAAATGAAGAATTATTAAATACAAATAATACATTAAAAAATCAAATAAGTGAATATAATAATATGAATATTATAAATGAAAAACAAATTCAATCAAATTTATTAGAAATTAATGATTTAAATAAAAAAAATCAATTTTTGAATGAATTACAATTAAAATATGAAAATTTATTAGAAGAATATAATAATTTTAAATTAAAATTTTCTGATTTAAATAAAATTAAAGAAAAACTTGAATCTGAAAATTTTGATATTAGAAAATCTAATGAAAATTTATCAAATCAAATAAATTTATTAAATGCTCAAAAAAATGAATTATATCAAAAATATGATGAAGCTTCTAAAAATAATTATAATTATCAAAATGAAATAATTTCATTAAATAATAAATTAAATCTACGGGAAAATGAATTAAATGATATTAATTCAAAAATAAATGAAATTTCTTCAAAAAATAATGTTTATAATATTGAAAGAGAAAATTTTGATAAAAATATTTCTGAATTCACAAATAAAATAAATGAATTAAAATTAGAAAATGAAAAAATATCAAAAGAAAATTCAAAAATGTCTTTAGATTTACAAATATTAAATAAAAATTTAGAATCAATTCAAAATGAAAACAATTTTTTAAAAAATGAAATAAAAAATAAAGAAAAAGAATCACAAGAAAATTTAATAAAAAATTCTAAAAAAAATATTGAATCAATAGAAAATCAAAAAAATTATGATAATAAAATAAATGAATTAAAAAATAATAATGCAAAAAATAATGGAATAATTCTTTCTTTAAATGAACAAATTAAAGAATTAAATAATAAAATAAATGAATTAATGAATGAAAAAGATATTTTAAATCAAGATAATATAAAATTATATAGTTTATGTAAAGATTTAAATGAAAAATATTTACATAAAATTAATAATGAAAAAATTTTAATTAATGAAAGAGAAAAAAATAAAAATAATATTAATAATATTAATTTAAAATATGAAAATGCTTTTAATGAAATTACTAAATTAAATGAAAAAAATAATTTGTTGTTGGAAGAAAAAAATAATTTAGAAGAAAATTTAGTAAATTTAGAAAATGAATTAAAAAATACAAATGAAGTTAAATTAAAAGTTATTGAAGAATTAAATGAATATAAAAATAGAGAAAAAAAATCACAAGAAAATTTTTTAAAATGTTTAAATGAAATAAATTCAAATAATAATTCAATAGATTTAAATAATAATTATTATAATAATAGTATTAATAATAATAACAATAATAATAATAATAAATTTAATGATAAAAATTTAAATATAAATGATTATGTAAAATTATCAAGTGAAGAAATAAAAAATTTAACAAATGAAAATAATAATTTAAAATCAAAAATTTTAAATTTAAATCAAACAATTAGAAATTTAGAAAATGAAAATAAATTAAATATTTCAAATTTACAAGAAATAAAATATTTAACAAATGACAATAAAAAAATATCGACAGAAAATTCTTATTTAAAAAATGAAAACGAAAATTATCAAGACATAATTGAAAAATTAAAATTAAGAATTAATAATAATTTACTAGAATTAAATAATAAAAATAGAATGTTAGATGATTTAATATGTAATAAAGAAATACTTCAAAATAAAAATTGTAAAATAAATAATGATAAAGAATATTTATTAACAGTAATTATGAGATTAGGAAAAATATTTCCAAATACAAATTTATATAAATTAGTTTGGGATGTAATTAATAATAATTGTATTTCTATTGATGATAAAGGATATTTAAATGATAATATTTTATTAGAAATTGAAAGATGTGAAGAATATGTAAGATTTTTAAAAAATAATTCTTAATATTTTTTATTTAATTTTTATTTTATATATTTTATTTTTTTATTTAAAAATAATAATTTAATATATTATTTAATTTAAATAATTTCACTTGAAAAAAAAATTAATTTATGTCTTATTTAATTTTTTGTAATTTATGTTACATAAATAAAAGTTGTATTTTTCTTCAATGTGGTTGTATGTTTTGTGAAAATTGTTTTAAAACAATTATTTCAAATAAAAATAATAATAAATTTAATTGTCCAATTTGTAAAAAAGAAATTAATATTAATAATTTACTTAATTTAAAAAAGAAAGAAGATATTAAAAAAATAAGTTTTATATTTAATGATACAGAAAAAGAATTAAAAAAAGTTATGCAAAATTTATCATTTCAAAGAAGCGCAACAAATAAATATATTAATTTTTTGGAAAATAAAGTTAATTTTTTATTAAAAGAAAATTCTGAATTAAAAAGTTTAAATAATTCTTTAATAGAAAACCAAAATAATATTAATAATAATAATAGTTTGAATGATTCAAATTATGAATATAATACAACAAATTCAAGAACAAGAAATAGTAATCAATTTTTAGATATTACTCAAATTAAAAAAATTGAACCAAAATCAAGAAAACGTTCAAGTAATAAAGCAAATCAACTTACTCCTATTACATTTAGAAATGAAAAAATTAATAATTTAAATGTGCAAACTGCAAGTGAACAAACAAATGAAAAAGTGAATATTTTAAATATAAATATTAATAATCCATCAACAAATTTAAATGATAATAATTTAAATTATTTAAAAACACCATATAATAATAAAAATAATAATTATAATTATTCAGTTAATAATATTAATCCTAATCAAATATATAATAATAATAATTTTTATCAATCAAATAATAATATCAATAAATCATATAATAATTATAATCATAATAATAATATTAATTCTTTTTACAAGGTATAAAATAATATATAATTATATATTATATAATAATTATTAATTGATAATATTATTAACTAAAAATTCAAATATAATTATAAATAATTTATAAAATATAATTATTAAATAATAATTTAAATATAACTTAAATAAATAAATAAAAACAATAATGAATAATTTAATTGGAGAAGGAAAATACGAAGGAGAAACTGTAGAAGGATGGTTTCATGGAAAAGGTCGTTTTACATATGATAATGGAATAGTATATGAAGGAGAATTTGAAAAAGGAAGATTTCATGGTAATGGTGTATTGATATATCCAAATGGGGGAAAATATACAGGTGTTTGGGAAAGAGGCAAATTAATTGAAGGAAGTTATCAATTTAATGATGGGTTACAATTTGAAGATCCAAATAAATGGGATTTTTGTACATATAAAGATAGAAGATTTTATCATGAAAGAATTAATGATTTAAATAATCCTGATATTGATAAATTTGCAGAAGGTAAATTATTTAAAGAAATTCCTGAAGGGTGTTATGATACTGGAGATGGTTATTATCAACCTGAAAAAGGAACTATATTTACTTATGATAATAAATATTTAAGAGAACCTAATGAAGAAGAAGAAGAATGGATTAAATTAAAATGTAGATATAATCCAAAAAAAGATGAAATCACAGAAGAAAATCAAGAACAAATTGAACAAGGAGATGAAGTTATTAGTAATATTTTAAGAGAATATCAATTTATAAAATATATGAAAAATAAATAAATATAAAATAATAAATTAATTTTTAAATAAATTTAATTAAGTTCTATTAAATTTAATATATAAATGATTTTTAAATTCTATTGATTAAAAAATTAAAAATTTTTTGGTTTGATATGACAAAAAATTAAATTATATTTATTTATTATTCTATAATTATATACACATATAAATATAAATATAGTTTTAATAATTTTTATTTTTAAATTTTAATTACGTCAATAACATTAAAATTAGAAAGCAAAAATTATTATTATAGTTTGAAAATAAATAAATTTATGATATTTTATTATTTTAAATTAGTTATAAATTTTTAAATATAATTTATATATTCATAACAATGTACATTTTATAATAATAAAAATTAAAATAGATTTATATTAAAATTTAATATTTTAATATATAAAATATGAATTATAAATTTATTTTGTTTTTATTAACATTTAGGGGAATTTTAATTTATAATGTTACTTTGTTAATTGATATTAATTTTCAACCTATATATATAGATGTTTTTAATAAAATATATTTAAATCTTCTTAAATTTTTGATAATTTTAGTTTCAATTGTATTTTATTATAATGTATTTATAGAAGAAATTATAAATAAAAAAAAAAAGGACGAAATTTTTAAAAAAATACATATTAAACATTATTTATTTCAACATTTTTTAAAAATTAAATTATATAATACTGATAAAGAAAATGAATGTGCAATTTGTTTACAAAAATTTATTAAAAATAAATCAAAAATTTGTATATGTAAATGTAATCATATTTTTCATTTTTATTGTTTAAAAAAATATTTAATAAACTATGAAAATAATAATTGTCCTTTATGTAAATATGATTTAATTAAAAATATAAAATATAATTTTGAAGATTTGTATTATACAAAAATTATTCCTTTAGATGAAAAAGAGAATCCAATTAATGAAATTTAATGTCAATAAATATATAATTATAATTAAAATTTTGTTTATTTATTTTATTATAAAATTAAATATAAATAATAAGTAATTAATTTAATTTTATTAAATTTAAAATTTAATTAATTTTTATAATGGATGAAGGTAGTGGTTTAGTTTATTCAACAATAATTATAAATTCTGTATTAGGTGTTGTTGATAGAATATTTCAGATTTTATTTTATTGTAAAAATAAAAAAGATGTAAAAAATTTAGATGAAGTATATAGTATAAATGAACCATATAGTTTTACAGATTTTAATAAAATTCTTTTAACATTTATAATTTTACCAAGTGGTATTCATTTTTTATTAATTTTATTATATACAATTTTTCACAATGAAGAAATGCTAACAGTTGGAAAAAAAATAAAAAAATTTATTTTATATTTATTTTCAAGTGAATTTTTATTTCCAATAGGAGTTCAATATGCATTAAGAAATAAATTTTCAGATGAAATTGATACTGTTTTAAATATATTAAAAGTTTTAAATTTAATTCATATTATGTTTATATCTATTCCACAAATATTAGCAATTTGTTTATTTACTTCTTTAATTGAAAAATTTAGAACTTTTGATATTATTTGCTTAGCTTTAAGTTGTGCTTTTATTGCATGGAATTTTATATATTATTTTATATGTATAAATAAAGAAGAATTTTATGACAATTCAATTTCAAAATGTTCAAAAAAACTTGAATAAAATTATTTTTGATTAAAATTTTATTATATATATAATTTTTTTTAGTTATTTTAAAAATGATATAAATATTTAAAATATAATTAATATATATAATAAAAAAAAAGGTATATTTTTTTACAAATTTATAAAATATTATTTATTCTTAAAAATAAACAAAAATAATTGGGGATTGGGGATTGGGG
>JAEEGK010032557.1_pt1 | contig 10189 bp, 6 predicted proteins | sample 8958771 | NCBI WGS metagenome assembly JAEEGK01 (sample SAMN16246547, study PRJNA631951) | gut metagenome | biome: gut microbiome; feature: rumen; material: SC-attached | host: Bos | place: Iran: Karaj | collected 2018-10 | reverse complement strand
TTTTTTTTTTTTTTTTTTTTTTAATTTTTTTCATTTTTTTATTTTTTTTTTTTATTTATTGTACAATTATTCAAATACTAATAAAATTTATAAAAAAAAATAGTTGTACTTATTGCAAATAATAAAATAAATAACAGTTAAATTTTTTATAAAATAATTAAATTAAAATGTTATTTGATTAAATTATTTATATTAATATCAATTTATAAAAAGAAAGAAATTTTTTTTGAATATAATATATATTTTTAAATAATTAATAAAGTAATTTATAAAAATTAAAATTTCATTACACTGAATAATTAAAAATATTACTTTATTAGATTATTTAATAAATAAAGAAAATGTCAAAAAAGAAATTAGGAATTATAATGATATTTATATCATTATTTTCAATAATATTATATTTAAAACACAATAATGAAAAAGAAAATTCATTATTTAGAATATTAAATCCAACAGATGATGAAATTGAATACATATGTAAAAATAGTTCATATGATATATATAATTATTATTATCAAGAAAATAAAAATTTAAAAGAACCAAAATATAAAGTAAATGAAGATTATATTTTATCACTTATAAAAATTATTGATAAAGATAATACAAATAAGAAAGAAAATATCAAAACTTATTTAAAACACTTAATTCCAAGTCTTATTATTCTGGCTTTTGCCTTTATTTCAATTATTATTTGGGTTTTATTTATAATTTGTGGATTGTGTAAAAACTGTAAGAAATGTTCTTGTTGTTTAAAACAAAAATGTAAAAGTTGTTCATATTCTTTAGTTGTTATAGTTTTATTGTCAAGTTTTATATTATCTATCATTGGAATTTTAAGAACAAAAAAATTATTTTCTAATTTTGATAAAATTTCTTGTTCAATGTTAAAATTTGTTAATGATATTACTGAAGGACAAACTACTAGTAAATCAACTTATAAATGGAGTGGAATCGATGGAATTAATAATTTAATTACAAAATTAAAAACTTTAACTTCAAATTTAGCAACTCAAATAACAGTATTAGATTCAAAATTTACAGAAATAAACGAACCAGGTGGTGATTTTGATAGTTATAAATCAGATTTACAAACTATTTATACTGATTTAATTGAAATATCTTTAGGTGATATAGATTTAATTGATGAGACAAAGGATTTAATACCAATATATATAAAAAATTATGGTCCTCAAAATGAAGCAAATACAATATTAAATTTAGCTAAAAATGAAATTGAAACTATTAAAGATATTTTAGAAGAAACTAATAATAATGTTAAATCATCTTTTGGAAATAGTGAATTCAGTAATACATTAATAACTGCACAAAATAGTCTTCAAAATTTAATTCAATCAATTGATAAAATTAATAATGATGTTATTACTCCTTTATATAAAAAAAATAATAAAATAAAAAAAAATGGAGAAAAATTATTTAAAAGTTTTTTCATTATCAGTACATTATTAAATTCTTTATTTATCGTTTTAAATGTTTGTTTTTTTTGTGAATGTTTCCCAAGTATTGAATGTATATTCAAATTTTTGATTCATATAATTTGGAATTGTTTAGCTTTGATAATGGTAATTTCATTTTTATTAAGTGGAATTTTTTCAATAATTAGTGTTTTAAGTAAAGATGTTGTTAGTGTTGTAAATTTTTCTTTAAGTTCAAATAATTTAAATTCTGAAAATCCAAAAATTATAAAAAATTTTGGAGATGGAAAAGAATATCTTGATATATGTATTAATGGAAATCATAATTTAATGAATAGTTTTTTTGGTTCTATTGGGACAAATATTAATGGTTTATTATCAGTAGAAACTTCAATAAATACATATATAAATTATTTAAATGTTAGAGATTATCCAATTTCAATTGGAACATTTGAATATAATATATATGAAAATGATTATGTAAATAAATTTATGGATACATCATATTATAAATTTTCAAGTGGAAAAGATTTACAAAGTTATGGAAATAGTGATATTTATAATCCAATAATATCATTAAATCAAATTAATGCAAAAATCTTAAGTTGTTCATTTAATGAAAAATGGATGAATTCAAATATATGTCCAAATTATGTTGAATTACCACCATCATCATTTTCATCAAATACACCATCATTAATGACAAATTATTTTATTAACTTATATAATTTTGAAATATATTCAGATACAATAACAACTTATAAAAATGATTTACTTAATAGATATTCTGGTTGTTCTACATCAAGTCAATTTGAAAATTATTTTGATTTGTTTAAAAATTTATATTCAAAAAATAAAGTTTATCTTAATGATAAAATTTTATTATCTTCTACTACAAATTCAATTAATAAAAGAGTTAAAAATGCTTTTTCTAATATAAAAAGTAATTTTATTGCAACTTTAGAAAGTGCTATTGATATTATTGCTCCTACAAGAATTGCTTTTGAAAATTCTGTTAATGGTGGTAATATTAGTACAATGTTAAATTGTACTTTTATTAAGACAGATTTGATAATGTTATATCATATATTATATAATGATTTAGGGAATTCTTCTAATAGTATGTCAATATTTACACTTTTATTATCTTTTTGTTTACTATTTCAAATTTTATTTACTTTAATTAGTATAAATATTAATAATAAAGAAAAAAATGAAGGAGTTCAAAAAAAGTCTAGTTCAAAAAAAGGAAAAAAAGAAACTTATGAAGGAATGGAAGAAATGAATTCTAATAATGAATTTGTTCATAAAAAATTATAGTAAGTTTGTATAATATAAATTTAAAAAATAATAATAGATAAATAAAAATATATTATAATTTTAAATTTGTACCAAGAAGAATTTAAAATATATCATATTTAGAAACTTTAATTTCTTTATTAACATTTGTATCTTGCATATTATAAACCATTTCTTGAACATAACTTAATTTATCTTGTTTAATTAATAAATGTGTATCATCTAAAATTTTAAGTATAATTTGATTATCCCTATTCAAATTTTGAATAAATAAAGAAATTGTTTTTTCACAACTAATTAAACATCCATAACTAATTTTAGGCATATTATATAAAAAATAAATAAAAAAAATAATTTAAAAATAAAAAAATATAAATTTAAATTAATAAACAAAATAAAAATATTATTCCAATAAACTAATAGCAGATTTAATATCTTTAATTTTAGGTAAAATTTTTTTACTTAATTTAGAATATAAAACAATATCATTATAATAAACTTCAAAAGCTCCAGTCGTTCCTAAAAAATTATTTAACCATTGATGAAATAAAAAATTTCCAATTACAAACATCCATTTACTTTTTTCAATTGTATCAAAAACAACAGAAGGAATAAATTTTAAACTGTCTTTAAATTTAGATAATCCAAAAAGTAGCATTGAAATACTCATTTGAGATATAAAAGTATATTTAGAAAGCCATTTTTTAGTTGGATTAATTGGATATTCTTCACCTTCTACTTTAAATTCAGTAAAATTTCCCATTAAATCTTTTTGAAATTGATCAAAGAATTTTTGATATGATTTTTTATCATATTTTATTAATATTTTTTTAGTTGGTTTTTTCACTCTTTTTTTATTTGGTAATAAATTATCATCTTCATCATCTTCATCTAAAGTTAAATCAATATCTTTAATATTTTCTTCTTTTGGAGGAGGATTGTTTATATTATTATATATGTTTATATTATTTGGATTTTGATTCGTTTTTGTTTTTGATATTTCTCTAAAACGAATAAATATATCATATATGAAACATGCTGCTAATAATTTCCAAATTAAACTTATCATTTTTTTTTTTTGGAATATCTAAAAAAAATAATTTTTTTTTTTATTTAAAAATTTTATTTTTTATAATATAAATTAATAAAAATATAAAAGAAAAAAAAAAGTTATTTTAAATATTTATTATATACCAATTAAATGTCTTGCATCTAATTCACCACATTTTTCAAGTGCTTGTAATATTATATTATCTCTAATTTTATTTTTCATTTTATTTAATTTAAGAATATTTGAAGTAGAATCAACTTCTCTAAAAACTAAAGAAGGTGGTTGATCATTTCTTAGTAAATCATTCATTGGAGCATTTAAAATACTACTTCTTCTATGATGGAATTTTTTATGATTTTTATCTTTTTTATTAAATTCATTATTTTTAATTTTTTCGTTATATAAATGATAAATTTTTGGTCTAATTCCTTTTTTTATTTTAAAAGATGGAGTTAATGAAATTGGTTTTTTATCTTCTTCTTCATCTAAATTTATTTTTTGTGCTTGTAAATTTGATAAAATTAATTTAAAAGGTGTATTTTTTGTTAATGTTTTATATTGTTGTAGTCTCATAAATATTCCTTGACCTAAACTTCTTTGAATTATTTCATCTTTTTTTAATTCTGAAATTATTTGTTGTTCATATTTGTCAAATTTTCTTGTTTTTAAAATTATATTTCTTGGGGATAAATTGTCTTTTAATATATGATCCATTTTTGGATAAAATTTATTACATGATTCTCTATAATCATAAAAGTTTTCTTTTGGAAAACATGGATTAATATTTGAAAAGTCTATGTCATTGTTTGAAGGTATTTTTGATAATTTTTTTATATTTTTTTTAAATTTTCTTTCTGTAAATTGAAAGTTATTTTGTGTTAAATTTTTTGATTCTTTGTAATCAGTTAATATTTGTGGAAGGTTATTTTTGTTATTTTCATTTATTTCAGTTGAAGTTATATAAATTTCATTTTTCTGAGTGAAATTTGTATTTGTAGTTTTTAATGCCATTCTCACTTTAATATTTTAATTATTACATTATATTTTAATAATAAATTTTAAAAAAATAATTATAAAAATTTCCTAAATTAATTAAAGAAACAATAGTAAGAATTAATTGAATAATTAAAATCTATTAAAAAACAATAAATAATAATTTATTATATTTTAATTAATGTTATGATATATATGATGAAATCAATTATTCATATTTAATAATGATAAATAAATAATAAAAGATTACTGAATTTTTATCTAAATATAATTAATTAAAAGAATAAGAATTAGTTATATAGTTTATAGAGATTATATTAAAAATGTGTTCAAAGATATTATTCTAAAAAATTTTTAAAACAAATGACTACATTATTTATAAATCAAATCTTTTTTTAATTTTTTGATTTTTTTATTTCATTTAATTAATAATTTATATATATATTATGATGGAAGAACTATTTATGGAAATAAAAGAATGCCCCAATTGTACAATACATACTCCAAAAGAATCATATTATTTTATTCCTTCAGAAAGAGATGAATTTAAATATGATATTTTCAATCCAGAAAATATAAATCGTTTTATATTTGAAAAAAAAAATAAAAGTTTATATTTATCATATGAAAATATAAAATATAACAATTTTCAAAATTACTTAAAAACACATTCAATAATTATTCCAAAAGATATAAAAGAAAGTGACATAAGAAGATATCTTCAATCTTCATATTATAATGAAGAAAAAACATATTCAAAAATTATTCAAAATATAAATTATAAAATTCCCTCATTATCATTTAATTTATATGAAGAAATAATATCTTCTCGATTTTTATATATGCATGGTTTAGATATAAATTATTGTCCTATTTTAATTGCAAATGGAAAAATATTTTTAAGTTTAATTGATAAATATCCAATTGAATATTTTATATGTGCAATTGATAAAATTATTTCATATTTAATAAAACATTTTTTTATCCCTGGTCAAATTGAAAATTGGATTGTAATTGCAGATTTAAATGAAGTTTCAATTTGGGATCCTCCTTTAAAATTATTAAAAATATTTGAATTTCTTCAAATAAAATATATTTTTAGATTAAAATATCTTTATATTTATGGTATGGATTCAATTTTAAATTTTTGTTATAATATTATTAAATCTTTAATTGATGAAAGAACAACAAATAAAATTAAATTTATTAATAATCAAAATGATATTAATGATATTGTTCTAAGTAATATACATTCTTCTCAAATTGAAAGAAAATATGGAGGTGATTGTGATAATTTAATTAATAATTTGAAATTTCCTTTTATTTTACCTAATAATGATTATCAAATTGAAAAGTTTAGAAAAGAAATTATAAGTGAAGATGAATATCTAAATAAAGTTAAAAAAGATGAATTATGTGTTATTTCTCCTTATTTAAAAGATAAAAATAAATATTTTAAAATTTATGATAAAAAACCTACTATTTATGATAATATTGAATTTTATGAAGTTGAAAGCATAGTTTCTAATAAAAGTCATATTGACAATAAATCAAATTATTCTATAAAAAATGTTTTAACCAGTATTGATAATAATGTTATTTTTATTGATAATTATATTAAAAAAGATGAAAACAATATTGAAATTAAAAGTGAAAATAAAACAGGTGTTTCTGATTTAAAAAATGAAAATTCAGAAAATAAGGAAAATTATAATAATCTTATTGTAAAAGGATTAAAAAGAAAAAATAATAAATTTAATAATGATAATGATGAATATATTTATAATATTAATAATAATTATAATTCAAAAAATAAAAAAAAGAATTTAATAATTGAAGGTGAAGAAAATAGAGCAGGATGTTATAAAGAAAATTGTTACATAATGTAAAAGGTATTTTTTATGATATATTATTAATTATAATTAATTTAATTTATTTTATTTTAATTATAAAAAAATAAAATATATTATTATTTTCTTTTATCAGTATATAACAATAAATAAAAAAATAGAAATAAATTAATATAAACTATAAAAAAATTGCTTTTTTCAAAACCTAAATTAAAAAAAAGTTTTCTAATTTAGATAATAAACAAAATTTCCTCTTCTAAGAACAACTAATTTTCCTTTAATAAAGATATAAGTATCATTTTCTCAAGAATATTTACTTTATTATAAATAAATTTAACTCTATTTTAGGAAACAAGCCTTAAAAGAGGGAATTTAAATTGATAATTAGTCACAAATTTTCCTTCAAATAATGTTTATCAATAAAAACTAAATTTTTAATAATTTAATTTCTAATAACTTAATTTAAAGTTGAAACAATTGTTTTTACTTGTGTTATTAATTTATTAATAAAATTAAAAATACTTCATTTTTTGTAAAAAAATAAAAGTCATATTTATTTTTTGGATATTATTAATAACATGTTTCTCCTGTTTCCTTATTTTATAATTTAAATTCTTTGAAACATATTCCAGGTAAATTGTCTTTTAGTGTTAGGAAAATTTTATCTGTTGTTTTTAATATTTTTAATACTTCATCTATTGTTATTTTTTTGTTTATTTTTTTTAATAAGGTTTTTTATTGTTTTTAAATAAATTTTTATTTTTTTTAATTTAATTTTTTTTTATATTTTATTATATAATTATTTTTAATTATTTTTTTGAGGTTTTTTTTTTATTTTTTTTTTTTGAAGTTTATTTTTTGGATATATGTGTTACTTTTATTAGATTTTAAAATTTTCTTCTTTAATTTTTTATAATATTTTTTTTGTTTTTTTTATTTTATTTTTTTTTTTACAATATTTACAAAATAAAAATAATGTTAAATTTTATATTTTAAAATTTAATAATTATAATAGAAAATGATATTATTTAATAATTCACTTCACGCAGATTTACAAAAAAACGATGAAAATGAGGAAGAATTTGAGGAGTAAGATATAAATTAATCCTTAATAGAATAAACGATGAAATCTCCAAAGTAATATCAAAAATGCATCAAGAAGTAGAAAAAAGTTCAAATGAAAATTCTCATATATCTAATGTACAAAATTTGTATAATTATAAGAAAACTTTGCCAAATGATTTAAATAATAATTCATTATCATCTACTGATTCAAATTCAGTAAAATCAAATAAATCATTTCAAAAAAATATTTCTTATAATTCTAATAATCAAAATTGTAACTTATTCTTATTAAATAATTTATTTTTTGAAAAAAATTTAATTCCTCTGTTTTCATATAATAAAACAAATTATGATTTCCCTTTAAATACACAACAAAAAAAAACTAATTATCCATTTTATCAAATAAGAAATTTGGATGATTTTCAATATGAAAATAATAAATTTGAGGTCAAAAAAAAAAAGAGAAATTTAGATAATCCAAGAAATAAAATTTATTTAGAAAATATAATAAGACAAAAAGATAAAAGAACAACAATAATGATAAGACATATACCAAATAAATACTCAATAAAATTATTAGTGAATGAATTGAATTTATATTTTAAAGATAAATATGACTTAATATATTTGCCTATTGATATCGTAAATTGTTGTAATTTAGGTTTTGGTTTTATTAATTTTACAAATAATTTTCATATTTTAAGTTTTTATGAACATTATAATGGAAAAAAATGGATAAAATTTAATTCAGATAAAAAATGTGAATTAGTTTATGCAAAAATTCAAGGGAAAGATAACTTAATGAAAAATATTATTTTAAGTGAAAATTATAATAATGAAAAAAATATTCCTATTTATTATTTGAATCAAAATATAAATAAAGAAAATAATATTTGTATTCCTTTGAAATATTTGCAAGCTTTTCTTAATTTTTATCCATATGCTTCTTTTAATGTTATTGATAATCAATCATTTGTTGTAAATTCTTTTTATAATTTTTAAATTTTATTTTTCATATTTGATAGTGATATAAGTATTTTATAAAATATAAATTTTGTTAATGAGGAGTAATAAAATATGAAAATTAGAAAAATTTCTTTGAATTTATTAATTATTCTATTTTTAATGGAAAAATATAATTAATAATTCTATATTTAAATATTAAATAAACAAAAAAAAACAAAAATAAAAATAATGAAATAAAATTAAAATATAAAATAAAAAAATTCAAAAATCAAAATATAAATAAAAAAAATGAGCAATAAAAATGAAGATGAAGAAGAACCAAGTCCCGAATTACTTAATATAAATTTAAATCCAAATCAACAAATACAAAATCAAAATTTTGAAATAGAACAAGATAATATACAAGACATTCAAAATATCCAAAATTCAAACAAACCAAAATTATCAGAAAATAAAAATAATTCATCAAGAATAAAAACAAATACAAATTTAAATACATCAAAAGTATCCAAAAATTCATATATTCCCCAAAATAAATATGAAAATCATAATATTCAAAAACTAACATATGCTTTAATGAAAGATTATTCTCAATTACATATAAATAAAGATGAAGATTTTATGGAAAGAATGAAATTTGATATTTACAAAAGACAAATTAGAGATGATAGAATAAATAAATTAATAGAACAAAATAAAATGAAAATTGATGAAGAAGAGAGAATTAAAGCTTTTAATAGATTAATTGAAGATGCAAATAGGAGAATTGAAGCACAACAAAACTTAGAAATTATGAAAAATAAATTAGAAGATGATTTAATTATTCCAAATACTAAAAAATATAATAATGATGAATGGAAAGAAATTTATCAAAAAAGATTTGAAAATTATAATAATAAAGTAAATGAAAAAATTGAAAGATTAAAAAAAGAAAAAAATGATAGAGTTAAAAAAAAAGAAGAAGAAGAAATTAAATTATGTCCTATAAAAAAAGCATCAAAAAAACATATTGAAGAAGCATCAAAAAGAATGTATGAAGAAGCAATTAAAAGAAAATTAAAAATGGAAGAAAAAAAATCAAGAATAAATAATATTGAAAATGATCCTAATAAATATAGAAAATCAATAAAAAGTGATGCTTATAGTTTTTTAGATGATGAAAATGAAATTTCAGAAAAAAGAAATTATAATAATAATAATCAAAGATTTAGTAAAAAAAAAGGACAATCTGTTACTGAATTTAATAATCTAAGATTTGATGTTACAAATAAACCTAAAATATTTAATGATTATAATAGACCTTTATATGGAAATTATAATAAAAATAAAAAAAATAATAATAATTATAATTTAAATAAAAAAGATTTTAATCAAAATAATGATAAAGAGTATGAGAATAATAATAATTTAAATAATGAATTTGATGATAATAATAATGAAAATAATCAAATTGTAAATAATAATGAAAAAAATAATTTAGATGAATATGAAGAAAAAGAAATAAAAGATATTCCAAAACCAATAGGAAT
>JAEEGK010032555.1_pt1 | contig 10190 bp, 6 predicted proteins | sample 8958771 | NCBI WGS metagenome assembly JAEEGK01 (sample SAMN16246547, study PRJNA631951) | gut metagenome | biome: gut microbiome; feature: rumen; material: SC-attached | host: Bos | place: Iran: Karaj | collected 2018-10 | reverse complement strand
GTAGATTTAATAATTTCAGAAATAAATATTCAAAACAAACAAAATCATCAATTATTTAAAGATTTTATTCATAATATTGATTGTTTTTTTTTATGCCATGAAATAAAAGAAAATGATGAAAGTTTTAATGAAGAATCAATTAAAAAATATATTTCATATATTAATTCTTTAAGAGATGAAAAAAATTTTTTTATATATGTCGTTGGATGTAAATTAGATAATAAATTAAAAGAATTAAAAAATAAAACAGCATATATTATTGATAATGAAGGAAAATTTACATTATATGGACAAAGAATAAAAACTTTTGTTGAGACTAATCAAATTAAAAAATTTTTTTATAACAAGTGCTTTATTAAATTACAATATTGATGAATTATTTAAAGATGCTTTAATTACTGTTGGTTTAAGAGAATTAAAAAAAATGAAAAATAAAGAAGAAGATATGGAATTAATTTCTAATGATAATAAAAAATCTTTGGAAAGTTTAGAAATTGAAGATGAATTTGATGAAAGATGTTGTATTTTTTAAATATAAAATTATTTATAAAAATTATATATTCAAAAATTTATAATCTAATATAATATGTATATTTTTATTTTATAAATTTATATTAAAAATATTTTAAAATTTCAAATTTACAAATAAAAAATTAATTAATAATATTTGTATTATAAATAAATATAATTTAAATAAATATAATTTAAAAAATTTTAATTTAAATAATGATTATTGGAAATAATATATTATTTTTTGTGTTTTGTATTTAAATTTAATTATTTAATTATTTTTAAAATATTATAGATAATTATATTTAAAATTTAATTTGAATATGAAATATTTAAAAATTAATTATTATTAAAAATATATTAATAATATGATATCCGGTAGGAACAATAATTTATTACTTGATTTAAAAAAAGAAAATAATATACCAATAACATCTTTTTCATTTTTATTTAGTGAAATGATTCAATATATGTTAAATAAATCAAATGATGAAAAAGAATTTGATTTAGAAGAAAAGCTTTCAAGTCTTGGTTATCCAATTGGAGAAAAAATTTTAGAATATTGTTATGTTTATGAAAAAAACACAAAACGTGAAACTAAAATAGTTTCTATGTTACAATTTATACATAATAATGTATGGAAAATTTTATTTGGAAAACAAGCTGATGGATTGCAAAAAAGTACAGAAGATGAAGATGAATTTAGAATAATTGAACAAAATCCTATTACAAATAAATATATTGAAGTTCCAAAAAATTCAAGCACAAATTGTGCTGCATTCATTGCAGGAATAATTGAAGGGATTTTAAATTCTGCTGATTTTAGATGTAAAGTATCACCTTTTTTCATTGAAAATAACACAAAAACATTATATATAATTAAATTTGATAAAGATGTTGTTGATAGAGATAATAAAATGAAATAAAATAATTTTTAAATATAATATTTATAAATATTAATTTTTTAATTTAAATAATTTAATAAATGGAAAATAATAATATTAAAGAAATTATTAAAGATAATATAAACTTAATAGATAATAAAAATAATGATAAAAATAATATTGAAAATAATTATTTAAATGATGATATTGAAAATAATATAATAAACAATATTGAAAATAATAATATAAAATTAGAAGAAAATAATAAAAATATAAATAATAATGAAAATGACATAAATAATTCTGATAAAAAAAATATAATCCTTAAAAATGATATCACAATAATTCAATCAGATGAAAAACTTTTAAATCAAAAACGAGAACCATCAACTAATCTAAATAAAATAATTCACACCTTAAAAAAACATGAAAAACAAAAAGAAAAAAAGAAATCAAAATGGTATACTCCAAAAATAAACTCAAATATATATATATCAAATCTTCCTTTAGATATAACAAAATCTGAATTAATAAATTATTTTTCAAAATGTGGATTCATTCGTAATGATCCAAAAACAAATGAAATTAAAGTAAAAATTTATTTAGATAAAAACAATAAACCAAAAGGAGATGCATTAATATCATATATTCGTCCTGAAAGTGTAGATTTAGCTATTGTAATGTTAAATAATAGTGAAATAAGACCAGGATTTAAAATAAAAATAGAAAAAGGAAAATTTGAACAAAAAGGTGAATATAAAAAAAGAGAAACATATATAATTGATGATTTACAAAGATTTAAAAATAAAACTGATATCGATAGAAAATTAGGTTGGGAAGATGAAGATCAACAAAAAGGGTTAAAAATTGTTATTTTTCAGAATATGTTCGATTCAGAAAATGAAAATAATGATTTTGAATATATAGAGAATGATGTTAAAAATGTATGTGAAGATAAATGTGGAAAAATCAAAAAAATTGAAATTTTTAAATATAATAAAGATGGAATAATTAAAATTAAATTTATGACACCTAATGCTGCAGAAAAATGTATAAAAATTTTTGATAATAAAAGATATAATGAAAGAAAAATTAAAGTTTTTTATTGGGATGGAAAAACAAGTTATAATATATAAAAAATTATTTATATAAATTTTTAAATATTAAATGATTATATTGAAAATATATTTTTTAAATAAATTAATAAGATAATATATATATATTTTTTTTTATCAATCACCATTATTTTTTATTATCTAAATTATTATTATCTTCAAAAATATAATTTAATTTATTTTTATATTTATTTCCCATTATATTTGTATTAATCCCATTTCTATTCATATAATTCATATCATTTTTAATAACTTTTTTCTGTAAAACAGAATTTTTTCCTAAAAAAGTATTATCAATCTTTACTTTTCCTATCTTTTTATCTCCTAAAAAATTATCTATTTTTATATGAGGATGAAATTTATTATACATATATGTCATATCTCTCCCATATATTTGTTCTAATATTCTTTTTCCTCCAGGATGTTTATCAACATATTCAGTTATATCATATATATATCCATTAAAAATAGTCCATATTGAAGGAAGAGAATTATGTTTTGCAACTTCTTCTTTTGAAAATTCTTTTAAATTTTCTTCCTTATTAATTTGAGGAATATTTTTCATATATTTATTATAAAAATAATAATATTAATATAAAAATAATATATTTAATTTTAAAATATTTTATAATTATTTTAATTGAATATTAAATTAAAAAGTTTATAATAATTAAATTAATTGAATTTAATATAAATTAATTTTAATTTTCAAATGCATGCATATTTCCTTCAATTATTAATTCTTTTTTAGTTAAATAAATATATGCAGATACATCTTCATTATTAATATTTATATTTAAATTAAAATAATTTTCTTCATTTAAATTAGTGTCAATTGAATCTTCATTGTCATTTTTCATTATTTTATCATATAAATTTTTTAGTTCCGAATTCTTTAAAATTTCTTCCATTACATTATTTGAGAATTTAGGTGGATATTTTCCAATAAAAGCAGTAATATGTGGGAATTTATTTACAGAATAAACATCATTTGGTAATTTAATAATTAAAACAATTAAACATTCAGGAATATAAATAATACCAATTATATTAATTTTACATAATTTTCCTTCTTCAAATTGTTTAAATTGAGGTAAATTTTCAACCTTAGATAAAGGTTGATTTCCTTTAAATAGTAAAGTAGTATGCCATAAATTATTGTGATATTTATGAGGATAATTCCATTTTTTAGGAAGTATAATTTGAGTTACTAATTGAATAGTTTTTATTAAATCATCTATTTCATTATTGTTTATATTATATTTTGATTTAAAATTTTTTAATGTTTTATATATTATTGATTTTATTTTTACAGTAAAATCTTGATTATTTATCATAATTCCTAAATATATAAAATTATGTATATATGCTTTTTGACTATCATCTTTTATTTTATTATATAATTTTACAATTATAGGTTCTGTGGTTTGAGATACGAAATTTTTTGTTGGGAAGAATTCATTTCCTTTTGGAAAAGTATTATTAATTAATTTTTCAAAATATTCTGTTGTTGGTGTACTTACTCTTTCATAACCATCATTTTGAATACTAACAAAAAATTTTTTTGCTGTATTCACTAATTCTTTAGGTAAATTATTTTCATCAATTTCATCAGTAAAAGGTAATTTTATAATTTGATCTAATTTATTAAACATTATAATATCATTTTCTTTCAAACTTACATTAATAAAATTTTTAATAAAAACAGCAAAAACAACAATTAAATCTTTTTGATCACCATTTAAAGTTGGATGATCATTTCTATGTTTAACTCTTAAATAACATTGAATAAAATAACTTAAAGAAAAAGGAATAAAACTTGTATCACTAAAAAAGAAATAATTTACACATTCAGGAGTTAAAGCTATAAATTTTAAATCCAATTTTAAAGTAGAATTTAAATTATCTTGTAAACATTTATTAATAGGGTCAATAGATCTTGAAATAGCATTTGGAGGATGATTTTTATCGATATAAATAATTGCATTTTTAATTTTATCATCAAAATATATTTCTTTAAACATATTTTCTAATTGTTTTTCAAATTCTTTATTTGCAGGAAAACGACTTTTATCAAAAGCTTCTTTCTCAGTCATATAATGATTTTTTCTTAACATATTATCCATTATTTTTCTACGAATATTATCTGAACCAATTGAATAAAAATTTATTCCATATTTTTCAATAATTGGTTTTAATTGATTAATAAAAAATGTTTTTCCATTTCCTGGAATTGTCATTGGAATAATAACATAAACTCTTTTTAAATTTTCATCATCTTGATTAATTTCTTCTTTATCTTTTGAAACAGTATTTAAATGATTTATAAATTCTTCTTTGAGACTTTCAAAAGGATTTATATGTTCTTCATAAATATCTATTAAAGGATTTTTATAATATTTAGATTTATTTTTATTTTTAGAATTACTATAATTTACATCTTTATTATTTTCATTATTATTATTAGATATATCATCTTCTAATAGATTTAAATTTTCTACAAAAAATGTTTCATTTTTTATTTTCTCTATATCAATATCCTTAATTTGTTCCTTTATTTCATTTATTTTAACATCAAATATATTTAAATATTCATCGGATTTATTTTCTTCAAAATTATCAAATATCTTTATTTTATCATTGAAATTTTTTTTTAGATTACTTACAAAAACAATAGATTCAGTTTTAAAATATTTAAATTCTTCTTCAATATCATTATCATCATTACAATGATTTAAAAATGGTATTAATGATTTATTTTTGTTATATGTTTTAAATAAAGGATTTTTAATTTTATTTTTAAATTCTTCCATCGATTTATTTATTTCATTTCCATTAATCCCAAATATAAAAATAAATTGATTATCTCCTATTTTAGTTATATTTCTAAAATTATGCATATTAATGTGATAAACAATTAAATCATCTTTAATATAAAAATATAAATTATTTTCAATTTTTGAATTTAATATTTCTATTTTATATTTTTCAGAAATTGATTTTAAAAATTTATCAGATAAATAACAAGGAGGGGCATAAATGAAAATTTCAATGACTTTTTTTTGTTTATAATTATTTTTAATTAAATAATCATAAGTCATTACATTATTTTGTGATATAACACGAGATTTTAAATTAACTGTATCATCTACAATAGAATGAATAGTTTCAATAAAGTCAATATATGTAGAATGTAAATCAATTTTATTTGGATCAGTATCTTCTTCACTTTTTTTAAATTTTTTATTATAATAATTTGAAAATTCAAAAGCAGTTTCAGCAACTTTATAATAAAATTGTAAAGGCATTGGTAAATTAAAACCAGCTAACATAATTCTTAATTCTTCAAAAAATTGAGAAATTTTTCTTCTTGAATTTTCAAAGTAATATTTTGTATTATTTAAATTATTTTTTATTTTTTCTCTTAATTTACGATAAACTCTATACTCCCATGTTTTTAATTTAAATAAACTTAAAACTTTATCTGAATCTCTATATTTTAAATCAGAGAATTGAGTACGTGCTCTTGTTTGGTTTAAATATATTACACTCCCTTCCTCTTCATCTATTATACTACTTTCAGCTATTCTTTTATATAAATTTTTAATAGTTTCAAAAACCTTATCTAAATTATCAACAATTGCAATAAATTCATAGGGAACAACATCGAAATTAAAATATTTAAAAGTTTTAAAGGCTTCATAAATAGGAATTGAATTAGTTTTATCATAATTTTTAACTATTCCAAAAAATAAAATAGTATGTTTCATATATCTTATTAAATGTTGATGTAATTGATTACCTACATATTCACCTACAAATGTTTTATCCTTTAAATAATCTTTTAATTCCTTTATTTTATCTATAGAAAATTTTTCTATAATATCAAACCAACATTGGCCTATTATATATGAAAACATATATCTTGTATTTTTTCCCTCTTTGTTTTTAGGAGGAAATTTTTCTAAGTCATTTCTATTTTTTGCAGTTAAACATACATTTTTTGAAGCAATAACCCAACAATCTAAATATTCAGTATATGAAATTTGGGCATTTTCTCCATTTGCTTTCATTAATTTAATAATTTCTATTAAATATCCTTGTTGAATTGCTTCTAAAACTGGATAAAAAATATATTTTAAAGTTGAGACATTCATTTCATCTAATTCGAAATTAAGTATATATTTTGAATTTTTTATATTCTCATCTAAATTTTCATCCCAAAATTTATCATAAGAATTATCTGATGTTCTTTCTAAATAAAATTTATATGGAATATCTATAAATTTTTTCATTCCTTTTCTTATCATTAATGTATTATCCAAAACCCAATTATCATATTTGTCTTTATAATAAGTTTCCATAAATGTATTACCTCTTCTTATTATATTGGTATATTCAATATTTTTTAAATAAACTTTTTCTTCATCAATTCCTTTGGGAACTAAAGAAATATCTGATAACATAGTACTTATATTAATAGGATTTTCTTTTTCAACTAATTTGATATTTTCTTTATCATTCAAACAAAAATTTTTTAAATCTTTTATAGGAATTTCTTTATTAATTTTTGAATTATAATCTTTAATTTGTTCTAAAGTTATTGTCTGATTATACCATAAAGTTGATTGAATTGGTTCTGATTTTACTTCTATTTCATTATAATTTTTATTTTCATAATAATTATTATTATTTTGTTCATATTTTCTTTTATTATTCAAATAATAATCTTCAAATGAATTTTTATTATAATTTGTTGAAAAACCGCGATAATTATAATTAGAAGAATTATTTTTCTTGTAATTATAATTGTTATTATAATTATTATTATAATTATTATTATAATTATTATAGTCATTATCATAATTATTATCATAATAATAATTATTATTTTTATTATAATTACCTCCACTATAATAAGAAGAATTATTTTTTTTATAATTATATTTCCTACTCATATTTTTAAATTAAATATTTGAGTATTATTATATATTAAATTTAAATTAAAAATTTTTCTAGAAATATTTTTCGAAATGAAAAAAAATTTAACTAATAAATTTAAAATATTATAAATTAAATAAATTAATAAATATTAAAAATAAATTAATTTTATTTTTTATTTAAATTTTTATAATTAAAATTTTTATTAATTTATTTCTTTATTTTCAATATATAATTCATTTTTATTTTTAAAATCTTCATCTTTAAATAAAAATTTACTATAATATAAATTTTTTATTATTTTTATATGTTTATACCAATTTGGTAATATATTCCAATCGATAAAATAAAAAAATAATAAAAATAAATTTTCAGTTATTGCAAATATAACAATTTTTTGATTTAAAACAGAATAGGGATTTTTAACAAAATTGGGATTACTAAATAAAACAATTAAAACATTATTACACATACCAATAAATATCATATTTCTTATAATTATATTATAAAAACCAATTCCAGTCGATTCAGATAAAAAATCTATTTTATATAATTGAGTTAATTTATAATATCCTGTTATTCTTCCAATAATTGCTAATATTAACATAAAAAAAGGTGTTAAAGGTGCAGCAACTGAAAATAAAATAACATAACCAAATTGATTAATTAAATAATTAAATTCAAAATTCAGTGTATCACATGGATAACAATATATTTGATATAAAACTGAAGTAATGTCTTTTTCTTCTTCTTTCTCAATATCTTCACTAAATGAAATATTTCTATTTATATATTTTTTATTTATTTTATAAAAATATATTGGATATAATATTTCTATAACAAATAAAGTTAAATATATTAAAAATATTGTATAAATTTGAACTTCAATTTCCTTCAAACAATTATTATGTAGACATCCTTCATTATAAGGTTTAATAAATGCAATATAAAATAAAGATGAATAACTATTCATAAAATCAAATAAAATTAATTTAAAAGCTAAATCATTATTTTTATTATTAATAGTGGAATGATTTTCCCAATCATTTAATTTTTTTGCAATATAATAATATATTAAATTGAATATTTTTATTTGTAAACCATTTAAACTAGCAATAAAAATACTAATTAAATAATGATAAGAATAATTATAAACTAAATAGTTTTTATATCTAAATAAATAATAAATAAATAATATTACAATAAAAATCATAAATAATAAAATAACATTGCTAATTATTTTTTTTATTTTATGTTTAAATACAGATTCATAAGGAATAAAATATCCAAAAATCAATTTTTCTTTCGAATCGGGAATAAAATCTTCATTTAATTCATAATTTTGTTTATAATTACTAGTTCCATATATATAAGAATAAAATAATTCTTTTTGATTCCAAATTTTAATAAAAAGTGTTAACCATAAACATATTAATAGACAAAAAGTTATTAATAACACATCATAATAATCCATTTCAATTTGATTAGAAAAAATACTTATAAAAGGAACTCTTTTTTTAAAATAATAACTTAAAAATAATATTATACCTAAAATTGAAGGTATTATTAATAAAATTGTATAATAATTAAAAAATAAAAAATAAAAGAAAAAAGATTCTCCATAATAATTTCTTAATTGATATAATTTTTTTTCAAAATATATTGAATTATAAAAAGATGTTAAGTAAATATTATCTTTAATATCGTTATCATATTGTTCTCTGTTTTTATGAAAATAAATACTAAATAAAATTTTATTTTTTTTCATTTCATTTAATATTAATAAAAAATCTAATATTTGATTCATTAATCTTAATTTATCTATATTTCTAAATTTTGATGAATTTATATCAGATAAATCATCAGAAAAAGTATCGTTTTGATTGTATAATCTATAAAAATTTTTTTTTGAAATTTTAAAAGGTGAAAACGGTGGAAAATAAATTGGATTATTAAAGTCAATATCTTCAAATTGAAAACTTTCATTTTTATCTATTAAATTTTGTAATAAAGGTAATTTTTCATCATTTTTGTGATTTAAATTTTTTTTATTATCTTCATTTTTTTGTTCATATGAATAAGCATAAGGTTTTAATTGTAATTCATAATTAAAAAATTGACTTAAATTTTCAAATATATTTTCATTTCCATAAAATATTAAAAAAAATTTATTTTTAAAATTAGATGTATCAAATGAAATATTAATTTTTAAATTTGAATAAAATTTAATTAAATCACATAATAATAGTATAAAATCTTCAAATTCAATATTATTTTTTTTTTTAATCTTTAAATAATTTTCAATTAATTTTGAAATTATTTTACTTACACTCTTTTCAAAATGTTCAAAAATAATATGAAGTAAATTATTATAATTTAAATCTATTGATAAAATTTCTTCATAGTTTTTAGAATTTTTTGTATATTTATTATAAAAAGAAGAAGGGCAATTTATAATATAAATTATATATATATCATTAATTAAGTTAATATCTTTACTTAATATTAAATCATCAAAATTTTCAAATTGTGATAAAATTTTTTGAGAAATATTATTTATATCAAATTCATTTAAGTCCATTTATAATTAATAAATAATAAATGTAAATTATTTTTAATATCATAAATAATTTATAAAAAAATTATTATATTAATTTTTAATAAATAATAAAATGATATATAAATAAATAAATAAATAAATAAATAAATAAATAAATAAATAAATAAATATATATATATA
>JAEEGK010032554.1_pt1 | contig 10191 bp, 8 predicted proteins | sample 8958771 | NCBI WGS metagenome assembly JAEEGK01 (sample SAMN16246547, study PRJNA631951) | gut metagenome | biome: gut microbiome; feature: rumen; material: SC-attached | host: Bos | place: Iran: Karaj | collected 2018-10 | reverse complement strand
GATCCGACTTGCCAGTTCTGCCATAGCGAAATAAATACGGTCGATATACTCTTCGTTCTTGGTTTCGTTCAACATCTTGTTGAGCATTTTGTAGAGTTCTTTGGCGTTGCCTGAAGAGCCCATTCTGGCCATGTTCATCTTGGCTTCGAACAGCATCTCGTATGGCGGGTCTCTCCGGGTAACCTTCTTAAACCATTCGGTGGCATGTTTACTATCGCCGAGTTCCGCATAGATTTGACCGAGGATGAACATGCAACGGGTCTGCAGATCACGATCGTTGGTATGCAACATGCCCGACTTCAGGTAGTCAATGGCCTTGCGATAATCCTTGATGGCGATATAATAGTCGGCCACAGTGAGCTCGAAGTTACGGTAGAACTCTTTAGGAAGTTTTTTTACGCCTGCCGACTTTGCCTGAAGCTGCTCGATCATGGCGATGGCCTTCGAATATTGCTGCGTCTCAATATAGAGCTTCACGAGCCACATATTCGACACTAATGCGATATCGTTGTAATAGTACTCTGTGCTCACAAATTCGAATGTGCGTTTGGCGGGGATGTAATCCTGCTTGAAGAAATGTGCCTTGGCCATGACCAGATAAGCATCGTCGATCCAACGCACACGTTCCTTGCCATTGAATTTCATAGAGTGTTTCTGCACACAGACGGAAGTCTTCTGCAAAGCGCGGTCCATCTGCGAGTTAAGGGACATGGCGTTGGCTTTGGTGCCATAATTATACACTCGCAACATCTTGGTGTAATCGTCCTTGACGTTTTGCTTCAGCTGATTGTCACCTTCCTTAAGACTATACTCTCCATTCCAATACACGTTGTAATGGCTAGTCAAGTTGTGGAAGACACGACGCGTAAAGGTGTTCTTTTTGGTGGAACAACCGACCAAAAGCAACATCAAGGCCGTTAGGGCTATCGGAACAAATAATCTATGATTTCTCAACACGTCGAATTCCTTTTAGTTGGTTTGTTGATTGACAAGGCTGTCGGCAGCCTGAAGGATTTGAGCTTGTTTCAGGGCGTCGAAGTCGCGTTGACGGCTTACGGTGATGGCTTGCTTCTGTTGTTGGAGCGTTTCAACCGCTACTCGATTCAAACTGTCGACCGACCAAAAGCGCTCCAGTTGCTGACGGTAACGAAGGCTGTCTTCCCTCCATGCAGCAGGTACGGCAACAGGCTCATCCAGTGAGGTTAGTTTGTATTTCTCGCACAATGTGCCCGTCTCGGCATTGATCTTATCCAACTCATGGTGGAACTCTACCGAAAGACGAGCTGCTTTCTCAGCTCTCGACTTTTCGACAATCTTCGGAATGTAGATGTATGCAATGACACCTAAGATGATCAAAGCGGCTGCCAACAGCACCAGCTTCAAGTAGGAACAGCCCTTAGTGATCTCCGACTTCACAGCGAGGATGTTGTCGAAACGTTGCTCGCGCGAGAATTGGGTACAATGGGTAGCCACATTCGAGAACTGGTTAAGTATATTGCGTGCGATGATGAATTCGATGATCTTGCCTAAGGAATACACATCTGAGCGGGGATCAGCCTCTTCGCCTTTAAACAATTCAGGGGCAATGAACTCATTCTCCTTGATCAGCAATTCATGGTCAGTCTTGTAGTTCGTCTCAGGCAGGCCAATATCGATGATTTTAACCCTAAGGTCGTTCGCCGTGATCAGGACATTTTCGGGTTTAAGGTCACAATGAATGATACCGTTACGATGCATGTAATTCAAGCCGTCGCAAAGGTCCACGATCACGCTCTTGACCTGTTTCTCGTTAAGTGTTCCCACACGCACATGTTCGGCCAGCGACTTGCCATCGATGTATTCCAGAATAATGCTTTCGCCCAGGCCTTGGATGGACTCGAAACCCAACGCCCTACGAACGAAACGGTTGTCAAGTTGGCTGGTATATTCGTATTCCTTTTTCAGGTTCTTGCGACATTGTTCATCTTGTGCAAACTCAGGTTTCAAGGTCTTGATAATAACTTTTTTGCCTTGATATACAGCAGTAAAGAGACGACTATAACCATGTGCAGAGGAGTAAAAAGGCTTGATATTGTCATAGTCTTTCGAAATCACTGTGGTCTCGTTAGCCGGTTCGAAATTTGAGAATATATTGTCTGCCATTTTTCAGTAGAATGTATTTGGGAGCAAAGGTACAGCTTTTTTCCCAATTATTATTATTTATAAATAAAAAAACCGCCCTTTCGAGCGGTTTTCCTTATAAAGTAAAGCTATCGACTTATTCCTTCACGAATCTTACCGTAACACCTTCAGCTTTGACGGCATAAAGTCCGGGAACCAAGTCGCTCACATCGATTTTGCCTTCGTAACGCTCCTGCTTCACCATACGACCTGTTATGTCGAAAACGCTGATGATTGCGCCATCCATGACATCCAAATAAAGATTGTCTGTCGCTGGATTAGGCCATAGTGCAATAGTTTCGGCTGTTTGTTCGGCAATGCCAATGGTAGGATCGGTTACATAATAATTGATAGTCGATGCCATGAATTTACCCATAGCAATAACATAGCCTTCTGCCAACGGCGAAGAGTCTCCGTTATAAAAGACTGTCGTCTCGTCAGTAAAACAATATCCCTCTTCTGGAGAGAGAGTAATCACCATGTAATACGCCATATTTTCATTGTTGAAAACATCCTCTTCTGTAAGAGCACCATTGTTAATGCCATCCGACCATAGCCAATCAACTGCATCAATTGAATAATGGGCATCTAATGCCACCTCCAATTCGAAGTCGGGATGCTCACCCCAAACAGGAGCAGTGAAGCCTTCCACATAGATCTCATCGATGATTTCAGGCTCAATTGGAGTCGTTTCCGACACCATGAACAAACCTGCAAGCTGAGTTCCAGCACCAATCTCGCCGATCAAAGTGGCTTCACCTGTTGTGGTGTTCACCTGATAAAAACCATGGTCTTCTGTGGTGGCAAACTGTGCCCAAAAAAGCTCGCCGGTTTCAAAGTCAAAAGCCATACTCTGCGTGTACCACACCTCTTTGCCTGTAGGTCCAACTACAGTGGTAGTGGCATCGTTGAGGTTTATTTCATGTAAGTTACCGCCCTCGTAAGCAACGCCGTAGGCCTGTCCCTCAGCATTGATAGCAAAAGCCCATATTTTTACGTTAAACATTCCAATAACTTCCACCTCTGATGGTGCTGTGAGACTGGAGCGTTTCAGATAACAATTATATTGACTGTCTTGACATAGATAATACATCATCCCATCTACAGGATTATATGCCATATCAATATACAAATTGTATTGTTCCAATTGCTGCACTACGGTTTCATAAGCACCAATGGTCTGTGTCGCTTCATCGAAAGGAGCCTTACATAGGCTTCTTGTTTGAGTGACAAACCACACATATCCATCCAAATAAGTGGCGGCCCAAATGGTAGGCAACGTCTCAGACGCTTCCTGGACCGTATTGGGATTCTGCGTATTGAAACTAATGAAATGATTTTGCCAACTTGCCCCATTTGTGGTGTACAAAGCATAGCCATACCAAGTGGCTTCAGAAGCATTGACAATGCCAAAAACGGCCATCAATATTACCGTCATTAATAAGCGTAGATTTTTCTTCATAATCATAGATGTTTAGCATTGCAATAATAAGCATTTTATTCGAATGAAAGAATATTTTGTGACATTTTGTCAGATTTTCGTATATTTGCCGCCTCAATTAAAAATAAATAAGAATGAAAATCTCCTATAACTGGTTGAAACAATACGTCAACTGCGATTACACAGCTGAAAAAGTTAGCGAGTTACTGACCTCAACAGGCCTCGAAGTGGAAGACCTCACCCCATTCGAATCGGTGAAAGGCGCCCTGAAGGGCGTGGTCGTAGGCAAGGTACTCACTTGCGTTGACCATCCCAACTCTGATCACCTGCACATCACCACCGTTGACTGCGGCGGTGAGGAACCCCTGCACATCGTATGCGGCGCTCCTAACGTGGCAGCAGGACAAAAGGTTTTGGTGGCCACTATCGGCACCGACCTTTGGATCCACGATGAACAAATCACCATCAAGCAGGGTAAGATCCGTGGCGAAGTGAGCGAAGGCATGATCTGCGCTGAGGACGAATTGCAGTTGGGCGAATCACATGACGGCATCATGGTGCTACCTGAGGATTATGAAGTGGGCAAGCCTGCCTCTTTCTATTTCCCCGTGGAAGAGGATTACACTATCGAAATCGGCCTCACTGCCAACCGCAGCGACGCCACCTCACACATTGGCTCCGCACGTGACCTCGTGGCCGCCCTCAACCAACGCGAGAACACTACCAAATACCAACTCATCACCCCTTCAGTGGATGACTTTAAGGTGGAGAATCACAATAACGACATCGAAGTGGTGGTGGAAGACACCGCCGCCTGCCCGCGTTACTCTGGACTGAGCATCAGCGGCGTGAAGGTAGGTCCCTCACCCGAATGGCTCAAGAACCGTCTGGCCGCCGTCGGCATCCGCAGCATCAACAACATCGTTGATATTTCAAACTACGTGTTGATGGAAGTTGGCCAACCCATGCATATCTTCGATGCTGATAAGATCACTGGCAAAAAGGTCATCGTGAAATGCTTGCCCGAAGGCACACCTTTCGTCACTCTCGACGGTGTGGAACGCAAACTCAACGGCCGCAACCTGATGATCTGCAATACCGAAGAACCCATGTGTATCGCCGGTGTATTCGGTGGACTTAAGTCAGGTGTCACCGAAGAAACTACCAACATCTTCTTGGAAAGCGCCTACTTCAACCCCACCAGCATCCGTAAGACTTCCAAGTTCCACGGCTTGCAAACCGATGCCTCGTTCCGCTACGAGCGTGGCGCCGACCCGAATATCACCCTCTACGCTCTGAAGCGTGCTGCCATGCTTGTGAAAGAACTGGCCGGTGGCACCATCTCTTCCGAGATCAAGGACGTCATAAACGGCGACTTCAAGCCCGCTCAAGTCGACCTGAAGTTCGATTACCTCAACAAGTTGGCCGGTCAGGACATCGATAAGACCCAAGCCGTCAACATCCTGAAGAGCCTTGAATGTAAGGTGGTGGAACAGAATGACCAACATGTGGTGGTCGACATCCCGACCTGCAAGGTCGACGTCACCCGTCCCGCCGACGTGGTGGAAGAGATCCTTCGCATCTACGGCTACGATAATATCGCCATCCCAAGCCGCATCCACGCTTCCATCAGCCGCGCCGTGAAACCCAATGCCGACCAGCTGCAGCAGAAGATTAGCGACATGCTCGTGTCGAACGGCTTCTACGAGATCATGAACAACTCTCTCACCAAGTCGGCTTACAGTGAGGCTTTCGAAGCCTTCCCTGCCGAACGTAACGTGAAGATCATGAACCCGCTCAGCAGCGACCTGAACGTGATGCGCCAAACCCTGCTTTGGGGCGGCCTCGAGAGCATCGCCTTCAACCAAAACCGCAAGGTCTCCGACATGAAGTTCTTCGAGTTCGGTAACGTCTATTTCTTCAACGCTCAAGTCAAGAATGAACAACATACATTAGCACCTTACTCGGAATTCTTCCACCTCGACCTCTTCCTCACCGGCAACCGCCAAGAGGAACTCTGGAACCACCAGCCCAAGCCACTTGATTTCTTCGACCTGAAGCAATATGTGATGGGCATCCTTCATCAACTCAGAGTGGATCAAAGCAAACTCGAAGTCAAGGAAGGAACACAGACGCATTTCGAGTATTCACTGATGTTCTCCGTCGACGGCCAGGAGCTCGCCACCATCGGCAAACTCGACAAGAAGACCCTGAAGCTGTTCGATATCAAGAAAGACGTGTTCTACGCCACCCTGAATTGGACCGCTTTGATGTGCAACTACGGCAAGGCTCCTGAAGTCCACTTTGAGCCGCTGTCCAAGTTCCCATCGGTCCGCCGCGACCTCGCCATGATCTTCGACAAGAGCGTCACCTTCGAACAGGTGAAGAAAGTCGCCATGGCTGCTGAGAACAAGCTCCTGCAGGAGATGAGCCTCTTCGACGTATACGAAGGCGAAAAGATCCCGGAGGGCAAGAAACAATATGCCATGAGCTTTATCCTGATGTCAACCACAGCCACCTTGACCGACAAGGCCATCGAAAAGGCAATGACAAGGATTCAACAGGCTATTGAGAAAGAATTAAACGGTGTACTGAGATAATGGACGTCCAAAGCATCAAACGAACTTTCGGCATCATCGGAAATGATCCGCAGCTGCTGCACGCCATTGAGATTGCGGCACAGGTGGCCAATACCGACCTCACCGTGCTCATCACTGGCGAGAGCGGCACTGGTAAGGATGTGTTTCCAAAAATCATCCATCAGCACAGTGCGCGGCAACACGGCCAATATTTCGCTGTAAACTGCGGCGCCATCCCTGAAGGCACTATCGACTCGGAGCTGTTCGGCCACGAGAAAGGCTCGTTCACTGGTGCCATCGCCGAACGCAAAGGCTACTTCGAGATTGCTAACGAAGGCACGCTGTTCCTCGACGAGGTCGGCGAGTTACCATTGTCAACCCAAGCCCGTCTGCTCCGTGTGCTCGAAAACGGCGAATACATCCGTGTGGGTGGCTCCAAAGTGATGAAGACCGACGTACGTGTGGTAGCCGCTACCAACGTTGACCTGCCCTTAGCCATCCAAAAAGGCAAGTTCCGTGAGGATCTCTATTACCGCCTCAACACCATCCCGATCCATATCCCGGCACTGCGCGAGCGTAAAGGCGACATACACCTGCTATTCCGTAAGTTCGCCTCTGACTTCGCCGAGAAGAGCCACATGCCCGTCATTACGCTGACTCCCGAAGCTGTCAAGATGCTTGAGGACTATCGCTGGGACGGCAACGTGCGTCAACTCAAGAACGTAGCTGAGCAGATCTCCATCATCGAGCAGCAGCGCATCATCAACGAATTCACGTTGGAGCGCTATCTGCCTAACAAGATCACCACGGCACTTCCCGTGCTCTTCCAAAAGGAAGACAATGCAGAAGGTGTATCGGAACGCGACCTATTATATAAGGTGTTGTTTGAGATGAAACACGACATCGCCGAACTGCGCAACACCGTCAACGAACTCACCAATCGCTCCAACAATAACAATATCAGCACAAGCTATATTGAGCCCGTTGCCATCGAACCCGACTACACGGAGATTATGCCGAACGAGGAGGTGATCCACGAAGTTCATGAAATCAAGGAGGGCCATCAGCCTGCATCGCTCTCCCTTGAGCAGAACGAGATCGAGATGATCAAGAGGGCATTGGAGAAATACAACGGCAAGCGCAAAGACGCCGCCAAGGAGTTAGGTATCAGCGAGCGCACCCTGTATCGTAAAATCAACGAATTCGGCATCACGGCATGAGAAAAGGCTGCATCCATATCGTCTGTCTGCTGTTGGCGGTGCTTTGCACCCGCTGCGGCATCTATTCCTTCTCCGGTGCCTCCATTCCGGCTGAAGCAAAGACGGTGTCGGTGCAGTATTTCCCCAACCAAGCGCAGCTCATCAACCCCTTGCTGAGCGAGAATTTCACCACGGCACTGCGTGACGCCATCATGAACCAAACCTCACTTGACATGGTGGACTCTGGAGGCGACTTGTCTTTCGAGGGCGAAATCGTCGACTATAGGACCACCCCGGTGGCTATCACAGCGGGACAGACAGCCGCTTTGAACAGACTCACCATCACCGTCAATGTGAGATTTGTTAACAATTTTGACGAGTCGAAAAACTTCGAGACCAAGTTTTCCAATTACGTAGAGTACCCAAGCGATCAGGAACTCAACTCCGTACAGGAATCGCTTACGGCCACCATCGTCGAAGCCTTGGTTGAGGACGTGTTCAACAAAGCATTAGTCAATTGGTAAGCCATGGAACAAGTAGCATTGCTGACATATCTCAACCAGCCTGAGGCTTTGAAGGGCGACAACGTACAGTGGGTCGAGTCACTCATTGACCGCTACCCTTTCTTTGGCATTGGCCAATGCATGCTCGCCATCGCTTACCAGAACGAGAACGACCAGCGCTATGACCAGCAGCTGAAGAAAGCCGCTTGTGCTGTGCCTGACAGGAACCGACTCCGCCTGTACTCGATCCTCGCGAAACAACGAATGACCCTGGAACCCGAAGCCGCTGTCGCAATAGCGGAACCTGACAGTTTCTTCCGTTTTGTGGACTCCACCAAAGTAAAAAGGTCTAAGGACGACGCTCTGATTCCTGAAAAGACCTTCGTGATTCCGGAAATTAGCCTGAGCAGTACCCCTGAAGAACTGTCAGCCGAACTGGCGTTGCTGGATGAAAAACGCAAGTCGCTCGACGAACTGAAAGCTATCATCGCCGCCCGTCTGAAGGCCATGGAAGACGAAAAACTCCAAAAAGAGGAAAACGCCGACCAGCCCGAAAAAAAATTAAGCCGAAAAGAATTAATCGACAAATTCATCGCCGAAAATCCGAGCATCTCCAAACCCAAGGCAGAGTTCTACAATCCCATATCTGTGGCGCAAAACAGCATCACCGACCATGGCGAAATCGTCAGCGAAACCTTGGCAAAAATATACTTCAAGCAGGGCTATTTTGACAAAGCAATTTCAATCTATGAAAAATTAAGTTTGAAAAATCCAGAAAAAAGTGTTTACTTTGCAGCCCAAATTGAAATGATAAAAGCAAGTCAAACAAACAACAAATAAACGACATGTACACAGTAGTAGTAATTTTAATCCTGGTTGTCAGTGTTTTACTTGGGTTAGTCGTCTTGGTTCAAAACTCCAAAGGCGGCGGTTTGATCTCTAATTTCGGTGGTGCAAACCAGATGATGGGTGTTCGTCAGACGACCGATTTCCTGGAAAAAGCCACATGGACGTTGGCCACCATGCTGGTGGTTTTGTGTTTGGTGTCAAGCATGACCATCAAGAGTGGCAGATCAGGCAGTGTCCAAGATTCACAGATGCGTGAACAAATCGAGCTGAACACTCCCGCCGCTCCAGCAGCAGACGCTCCAGCAGCAGATGCTCCTGCCGAATAAAGCCTTCGATCAAAGCAAAACAACCGAAAATAATGTCAGAATGTCATACGTTCTGACATTTTTTTTGTTTTTTCGTTTTGGCACGAAATCTGACGAATAGGCGAAGTCAATTGAAAAACAAATCAACAATTAAACAATAATTACAATGGCTAAATTAGCAATCAAACCTTTGGCAGACCGCGTGGTCATCGAGCCCGCAGCTGCAGAACAAAAGACCGCCAGCGGCATCATCATCCCCGACACCGCTAAAGAAAAACCCCAACAAGGCAAAGTGGTGGCTGTAGGCCCCGGCACCAAGGACAACACCATGACCCTGAAGGTCGGCGACAATGTCATTTACGGCAAATACGCTGGTACCGAGTTCCACCTCGACGGCAAGGACTATATGATTATGCGTGAAAGCGATGTAATCGCCATTATCTAACCTTTAAAAACTAATCATTACCATGGCAAAAGATATTCTTTTCAATATTGAATCACGCGACGGCCTGAAGAAAGGCGTCGACGCATTGTCAAACGCAGTAAAGGTGACCCTCGGTCCTAAAGGCCGTAACGTGGTCATCGAAAAATCGTATGGCGCTCCCCAGATCACCAAGGACGGTGTGACGGTCGCCAAGGAAATCGAGCTCATCGACCCCGTTGAGAACATGGGTGCCCAGTTGGTGAAGGAAGTCGCTTCCAAGACCAACGACCTCGCTGGTGATGGTACCACCACCGCCACCGTGTTGGCTCAGAGCATCGTGGCCACTGGTCTGAAAAACGTCACCGCCGGTGCCAACCCGCTCGACCTGAAGCGTGGTATCGACAAGGCTGTTGCCGCTGTGGTCGCTTCGCTGAAGAAGATGTCGGTGAAGGTCGACGGCGACAACGAGAAGATCAAGCAAGTAGCTACTATCTCTGCCAACAACGACAGCGAAATTGGTGGCCTCATCGCCGAGGCTATGGGCAAGGTGAAACAAGAAGGTGTCATCACCGTTGAGGACGCCAAGGGCATCAACACCTATGTCGACGTCGTCGAAGGTATGCAGTTCGACCGTGGCTACATTTCGCCTTACTTCGTGACCAACACCGAGAAGATGGAAGCCGTCTACGAGAATCCTTACATCCTCATCTACGACAAGAAGGTCTCCGTGA
>JAEEGK010032548.1_pt1 | contig 10193 bp, 9 predicted proteins | sample 8958771 | NCBI WGS metagenome assembly JAEEGK01 (sample SAMN16246547, study PRJNA631951) | gut metagenome | biome: gut microbiome; feature: rumen; material: SC-attached | host: Bos | place: Iran: Karaj | collected 2018-10 | reverse complement strand
CCAACTATTAAGAATTTTTCACCTCTACCTAAATCAAAAGTTAAATCATTTATTAAAATATGATCAGGTTTATAACCAAATGTTAAATTCTCACACTTAATAGGAACAACTCCACTAGGATGATTTATCTTCATCTTAAAGTTAGCTGTCTTTTCTTTTTTCTCTAATACTACTTTTTGATCTTCTAATCTTGCTAATTTCTTTTGTCTATCTTTGGCAATACGTGCTTTCTTTTCATTACCACCAATATATTTAGCTATGATTCTTTTTAACTTTTCTTCTTCTTTTTCTTGTTTATCATGAATACGTTCTAATGTCTTTAATCTTTCATTTCGTATCTTCATATATTTTTCATAATTACCTGGGAATAACTCCATAGTATGATTTATTTTATCTACAAATAAAGTTTGAGTAGTAACAGCATCTAAGAATTCTATATCATGTGATATAACCAATATCATACCATTATAATTTCTTAAGTAATCAATAATATAATCTTTTGTATCAATATCTAAATGGTTGGTAGGTTCATCAAGTAATAGGATTTCTGGATTAGAGTAGAGTAATCTAGCAAAAGCTATCTTACTTTTTTGACCACCAGATAAATTACATAACTTCATATCTAATAAATCACTATCTATATTCATACCATTAATAATACGTAGTAATATATTCTCAGCTTTATATACTTCATAGTATTCTAACTTTTCTTGTGTTTTACCAATTTGTTTCATTATATATTTCAGTTTATTCTCATTTGTTTCAATACTAGCTTGGGTATATAAATCACTTAATTCTTTTTCTAATTTTTTGATTGGTCTACCATCTAATAAATAATCAAATACACTTATATCCATACTAGGTATTTCATCACTTATAACTTGGGGTAAAAAACCAATTCTTGTTCCAGGTTTAATTATTACCTTACCACTATCTGGTTCTAACTTACCCATGATTATTTTAAAGAAAGTACTTTTACCAGCACCATTAACACCAATGATACCAACTTTTTCCTTATCTTTAATATTTAAAGTGACATCCAAAAAAACCTCTTGTAAACCAAAAGACATACATAAATTCTTTATGTTCATAGATATCACCTCGTGCTTGATTATATCAAAAAAAATAAGCTAATTAAATAGCTTATTATTTACTTGTTTCACAAGTAGTCCCGTCACCAAATGCAGACTTAAAGTAACTTTCAATATATTCGATATCTTCTTCACTTAAATTATCATTGCTATTTCCTGTAGATGCTTTTACAAATTTATCAACATCCAATTCAATCTCACCATTATAAATATTACCATTTAGTTTAACATCACATTTCGTACTAGCAAACATACCTTTTTTAGAATCAAAACTACAATACACATCTTTAATAACAGGAATATTGCTATTAAGTATTTCTTGACTTATAGAAGAATCATACACAATAGTAAACTTAACAATTCCAGATTTAACTTGATTTGTTTTTTTATCCAATGTTAGTTCACTATAAAACTCTTGATTTAAAGTATCGTCTTTATTAGAACATTTAAGAACCATTTCTTTTTTACTATCTTTTTTATTTCCACCATCAGATCCAGAAGATTCAGAATTATCTTTTCCACAACCAACAACAAATAAACAAGTTAATAATAGAAAACATAAAATAAATTTCTTTTTCATAAATACCTCATCTTTCTATTAACATTATAACAAAAAAAATAAGGGTATTAAACCTTATTTACAATTTAGTTTATATGCTTCGTACACATTACATGCTAACTCAGCAACAGTCATAGGACCAACACCACCTGGTACTGGAGTAATATAACTAGCTTTCTTACTTACATTATCAAAATCAACATCACCATATAGTTTACCATCTACACGACTGATACCAACATCAACAACAACAGCACCTTTTTTAACCATATCATCAGTTAAGAAGTGAGGTTTACCAACAGCAACTACAACTATATCAGCACTCTTAGTATATTTCTTTACATCCTTAGTTTTAGAATGACATATAGTAACAGTAGCATTCTTATTAAGTAATAAATTAGCAATAGGTTTACCAACCAACATACTTCTACCTACAACAACAGCATTTTTACCTTCTATAGGAATATTATATTCTTCTAATAAAGCTATAATCCCTTTTGGTGTACAAGGTTTTAAACCATCTTCTTTACTAATTAATCTACCACTATTTAAATATGTTAAACCATCTACATCTTTAGCAGGATCTATACTATTTTGAACTGCTTTAGGATCTATATGTTCAGGTACTGGCATTTGTACTAAAATACCATGTATACTATCATCCTTATTTAGTATATCTATTTCCTTTATTAAATTAGCTTGACTTATATTAGAAGAAAATATTTTATATACAAATTTATATCCTAATTCAATAGCCATTTTTCTTTTTTGATTAACATATACATTGCTTGCTTCATCATTACCAACCTGAATTACAGCAAGACCTAATGTAGTATCTAAATCTTTAATTTCTTCTTTTAATTTATTTAATGTCTTTTCTTTTAATTTCTTTCCGTCCATTATAATCATGCGCATCACCAAGTAGATTATACCATAAAAAAAGATTTAAGAATTATTTCTTCTTAAATCCTGCAGCTTCAAATGCAGCTCTTGTAGTATTATCATCAGCAGCACCAGCTATACCATATACTACTTTATTGTTCTTAATAAACATAGTTTGTGGAGTTCTAGCAAAATAATCAGTTGCAAATGATGCCCATTGGCCATCACCAGTAATCTTAGAAATAGCAGTAATTGAATCTTGATCTAGAACACTACCAGAACCGATTTCAATAATCTTAGCTAAATCAATATATCTTACTGTTACACCATATTCAGCTCCAACAGCTGTTAACACTGGAGCAAATTGCGCACAATAACCGCAACCTTGTCTACCAATCATAACTACAATAGTTTCTTTCTTAGATTCAGTAGCTATATCTGTAGCTTTAATTTCTTTAAAGTCGCTGATATCATATGAAGCAGATTGTTGTTGCTCTTGTTGATTTGCTTCTTCGTTAGTATTAGCTTTACCACCACCATCATTGTTTACTAATAAAACAATTAAAGCAACTGCAGCTATAATTAAACCGATAACAGAAATAGCAAATATTTGATTAACTTTCTTCTCAATATTTACAATTCTTTCCTCAGTAGTTATTTCTTCATATTCTTCGTCATCTTCTTCGACAACTCTTTTAACTTTATTTGCTTTAACTTCTTCAAGTTCCTTTTCTTCTTCTATTCTTTCTTTTCTTGACTTTGTCATCTTTATACCTCCCTATAACAATTTTACCTATTTTTACAAATAAAAACAAGAAAAAACCTAAAAAAACCTCATTTTAAACCATAGAAATTATTTATAACAATATAATTAGTGATATAATACACATATGTACTGCCCAATAGCCAAGTGGTAAGGCAGAAGACTCTGGATCTTCCATTCCGTTGGTTCGAATCCAACTTGGGTAACCATAAAAATAACAATGTATTACACATTGTTTTTTTATTAAAATATGATATAATTTTTTATGTGATGCCCCAATGGCGGAATTGGTAGACGCGATGGACTCAAAATCCATTGTTAGCGATAACGTGCCGGTTCGAGTCCGGCTTGGGGCACCATATAGTTTATAAAAGATTAACTAATGTTAATCTTTTTTATTGCTTTAATAATATCCCTGTTGATAATGATGTACCTATTTCATCTATTGCAATTGGAGCTGGATTAATTGGTAAATTATCAGGTGCTGACTTTGGCCAAATAATATGTGGTATGTTTGATTCAGATAAAAACATAGCAATCCATATGGGTGGAACTGTAGAAGAAATGAAAGAGTTCTATGAAAGTCAAAATCAAAATAAAAAAAGCAAATAAAAACTAACTATTACTAGTTAGTTTTTTTTATGCATATAGATATAACATAATTAGGTATATCTTTAATTTGTATAAATTCATATCCATCTTTATTAGATAATATTTTATTATCTAAATTAAAAGTAATATCTTTCATATGATTAATATTAGAACCAATACATTTTATATATGATTCTTTTAAAGAAAATATATCTATATAATCATATTTATATTCTGATTCATTTAATATAAAATCATTTTTCTTACTATTTTTTCTTTCTTGAATATCTATTCCTATAGGTAAATCATTTATACATACAATTACATATTTACCTGAATGAGATATAGAGTAGTATATATTACTATCTTTGATATATGGTTTACCATTTTCGTTTTCTAATATAGAAATATTGTCATAATCTATATTATATTCTTTTAATAAATTACATAATAGATATTCAGCATATATAGATAAATAATTGTCTTTACTAATTCTATTTCTTTTTATTTCATATATTTTATTATAGAATTCATCAAGTATATTTTTATCTATATCATTTATATTTCTTACAATATATTTCATATACATCACATGTATATTATATATTAGATAATATTATTTATCCATCTATTATATATGTAAAGACAAATAATAATTTGTTGCACCAAAATATATATATACTATAATTATTATAGGAAGTGATTATATGGTAATTACAATAGATGGATTATCTGGAAATGGAAAAACAACATTAGCTGATATGATTGCAAATCATTTAGGATTTAAAAGAGTTTCAGCAGGAGATTTCTTTAGATGTATAACATATGAAATGTTAACAAAAGGACTAGATATAGATAATAATAGAGATCAAACTATAGAATATTTAAATACATTAGATATATCATATGATGATAACAATAATGTATTATTAAATGGAATAAATGTAACTGATGCTATTAGAACAAAAGAAGTATCAATTAATTCTTCTAAGGTAGCAAATAATAAAGATGTACAAAATATTGTTACTTTATTACAAAGACATTATTTAGATAAAAACAATGTTGTATTAGATGGAAGAGATGTAGGAACAAGAGTAGCACCAGATGCTGATTATAAATTCTATATATATGCCGATAAAGAAACTCGTGTTAAAAGATTAATGGCAGAAAAACCTGATGTTGATAGAGTAGAAATAGAAAAAGAATTAGATGCAAGAGATTTATATGACTTAAGAGGTAATTTTGTTAGACCAATGGGTGCATTTGAAATTGAAACATCTAATAAAACATTAGAACAAGTATTTGGAGAAATGATTGAAAAAATTGATCCAAATAAACCAAGAACAATTATTGAAGCAAATGATTAAAAAAGAAATGTAAAAACATTTCTTTTTTTATTGAAAAATAAAATATAATTTTATATAATTCTTTTAAGGGTGTTAAATATGAGAAATGCTATATGTTTACAACAATCAATTTTAGCAACTAGAAAACATATAGGGTTTATTTTTTCTAATTTTTATTTTTTCAATTAAAGAAGATATTGGTGGCATATCTTCTTTTTTTTGAGCAAAATTACACCTAAAACGAAAGGAAGAGATTATATGAAAAAAAGAATGACATATGATGTTGAAGAAACTCCACCTATAGCAAAGTGGATTATTTTAGCATTCCAACATGTCTTCGCAATGTTCGGAGCTACAGTATTAGTTCCAATTCTTGTTAACGCAGCTGCAGGAGCAGAAGTATTAACTATTCCAGTTGCATTAGTTGCATCTGGTATTGGTACATTAATTTATATTTTATGTACAAAAGGTAAATCACCAGTTTACCTAGGAAGTTCATTTGCATTCATTGCACCAATAGCTGCTGCTTATGTTAAAGGTGGCATATCCGGAGCAATGACTGGAGTAATGGCAGTAGGTTTAATTTATATTATAGTTGCTACTATCATTCACTTCACTGGAAAAAATTGGTTAGAGAAACTATTACCACCAGTAGTTATTGGACCAATGATTATGGTTATAGGTTTAGGACTTGCTTCATCAGCAATCTCAAATATTGGAATTGCAGAAGGACAAGTATTTGAATGGAAAAATGCAGTAGTTGCATTAGTATCATTCTTAGTTACTGCTTTAGTAATGACTAGAGCAAAAGGTTTATGGAAAGTTATACCTTTCTTAATTGGTATTATATCAGGATATGTATTATCTGCTTGTTTAGGATTAGTAGATTTTACAAAAGTAGTAGAAGCAGCTTGGTTACAAGTTCCTAATTTCCAAATTCCATTTGTTCATTATGAAGTTAACTTTGCTGCACTTGTTACAATTGCACCAATTGCATTAGTAACTATGTGTGAACATATTGGAGATCATACATCTTTATCAAATATCATTGGTAGAGATCTAATTAAAGAACCAGGACTTGATAGAACATTATTAGGTGACGGTCTTGCAACATTCATTGCTGGTGCATTAGGTGGACCTGCAAATACTACTTATGGTGAAAATACTGCAGTAGTTGGTATTACTAAAGTTGCATCTGTTAAAGTAATTGGATTAGCTGCTATATTTGCTATCATCTTAGGTTTCTTTGGCAAATTTACTGCATTAGTACAATTAATACCAGCACCAGTTTTAGGTGGAGTATCAATCTTATTATATGGATTTATTGCAGTAAATGGTTTAAAAGTATTAATCAAAAATCAAGTTAACTTTGATGATAATAAAAACGTTGCAGTTGCAGCTGCTATGTTAGTAATTGGTTTAGGAGGAGCTACAATCTCAATTGCAAATGGAGATTTAGACATTGCTTTCTCAGGAATGAGTTTAGCTGCAATAGTAGGTATTATTTTAAACTTAATAATTCCTGCTGATAAAGAAGCACTTCAAAATGAATTAGACTGGGAAATTCCATCTGAAACAGAAGCTGCTGTTAATACAATTAAAAATGAAGTAAAAAAGGAAGTAAAAAAAGCAGTAGCAAAAAAAGCGCCTGCTAAGAAAAAAACAACAAAGAAAAAATAAGAGGTAAATATGAAGACAATTGAATTAAATCATCCATTGATAACTCATAAATTATCAATTTTAAGAAGTAAAGATACAGGAACTAAAGAATTTAGAGAACTAGTATCAGAGATAGGAATATTCTTATTATATGAAGCTTTTAAAGATGCTAAGTTAGATGATATAACTATCGAAACACCAATCACTGAGATGAAGACAGGAAGATTAAATGAAGACAACTATGCATTTTTACCAATCTTAAGAGCTGGTACAGGAATGGTTGATGGTGTTTTAAAAGTATTACCAAATGCTAAAATAGGACATATAGGGATGTATCGTGATGAAGAAACTTTTGTTCCTCATAGATATTTCTTTAAAGTACCAAAAGATATAGTTAATCGTGAAGTAATTATTCTTGATCCAATGCTTGCAACAGGAGGTTCAGCATTAGATACTATAGCTGAATTAAAAAGCATAGGTGTAAAGAAAATTAAATTTTTATGTATAATAGCTGCACCTGAATGACTAAAAGCAGTAGAAGAAACTCATCCAGATGTTCAAATATATGCAGCTCATATTGATGATCATTTAAACGAAAATAAGTACATTGTACCAGGTTTAGGTGATGCAGGAGATAGAATTTTCGGTACTAAATAGATTCAAGATTTTCTTGAATCTTTTAATTTGCCAAGATTACTTTTTAATGTTATAATTTTCAATGTATAAAGATAGAAGAGGGTATGAATTATATGGACAAGAAGATAATAGAAAATTTTGAAGCGACACTTAATAATAACTATACTAATTTAGTTTCAATTGATATGAAGAGATTAATTGTAACAATAATGAATCACAATTCAAAAAACGAATTAGAAATAGTTTCAAGAATGAGTTTAGATAGTTTTGTATCTTCTCTACATAAAACAACACATAAAGATGATTTTTCTATGTTTGTTGATTACTTAAAATTTGAAAGAGCTAGACAAGAACATTTCAAAGGTAATGATGAAGTAAGATTTAAATATAGAAAAATAGATAAAGATGGTAAATATTCATATTATAATCAAATAATTAGATATATAACTATAAGTGGAAATGAATTCTTATTCTTAGCATCTGAAGATATTCAAGATGATTTAGATAGAACTGAAATAGAAAACAATAAATTAAAAAGACAAGTAAATGAAATAGAAGAAAGTAAAAAGAAAAAATCTATGGAAATTACTAATCCAACATTATTAATTGTAGATGATTCTTCTATCATGAGAAATGCAGTTAAAAAAATATTTGTTGATCAATATAATATTATTACTGCTAAAAATGGAAATGAAGCAATTGAATTAATTAAAGAACATTTAATGAATAAATCTGATATTAATATAGTTGGTATTTTCCTAGATATAATAATGCCAGTTGCAGATGGATTTGTAGTATTAGATTTCTTAAAAGATAATGATTTATTTAAGAAAGTACCTGTATCAATCATTTCAGGTGATGAAACAAAAGCAACTAGAAAAAGAATGTATACATATGATATAGCTGATTTATTAATTAAACCATTCAATGTAGATCATATAAGAAAAAGAATGAATAATCTAATTAATGTTTATTTAGATTCTAGAAACATGAATGTAATAATTAATAAACAAGAATTAGTTATAAAAGATAAACAAGAAAAAGTATCAGAAGTTAGAAGAGATTCTAAAGATTTAAAGAATACAAACTTAATCATGAATAAGATTGTTGATAATATATGTGATACTGAATCTTCAAAAGATTTAAAGAGAATAGTTAGAATAATTGCTACTGAAATGAAATTTATTCCAGAATATAAAATAGATCATGACATAGTTAATAAGATAGTTAAATATGCTCCTTTATATAATGTAGGTGCTATAGCTATGAAAAATGAAACTAAAGTAACATATAGAACTATATTTGAAGAAGTAGAATATGGTTTAACTATACTTGAAACTTATATAGACGATAATTTAAAAGAAGATAAAAAGATAGCTAAGAATATTATTAAAAATGCATTTGAATTATTCAATGGTACTGGATTACCAAATAAATTAGTTGGTAATAAAATACCAATTGAAGCTCAAATAGTTTCTATTGCAGTTAGATTAAATTCAAGAAGAAATGGTAAAGAAGTATTAGCTGACATTGATCAAATTATCAACAATGAATTTGATAAATATAATAAAGATATCTTAGATATAATTGATCTAAAGAGAAAAGATATTAAAGATATTAAAGTAAAATAGAATGTTAATAAACATTCTATTTTTTATGTTATAATTTATATGGTGAATAAAATGAAGAAAGATAATAAAATAACTAATATACTTACAAATATATGTATATATGTATTTATTCTTTTATCCAACTTTTTTTGTATAAATAAAATATTAGATTCTGATTTATTCTTTGATTTAAGATCAGCAAAAGATATATTAACATACGGTTTAGACTTTAAAGATCATATGAGTATGCATGAAGGATTAAAATATTTATATCATCATTGGTTATATGATTTAATAATTTATCCAATATTTAAATTGGGTGGAGCACCTTTATTATTTATATTCTTTGTAATAGTATTTTTCTTATTTAGTTTGTTAGCATATACATTTATAAATAAACATATAAATAATAAATTAATATCATTAATATCAACAATTGTATTAATCTATTTTACTAGTATATTTTATTATCCTACAGTACAATCAGTAAGTTATTTATTAATGTTATTATTATTTATAATAATTAATAAATTATATGAAAAAGGAGAAATAAAATATTCAGTTATAAGTATATTAATATCCATATTTATAGTTAATATTCATTTTCCTATGTGGATATTAGTACCTGTATTTTTTCTTCCATATATAGTTCAAATTATTATTAAATATATTAAAGATAAATATAATATAAAACTATTAGATAATAAATTTATAATTGAAGATTGCAAATCTACAAAATTATTTATAATAACTTTTATAATGATTTTATTATCGTGCTTTATATCTCCATATGGTATATTGAATTACACATTTGGATTTAAAGTTATGAATTATTATTCAACTGTATATGGTAATATAGGTGAAATGAAACATGTTAGTCTTTTATCATATCCATTTGTTGCATTGTTATTAGTTATTGCATTAATCTTAATTGTTTCTAAAAAGAAAATAAAACTATATGATTTATTTTATTTATTAGGATTAGGATTATATGGATTAATGCTTTATAGAAATACAGTATATTTATATACATATTTCATAATAATATTAACAATT
>JAEEGK010032545.1_pt1 | contig 10193 bp, 4 predicted proteins | sample 8958771 | NCBI WGS metagenome assembly JAEEGK01 (sample SAMN16246547, study PRJNA631951) | gut metagenome | biome: gut microbiome; feature: rumen; material: SC-attached | host: Bos | place: Iran: Karaj | collected 2018-10 | reverse complement strand
TATATGAAGAAAATAGAATTATTAAGTCCTGCTGGTAATATGGAAAGTTTAATAGCTGCTGTAGCAGCAGGAGCTGATGCTATCTACTTAGGAGGAACACTCTTCGGTGCACGTGCCTTTGCAGGTAACTTTAATGATGAAGAACTTATTGAAGCTATTAATTATTGTCACTTAAGAGGTGTTAAAGTTTATGTAACAACCAATATCTTAATATATGAACATGAAGTAGAACACTTTATGAATTATATTGAGTTTTTACATAAAAACAATGTTGATGCAGTTCTTATTCAAGATTTAGGAATGTTAGATTTAGTTCATAAAACATTTCCTAATTTAGAATGTCATGCTTCAACACAAATGCATATTCATAATTTAGATGGTGTTATTATGGCTAATAAATTAGGATGCAAAAGAGTAGTTCTAGCAAGAGAAACTCCAATTGAATTAGTTAAAGAAATAAAAGAAAAGATAGATGTTGATCTTGAAATATTTGCTCATGGAGCACTTTGTGTTAGTTATTCTGGACAATGTTTATTTTCATCTTTAATCGGTAATCGTAGTGGTAATAGAGGTAGTTGTGTAGGAAGTTGTAGGCTTCCTTATAAGATAGTAGATAATCACAATAAGATACTTAATAAAGGAGATTATCCTTTAAGTATGAAAGATTTAAACACATTAGAGTATCTAGGTGAACTAATTGAAGCAGGTGTTACTAGTTTAAAAATAGAAGGTAGGATGAAAAGTCCAGAATATGTTTATACAGTAACTAAACTATATCGTATGGCAATTGATAGTTATTATGAAACAGGTAAAGTAAAGATTGATGAAGAAGAGATTAATAATCTTCAAAAACTATTTAGTCGAGGCTTTACTAAAGGTTATTTATTTAATGAAGAGATTGATCATATTTTAAATACAAATAGACCTAATCATCAAGGTATATATATTGGTAAAGTAATTGATTATAAAAATAGTTTTGTAACTGTTAGATTAACTGAAGATGTATCTATTAATGATGGCATTAGAATTGTACTAGATAATGATGACTATGGAACAGTTTTAAATGAATTTTATATTGATAAAAAACTAGTTAAAGAAGCTAAGAACGGAGATACTATTAGTTTTAAAGTTAATAAATTAATCCCTAAGAATTCAAAAGTTTTACTAACTAAGGATAGTAAACTAATCAATAAAATTGATGAAGTAATAAAAACTAACCCAAGAAAAGTAGGAATTACAGCTTTAATTAAACTTAATAAGAATAAACCTATGGAAATGGTAGTAACAGATTATACAAACTCTATTAAAGTATTAGGAGATGTTATTGAAGAATCTAAAAGTCATCCTACAACCCAAGATGAAGTATTAGAGAAAATGAATAAACTATCTGATACTGTATATACTTTTGATAATATAAGAGTAGATATTGATAGTGATGTCTTTATTCCTTTTAAGAAATTAAATGATATAAGACATAAACTATTTAAAGAGCTAGATAAAGCAAGACTATATGAAAAAGAATTTATAAAAGAAAAATATAGTATTGAACTTAATGATTATCCTCAAGAAGAATTAAAGAGTGTTTTAGTAAATAGTGAGAATAATGATAAGTATGATATTGTATATAGCGAAAATATAAAAGATAAGATTTATAAAATCCCTAAAGTTATTTTTGATTATTCAAAGTTTGATCCTGATAAAGAATATTTAGTAGGTGAAATAGGAGCTTTTAATAGATTAAAGAAGATTTCATGTGATTATTCATTTAATGTTGTTAATTCTTATACTGTTGCTTTATTACATTCACTAGGAGCTAACAGAATAACTTTATCTTTAGAACTAACTCCTAAGCAAATAGAGAATATCGTTAATAGTTATTCTAAACGATATAATAAGAACCCTAACTTAGAAGTGATAGTATCAGGTTATCGTGAAGTAATGACTTTAAAAACTAATTTAAATAAATTATATAAAGATGAGAATTTATACTTAGTAGATCGTTTTAATAATAGATATCGTATTAGAGAAAGAGATAATATTACATATATTTATGAACATAAAAAGTTTATTGATAAATATAATTATTATAAACTAGGAATTAACGTTCTTAGAGATGAGAAAGTAATAGAATAATACTTAATAAATTGCTATAATATTATTAGAATAAAGAGGTATTGATGGATAATAATGATTATTTAAATAATGATTTAGATGATAATAATAAAAATAATCTAATAGCCAAAGTAGGACTAGTAATAATTGGTCTTGCCGCTTTGGCGTGCCTTTTTATTTTCCAAGTAATACCTGGACCTTTTAGTAGTGTTCAAACAAAAGATGTTGCTTTCACAGAAAAAGTAGTAAAAGTAAAAAGATTTTCTGGTGTTCAATTATCACTTACTAGTGATGCTAACGTAAGATATAAAAGTAGTGATGATAGTATTGCAACAGTTAATGCCTTATCAGGTTATGTAACAGGTAATAAAGATGGTACTGTAACAATAACAGCATATAGTGGTAATGATACTATTGATACTTGTACTATTGAAGTATATACCGATAATAAGGTTATTAGTATTAATGGTTTAAAGTTAAATGAAACTGATATTTCATTATATGTTGGTGATAGTAAACAATTAAAAGTTACAATATCACCTAGTAATGCAACAAATAGAAAAATTATATGGTCAACAAGTGATAAAAATGTTGCAACAATTGATAGTAATGGTATAGTTGCTGCTAAGAAAGTAGGAACAGCAGTTATAAAAGTAAGAACAGAAAGTGGTGTTGAAGCAACTTGCAAAGTAACAGTTAAGAATAAGATTACACCAACACCTGTTCCTACTCCGACTCCTACACCTACACCAGTTCCAACACCGACTACTCAATATACATTAACTTATAATGCTAACGGTGGAACAGTTAGTCCAACTAGTAAGACTTTAAAAAAAGGCGAAACTTTAGGAACGTTGCCAACACCAACTAGAAGTGGTTATACCTTTAATGGATGGTATACAGCTCTTGATGGCGGTAATAAAGTTGGTTCAAGTACAACTATAAATGGTAATATGACGATTTATGCTCATTGGACAAAGAATGCTACTCCAGCTCCAACCCCAACTTCTAAAGTAGATAAAATACATTTTATAAAACAAGCTTCATCGAATAGTACGGATGAAAAATTAAATACTGGTGATGCTATTCTTTTAGAATCAAATGGTCATTTTGCAATGGTTGATACTGGTCTTAATAATGCAACTGATAATAAATATGTCTTAGATTATTTAAAAAGTGTTGGGGTAACGAAATTAGACTTTATTTTCATCACACATTTTCATAGAGACCATATGGGAGGAGTTCCATATTTACTAAATAATATTCCTGTATCAAGAATATATATGAAAACGTATTTAGCTAAAGATTCAAATGCAAAGTTTTATAAACCAATGTATGAAAAACTTCAAAAACAAGCAAAAGAAAAAGGTGTACCAATAACCTATATTGATAAAAGTTATAGTGATGGACAAGGATTTAATTTTCAAGATATGAAAATAAGATTTTATAATACTAAGCAAAATAATAATAAAACAGTTCACTATGATGAAAAAGGTAATGTATCTTCTAGTGGTATTAATGAAAATAGTAATACCGTTTTAGCATTAATTAATGTTAATGGTTATAAAGTATTATTAACTGGTGACTTATATGATGAAAAGAATAATTTAAGTTTATTAAAGAATTTATCAAAAACAAATGATTTTAAGAACCTAGATATTTTAAAAATGCCACATCATGGTTCTACTAGAAGTGCCTTTGGTGGTACTAAAAAAGGAACATATAATAAAGAAGCCTTTAAAAACTTTAATCCTAAACATGTTGTTGTAACTAATACATCATGTGCTGTATGTAAGGGTGTAGGAGCTACAAAGAATGTTTATTATGTAAGAAAACATAAAGGAACAATATTTACTTTTGGTAGTTCAATAACTGTTAATTATAAATAAAAAAAATGTGTGATGGAAACATTACATTTTTATGGGAGATTGTCATAAAAAGACAGTCTCTTTTTTTATGAAAAAGGTTGCATTTTCTTTATACTTTCTTTATAATATAAAACTTGTATTTGTCCACATAGGTTTTTGTTAGGAAAATCGTTGACATTTTTTGACATCAGAAGTATAATATGTGGCGTCAAATGGGGGTAAAAGTTATGTTAGATGAATTTAACATCATTAAACGCAAAAAGAAGAAAAATGCGTTTGTCTCAACAGCTTTATTAATTACTATTGCAATCGCCGTTTTAGTAATTATCTTAGTTGTATTATTATTGGGACGTAAGAACAACAATTGTAAAGAAAACAATTGTAGTGGAACTAATACTACACAAGTAACATGTAGCAATAGTTCAAAAGAAGATCGATTCACAGAAAATCTTCGTACAATTAAAGATGCTGCAGAACATTATTTTACAGTAGAAAGAATGCCAGCTAAGGTTGGCGAAAAGAAAAAGATTACATTAAAGGAAATGCAAGATGACAAAATGGTACTTAGTGTAATCGATAGTACAGGAGCTAGATGTAATGCTGATAAGTCTTACGTTGAAGTTACAAAAGAGAAAGATGAATATGTAATGAAAGTATTCTTATCTTGTAACGATATGGAAGATTATATCATTGTTCATTTAGGATGTTACGATTATTGCAAGGGAACAATTTGTGAAAAAGAAGTTGAACCTGGAGTAACAGAATTCGAATATGAATACAAGAAAGAAACAGCTTGTACTATGTCTCCTTGGTCTGATTGGGGAGAATGGAAAACAACTAGAGAAAAGACAAACGAAAACAAGAAAGAAGAAATAAAAACAGAAGTAGTTCAAAAAGAAGTTGTTGATACTAAGAATGCAACAATGAATCCAATAGTTTATAACTGTGATAAATATCCTGGTTATAAGTTAGTAGGTACTAAATGTGTTAAAGAAACTAAAAAGGTAGATACTATTGATGCTACACCAAGTAAGTATTCTTATAACTGTGATAAGTATCCTGGATATGATTTAGTTGGTAAGAAGTGTGTTAAAACAACAACAACTACTGATACTAAACCAGCTACAGAAATTATTACTTATAACTGTGATAAATATCCTGGTTATGATGTAAGTGGCGATAAATGTATTAAGACAACATCATCTACTGACACAAAGGATGCAACAGTTGTTTATGATTGTAAGAAATATCCTGGTTATGATAATGTAGGTGATAAATGTATTAAGAAAACAACAACTACAGATACAAAGGATGCTAATAAAACATATAACTGTAAGGGTTATAGTGGTTATGATTTAAATGGTACTAAGTGTATTAAGACAACAACAAGTACAAGTTACTATGATGCAACACCAAACTATAGTACAAGATCAGTTGCATATACATGTAATAAACAAGTATGTACAACAAAGACTGTATTCTCATGTAAGAATGGTGTATGTGGTAACTATCCAGAAACAAGTTGTGAAACAGTTAAGAAAACATGTTATAGACAAGAAGATTATATAAGTGGTTATTCTTGTCCAGATGGAGCTACACCTAATAGTAATAATCAATGTCCTAGAACAACAAGTACTACAGATACAAAGAATGCTAAAGTTGAATATGATTGTAAGAAATATCCTGGTTATGATGTAGTAGGTGATAAGTGTAAGAAGACAACAACAACTACAGATACAAAGGATGCTAATAAAACATATAATTGTGATAAATATCCTGGTTATACAGTATCTGGTACAAAATGTGTTAAGACAACATCTATAACTGATACTAAGCCAGCTACAGAAGTTAAGAATTATAATTGTACTAAATATTCCGGTTATGCATTAGAAGGTAAGAACTGTGTTAAAACAACAACAGTTACTGATACAAAAGATGCTACTAAAGTTCCAGGTGGATATGTATGTCCAGATGGATATAAAAAAGAAGGTTTAAAATGTACTAAGACAACTATTATAAGAGATACAAAAGATGCTGATCATTCAGTAATAACTTATAGTTGTCCAACAGGTTATACATTATTTGGTACTAAATGTACTAAGAAATATATGAAAGATGTTAAAATAACTTACTATCGTTATGCTACTAGAACATGTACTGGTGGTATGACAGATATTAAGTGGAGTACAAAAGATGATAAATCATTATTAGATGATGGTTATAAAATGACTGGTAACAAAAGAGAAATTAATGAATCTAGTTTACCAGCTGAGAAATAAAAAGGATTTTAGGGGGATTTGAAAATGGAAAATACTAAAATTAATTTTAAAAAGATAACATCATTAGTTGCTGCTTTTATGTTAACTGCTGCTCCAGCACTTGCTACTGGAGAATCTGATACAAATAGTACTGGTTTCAAATTAGTAAGACAAGAAATGAACATTGAAGGTAATGATCTTGATACTAAAAAGTATATTAAAAATCTTGAAGAAGGATTTAATTATTTAAATCAATTTGAAGGACCAGAATTTGAAGACTATGATGCTAATACAAAACAAGCTGATTTACAAGTTCTATACTATATGGCAAATAGAACATATATGTCTCAAAAGACTATTGATGAATTACTTGGTGCAGGTGTTGTTTATGGAGAAGAATATATTAAAGAAAACTTCCATAGAGCATTCGCATTAATATATCGTATCAATGCTTTCAATGAAAGAACTATAAAAGAAGATTATAATAATGGAACAATGGATATTAATCATTTAATTAATCCAAGTTTCTTATGTTTTGATCCACATGATAAAGAAATAATAGATAGCATGTTTAATCATTACTTTGAAGCTTACAAAAATGGATTGTTTGAAAGTCCAGAATATGTAGAAGTATTCAAAGAAATGACAACATTAAACGCTGAAGAAAGAAAACATAATGCTTTCTCAAGTGAAACAGGAGCTATGTGGTTAGAACAAGTAACAACAGGTAGAGAAACTGTTCAAATGTTATATGACTATTTATTAAGAAAATATACAATTGATGAATTATCTGAATACTATGTTAGAGAAGGATTAGAAAAAGCTGTACCTGAATTTGTATTAAGAGAAGATACACCATCATTCGACTTTGAATGTATGAATGACTTAGAAAATGTAATCTTTAATATTGGTGAACTTGAAACATTCTGTTATGATTTAGCAAATAACAATCTATATAAATTATTCAATATCACTGAAAATAGTGAAGATGAAAATGAAATTGAAAATTATTCTGATAGTGAAGAAGATACTGAAAAACCTGATAGAGGAGAAGCAAAAGCTGCATCAGAAGCAACTGAAGAAGATTATACATATGCTGAATGTGTTGGAAAAGGTAAAGAATATTTATCAGGTAAAATCGATTATGAACATTTAGAAACTGATTTAAACTGTTTAGTATTCTTAACTAACAGAGAATATCTTACTGAAGATGAACAAGATGATTTAATTAATCAAGGTATTGTATTCAAAACTAAATTATTTGCTGAAGATGGAATGCAAAACTTTGCAAATGCATATGAATTAATTAATATTATTCTTGATTATAACCAAAGTGTTATTCATAATGATTACATAAATGGAACAATGGATATTAATCATTTAATTGATCCAAGTTTCTTATGTATGAATAAGAATGATAGAGAAATCGTTCATAAATTACATGTTACTTACTTTGAAGCATATAAAGCAGGTCGTTATGATAATAATTACTTCCGTGAAATATATGCACTAGTTGGACAAAAGATATTACCAGTAGGACCAATGTGGATGACAAATAATATCGTTTATGGTGATGTTGAACAAATGTTAAGAGATGACATGGCTGAAGACTATAAACCAGAAGAACGTGATGTGTGGTTCGATAAACAAGAACTAAAAGCAGGTCAATGGATTGTTAGAAGTGATGTTACTCCAAAAGAAGATTCTGATAGTGAATTAGAACGTGAAGCTCATGATTTCAAAGAAATATTCGGTGTTATTTATACAGAAGTAAATGATGATATATTTGCAACATTTGATGTAAATTGTAATATAAAATAAAAAGAAAGCTTAGGCTTTCTTTTTTTGTATGTTTTTATTGACTTTAAAATAATATTTGTGCTAAAATACCATGGTACAAAAAAGGGAAGTGGAATTATGGAAAATATAAGAAATATAGCTATTATTGCCCACGTAGACCATGGTAAGACTACTCTTGTAGATAAAATGTTACAAATGAGTGGTACATTCCGTGATAATGAAGAAGTTGGTAGTATGGATTCTAATGCTATTGAACATGAAAGAGGTATTACTATCTTAGCTAAACCAACAGCTATTAATTATAAAGGTTATCGTATTAATATACTTGATACTCCAGGTCATGCTGACTTTGGTGGTGAAGTAGAACGTATTATGAATATGGTAGATGGAGTACTATTAGTAGTTGATGCATATGAAGGTACTATGCCTCAAACAAGATTCGTTTTAAAGAAAGCATTAGCTGCTGGTGTTACACCAATTGTTGTAGTTAATAAGATAGATAAACCTAGTGCTAGACCTACTCAAGTAGTAGATGAAGTAATGGATCTATTTATTGAATTAGGAGCAGATATTGAACAACTTGATTTCCCAGTAATCTATTCTAGTGCAATAAATGGTACAAGTAGTTTATCACCTGATATTAGTACTCAAGAACCTACAATGGACTATATTTTAGATTCTATAATTGAAAATATTCCAGCTCCAAAAGTAAGTGAAGGAGCATTCCAATTTCAACCAGCATTATTAGATTATAATGACTATGTAGGTAGAATTGGTATTGGTGTAATAAAAAGAGGTAGTGTTAAAGTAGGACAAATGGTATCTTGTGTAAGACTTGATGGTTCTATTAAACAATTTAGATTACAAAAGATGTTTGGTTATTTAGGTTTAAAACATATTGAACTAGAAGAAGCTCATCAAGGGGATATTGTTGCTATTGCAGGTTTATCTGATATAAACGTTGGAGAAACTCTATGTGAAGTAGGTAAAGAAGAAGCCCTTCCACATCTAAGAATTGATGAACCAACACTACAAATGACCTTTGGTGTTAATACATCACCATTCGCAGGTCGTGAAGGTAAATTATTAACTGTAAGAAAAATTGAAGAAAGATTATATAAAGAAACAGAAAGAGATGTATCTCTTAAAGTTGAACCATTTGATCAAGAAAGTTTTGTTGTATCTGGTCGTGGTGAATTACATTTATCTATTTTAATTGAAAACATGAGAAGAGAAGGCTTTGAACTACAAGTATCTAAGCCAACTGTTATCGTAAAAGAAATAGATGGTGTTAAATGTGAACCATATGAAGAATTACAAATGGATGTACCACAAGATTGTGTTGGTGGAGTAATAGAAGCTTTAGGTAGTAGAGAAGCAACGATGGTTAGTATGAATAATCATATTGATCAAACAAGATTAAGTTATACAATACCATCACGTGGACTTATTGGTTTCATGACTGAATTTATGACTTTAACTAAAGGCTACGGTATTATGAACCATGCATTCCTTGAGTATCGTAAAATGGCTGGAGATACAGTAGGTGAAAGAAAAGTTGGTGTATTAGTTTCTATGGAAAATGGTAAATCAACAGCTTATGCCTTAGGTCAACTTGAAGAACGTGGAACAATGTTTATAGAACCAGGTGCAGATGTATATGAAGGTATGATTGTTGGTGAACATAATCATGAAAATGACTTAGCAGTTAATGTTGTTAAAGGTAAACAATTAACTAATACAAGAGCTGCTGGTAGTGATCATACAGTAGTATTAAAAAGACCTAGACCAATTTCTTTAGAATATGCTCTTGATTATATTAATTCTGATGAACTTGTAGAAGTTACTCCTGGACATATTAGACTTAGAAAAAAGATTTTAAATACTGAACAAAGAAAAAAATTTGATAGTAGAAAGAATAACTAAAAAAAGTCGATTAATTCGACTTTTTTTCTTCTATAACTTTTGTTTCCTGTTTTGGTTGTTGATTGATATTTGTTGGTTTCATTGGTATAACAAATATTAATATAATATATAATATTAATCCTGCTCCAAATAGCGATAACACTACCCATAATACTCTTACAACTGTTACGTCCATATTAGCATATTCTGCTAGTCCTGTACAAATACCAGCAAATATTTTTCCTTCGTT
>JAEEGK010032544.1_pt1 | contig 10193 bp, 5 predicted proteins | sample 8958771 | NCBI WGS metagenome assembly JAEEGK01 (sample SAMN16246547, study PRJNA631951) | gut metagenome | biome: gut microbiome; feature: rumen; material: SC-attached | host: Bos | place: Iran: Karaj | collected 2018-10 | reverse complement strand
TAATTATCATAATCATAAAAATCAAAATAAAATTTGTTTTTTTGTATTTATGTCTTTTTAATAATTTTACATAATTAAGATAAAAAATAAAGTTTTTCATTGATAAAGTTTTTTCTAAAGATGTATTTTTTGTTTTTAAATTATTAATTTTTATTTTTAATTATTTAAACATTTTTGGAATTCTAAAGATTCATTTATGAAAGGTTTATTTTTAGAACTCAAAATTTAAGAGTGATCATTTATAAGAAATTCTAATAATTGATTTCGAACTGTTTTTCTGATTTTTATTGTAAGTTAATAAATATAATTATAAATTATCTTTGAAATTTTTTGGAATCTAAAGATATTAAGGAGATTTTCAATTATTAATAAGTATTTAATTTCATTTATTTGTAAAATAAAAAATCAATGAGACCCTAATTTTTGTATATTTGGCTAATATTATTGTTTAATAAATTCTCATATAAAATAAATATAGATTTTCAATTTGTAAAAAGATTAATTAAGGAAATAAAAATATTTTAAATTTTCTATTCATTTTTTTTCAAAATAAAATTTATTTTAAAAAACTAAAAAATTTCAGTATTTAAAATATATTTTCTAAATAGAGATAAAATTCAACATTATTTATTTTCAATCATTTTAATAAATAGCCAAATTAAATTTGTTGGAAAATATATCAAAAAAATTATAAAAAAGTTAAAATTAATATATTTATTTATTATTAATTAAAACCCCAGCTAACCAATCTAATCCATCTTTCAAACCTTGAGCAGTTATTGCAGATGTTCCTTGGACTAACCATTTTCTATCTTTTATAAATTCCATTTCCATTTTATTAGCAATATCAATTGGAGATAAAGAATCATTTAAATCTTGTTTATTAGCCATAATTAAAATAGGGCAATTTTTTAATTTTTCTTCAGTTAATAATTTCTTAAATTCATTATAAGCTTCTTCAATTCTTTTTTTATTATTTGAATCTATTACAAAAATTATTCCATCTGTATTATCATAATAATGTTTCCATATTACTCTATTTTGTACTTGACCTCCTATATCCCAAACTTGAATATTTAATCCTTTATATTTTAATGTTTGTACATTAAATCCTATTGTTGGAATTGTTTCTGTTGTTTCTCCTATTTTTAACACATTTAATATTGTGGTTTTTCCTGCATCATCTAACCCTATCATTATAATACGAACATTTTTTATATCAAAGAGAGAATTCCATAACTTTGAGAAAAAAGAACCCATTTTAAAATTAAAAAATATTAATTTTTATTTATTCTTTTTCTATTTAATTGTGTTTATAAAAATTAATTTAAATTGTTTTGTATATTTTTTTAAAATGATAAATAATTATTGAAATTTCATGTTTGAAAATTTTGTTGTTAACTTTAAATCTTGACTCAATAATAATAATTAACAACTTTGCTTTTTATTTCTCAATACAATATATATATTCTTTTTAATCTAAACTTTAGATAAGTATAACATAAAACAAAATTATTTACTATTTAAAATAAATTTAATGTTGGTCTTTATTCATTATAACTTATCTAAATTTACAAATTTTAGATTTAGGTTAATGAATTGAAAATTTTGTTCTTTATTATAAGGTTTGTTTTATCGAATTTCTTAATTTAAAGAATTAACATTGAATATTTATTTTTAATTTAGGTGTTTTTAGTGATAAAGAATTGATAAAATAATAAATTTTTTCAATAAATAAAGCTAATCCTTTTAATTTTTTCAAAAAAATCGAAAAAATTGAAATTCTTTGTTCTAACAGCAATTATAACTTTTAAAATAATTATTAAAGTTTTGATTTGAAAAAATTTAAATCTCAATTTCCTTTTTTAAATTTCTAAATTCTTTTAAACCCATAATTTTAAATGTAACAATTTTTCTACGTAAACTTTGACTAAAAAATTTTAGACTTTATTAAACTTTCAACTAATTTAAAATCATTCTATGATATGAAATTTCTATCTAATGTATTTTCTTTTTAATAAATAAAGATTCAATTGTTTGACATGAAAAAATAAAATTTGATATTGAATAATTCATATTTGATATTTATCTCTTAAAAAGATGTTTTAAATGAAAAATATATTTTAATGTGATATTTTCATTAAAATTAAGTTGACTTTTAATATAATATTTAAGAATTAAAAATTAATTAATAAGAATAAAATAATATTAATTTTAATATTTTATCAAATGAATTAATACTTATATCATGTTTTTTTAAAAATTACATATTATCAATTGCAAAATTATGAAAAACAAAATACAAAAAAAATTGTAAAATCAATTGAAAAAAAGTTAAAGACAAACATCCTTCTAAAATTTTTTCAATAAAATATTAATTAAATAAAAATCATCCAATATAGAAATTTAAAAAAAAAATAAAAACACATCCAAAATGGAAAAAGAAAGTGAAAGGTCAGAAATTTCAGATCTTTCAAAATCAGAGATTAGTTTAAAAGTAAAATCAAAAGAATCTACCTTATTAAAAAAAAATGATTCAATATCATCATCAAAAAGCAAAATATCAGAAAAAGTAAATTTAAAAAAAAAAAGAGATTATCGTGTAATATATCTTGCAGATATTAAAAAAACAAAAATAAAAGGAAATTACCCAAATAATTATATAAAAACTTCAAAATATCATTGGTATAATTTTTTACCATTAACAATATTATTACAATTTACTCGATATGCAAATATTTATTTTTTAGTAACAACAGTAATACAATGTATTCCTATAATTTCTCCTTATTCTCCAATAACTTCAATTGCTCCTTTTTTATTTGTAATTTCAGTTTCAATTATTAGAGAAGGAATTGAAGATTATTCAAGACATAAGGAAGATGAGAAAGAAAACTCAATTAAGGTAAAAAAATATAATTTCATTAATAAAGTTTTTGAAATTTGTGAAAGTAAATCTTTAGAAGTTGGTGATGTTATTTTATTAACTAATAATAATATAATTCCTGCTGATTCCTTATTGTTGTATTGTAATAATTTATCTAAAATTTCTTATGTGATGACTGCAAATTTAGATGGAGAAAAAAATTTAAAACCAAAATATGTTCATCCTTTGTTATATAAAATTTTTAATCAAAGTCATAAATATTTTTCTATGAGAGGGAAAATTAAATTTAATTTAGCAGAAGCTAATATAAATAAATTTCATGGAAATTTAATTTTAGGTGAAAAATCAATTAAATTAGATGAAAAAAACATTATATTGAAAGGAACTTTATTAGCAAATACAAAATATGCAGTAGGTTTAGTTTTATATACAGGAAAAGAAACTAAAATAATATTAAATAGTCAAAAAACTCCTCCTAAAAAAAGTCATTTGGAACAAATAGTAAATTTACTTATAATTTTCATTTTATTATTACAATTATTATTATGTGTTATATCATCGATTTTTAATTTATTTTGGTATAAAAATAATGAAGAAAAAGCACAATATCTTAAAATGAAAAATTGGATGAAAAATAAGTATTTCAGTAGTTTTATTTCTTTTTGGACTTATCTTCTTTTATTAAATACTATGATTCCAATATCATTAATAGTTTCTATTGAAATTGTTAAATTTTGTCAATCACTTTTAATAAATTGGGATATTGAAATGTATAGTCTTATAAAAGAAAGATTTTCTCATTGTAATTCTTGTTCCTTAAATGAAGAATTAGGACAAATTAAATATATTTTTAGTGATAAAACTGGAACTTTAACTTCAAATAAATTAGAATTTATTGCATGTTCAATAGGAAATGAATTTTTTGGAATGACAAATGAAGAATTAGAGAATAAAGATGGAAAAACACTTTCAAAAAGAAAAGAAAAAATTTTTAAAAACAAAGTTCATAAAAATGTAAACAATGAAAATTTTGAAAATGAAAATAAATCTATACCAATAATATATTCTTTTCAAGATAAAGAATTGAAAAATTATTCATGTGGAAATTTAAAAGGAGAAAACTTAAATATAACTTTAAAATCAAAATCAGGAAAATCAACATTTAATATAGAAAACACACAAAAATTAATATATATGTTTTTGTATTGTTTAAGTTTAAATCACACATGTTTTATAGAAAAAACTCCAAAACCAGGAGTTATAGTAGAAGAACCAAAAATGGTAAGAATGAATACTAAAAAATCAATTGATAAATATTCAAATAAAGATTATCAATTAACAGAAAAATTAGATTCAGTTATGTCATTAAATTTAGTTGATAATTATGATAAATATAATATTAGTTATAGTGGAGAAAACCCAGATGAAATTGTTTTAGTTTCAACTGCAAAAAAATTAGGTTTTGTTTTTTTAGGAGGTGATGAAAATTTATCAAATTTAAGAATAAATTATGAAGTAAATAATATTGTAGAAAGTGGTAGACATGAAAAATGGGAAATTTTACAATTAATAAAATTCACATCATCAAGAGGAAAAATGAGTATAATTACCCAATTTAATGGAAAAATATTTTTATTTTGTAAAGGTGGAAACACAAAAATCAAATCAGTTTTAAAAGAAGAACAACCTTTTTTAACAAATATAAATGAAAAAACAATTAAATTAAGTGAAATGGGATTAAGAGTTTTATGGATTGGAATGAAAATTTTAGATGAAGATGAATTTTATTCTTGGAAGAAAAAATTTGATGATATTTCTGAAGAAGATAAAGTAGCTCAAGATGAATTAATAAATGAAATAGAAAGAGATTTAATTTTAATAGGTTGTACTGCAGTTGAAGATAATTTGCAAGATAAAGTTCCTGAAACAATAAAAGATCTACAAAATTCAGGAATTCATATTTGGGTTTTAACAGGAGATAATTTACCAACAGCTAAAAATATTTCCATATCTTGTAATTTAATTAATAATAATATGGATTTATATGAGATTTTTGAAGATTTAGAAAAATTTAAAAATTTTGTAATTGAGTTTTGTAAAGAACCTGATATTTTCAATGAAAAAAATTTAAAACTATCATATAAAAAAATATCATCATTTGAAAATAAATATCCAGAAGAATATAAAATAATAGGACCAAAAGATAAATCTCAATTAGAAAATTACATTAAAGAAATCAAGAATAAAAAATCAACTTTATTATTAGGTTTAGAAAAATTATATGAAAAATACAAGAAAACTCCCTTATCAAAGAAAAGAGGAATATTAATAGAATCTCAAATGTTACAATTAATATTGCCAAAGGAAAATTTAAAAGAATTAAAATATTACCTTCACCCTTTGTCTCAAATTTTCTTATCTTTAACATTAGATTCAGAAGCAGTAATATGTTGTAGAGTATCTCCAATTCAAAAAGCATTAATTGTAAGAATGATAAAAAATAATATTAAAAATTCAATAACATTATCAATTGGAGATGGTGCAAATGATGTTTCAATGATTCAAGAAGCTGATGTTGGAATTGGAATTTTTGGTGAAGAAGGTTCTCAAGCTGCAATGAGTTCTGATTATTCAATAGGTGAGTTTAAATTTTTAAGAAAATTAATTTTATTTCATGGAAGATTAAATTATATAAGGATTAGTGATATGATTATATATTTTTTCTTTAAAAATTTTGTAATGACTATACCTCAGTTTTTTTTTTCTTTTTATAATGGTTTTTCTGGTCAAAGTATTTATGATGAATGGTACATTTCCTTATATAATTTAGTTTTTACTTGTTTTCCTTTAATGGCTAGAGCTATATTGGATAAAAATTTTTCTGATGATGATAATAATTTTGTAAGTCAAAATATTCCTTATACGTATTATTATGGTAGAGAAAATTTTGGATTTAATATTCAAATTTTTCTTATTAATATGATACAAGGATTATTATATAGTATTATTATTTTTTTCTTTTGTGAATCTATTATGAGTTCTAAACATATTATTGGTAATAATGGTGATATCAGTGATTTATGGGTTAATTCAAATACACAATTTACTGCTATTTTTTTTGTTGTTACTATTAGAATTATTATTCAAAGTAATTATCTTTGTTGGATTAATTGGTTTTTTATTTTATTTATTTCTTTTGGACTTTATTTTTTTTATTTTTGGTTAAGTTCTCTGTTTTTTTATTCTGAAACTATGAATGTAGCTAAAATTATTTTTAAATATCCTATTTTTTATTTATTTCTGATTTTAATTGTTGGTGCCGAATTTGTTTTTGATTTGTTTATTAGAAGTTTTAATATCATTTTAGATGATAATCCTACTAATTTAATTATAAAATATATTAAAAATGATAAATTGAAAAATGAAGAAAATGATTTTTTAATTCTTTGTAAAACTTTATATTCCCTAATATTATTCTTATTATAAAAATAAACATTTTCAAAATTATTTTTTTTTAAAAATATTTAATGCATAATCAGTTAATCTTTGAGAAATATCTTCTCCTCCTAAATGTTCTTCACCTTGAGAAGCTAGAACAATGTATTCATTACCTTTAATTTTACAATAGAAACATCAAAAGATCCCCCCACCTAAATCAAATATTAAACTAGTCTTTCATTAACATTTGGATTTTCATAACCATAAGTAATAACAGCAGTAGTGGTTCATTAATTATTTTATATACTTCTAATCCTCTTTTTTTGCTGCTTCTATTGTAGCTTCTCTTTGTAAATTATTAAAATGAGCAGGAACTTTTATTACTCCTTTTTTTATTTTTGCCTCTATTCTATCTTTTGAAAAAATTTTTATATCTTTTAATAATAAATAGGCTACATCAATTGGAGAAAATAATCTTACTTCTTGATTCTCATGTTTTATATAATATTGAGACATTAAAAAATTTACCTATAAATCTTTTTGAATCTTTTATTGTGAAATCGATAATGTATACATTGAATTTTTTGCTGTCTGTCCTATTAATATTTCTTCTCTTTACATGTTATTATTGATGGAGTTTTTCTTTTTCGATTTTTATTTTCTAATATAGAACGTATATTATTTTTAAATATTGATATATATGAATATGTTGTTCCTAAATCTATTCCTATTATCGGCTCATCTTTATTAATTGTTGGAGTAGAAATGGGAGTTTGTTGATAAAGTGTTTAAATTTAGGGAAGACATTTATTTTTTTTTCCTTTTTTTTTTGATATTTATTATTTTTATGTTATTCAAAGATATTTTTTTTTATTTTGTTATATTGTTATGATTATGTTAAGACAATTAAAATTAAAAAATTAATTGGAATAATTAATAATAAGCTATTTTAATTTTATTTTGGTTTTATGAATGAAGTATTTAAAATCAGTGTATAAATTATTTTTTATATTATATCATTTATTCATTATGTTTTCTTCAGAAGAATATTTTTTTTGTTTTAAAAAAAAAGATTTTGTTTTTAAAATATTGTTTAATTTATTATATAATGGAAACTTATTAGAGTGATAATAAAATATTATTATTTATAGCATAAAGTAAATTGTAATATTATCATAAAGACATATAATAAATGTTTTCTTAATAAAAATTAGATTAGATACTCTAAACAAATATTACCTAATTTTCCTATATTTAATATAAATAAATTTGGTTTTTTTTTTAATTTATATTTCTTTACTTTAATCTTAAATTTTTAATTTAAAGAATAAAATTTAAAAATATGATTTATTTTTATTAAATGGGGATTAGAGATATATAATAAATATATTGATTTTCAACCAATGAATAATATATTGAAGAAAATTTAAATTATATAAATTAGAATTTTATTTCTTTTTATTACATTATTTTTTGTTTGTTAGAATATAAGGAATATTTTTCCCTATAAGAGAATAAATTCTTTTATAATCTATTTATTTTTGATAATATAAAATATATTGCCTCATATGTTTGTGGAGTTAAGTCAATTAATAATTCTGATTTATTTTCTTTAAAGGATTAAAAGATGTTAATTCTGTTATTCTTTTTTTTATTATGTCTGCTAAGTATGAAATATAGTTTTCCATATTCGAAGAAGTTGTCATTCTTTTAAAATTATTTTTAGAAGGAGAACTTCTTTTTGTTAATATATTATCTACTTTAATTTTGCTTTACTATGTCTTTGGTGAAACATGTTTTTTATTTTTTTTTTATTTTACTTTAATTAATCAATAATTTTTTGATTTGAAAAGAAATGAATAAAAAATATTAAATAAAAAATTTATATAAACATGGGGATGGGGATTGGGGATTGGGTATTGGGGCCAATCCCCAATTTAAAATGTACAAATAATTAAAATATTATTAACAAAATAATAATTTTTTAATTAATAATATTAAATTTATTTATTTTATAAAAGCAGTTATTGTATCAAATACGAGCCCCACAATAGGAATTCTACCTACAGTATTTATTGCAGATAACTTTTCATTATTCCATAACTGACTAATTATACAACCTGGCAAATGTAATTTTTCAAATGATCTAATTTTATCTTTATTATGAATTCTTATTGCTTTAGTGATTTTAATTATTTCAGCTACAAAATCCTGACAATTATGCAATAAAAAATTATAATTATTTGCTTCCCATTTTTCTCCTTTACAATAAGTAATTAATTCTTCTAAATTCATTTGATTTTTTATTTCGCATTCAATAAATTTAAAACCATCTAATTTTGTGAATAATTTGTAATATTTTGAAAAAGGAATTTTATAATGCTTACAGGCCATTATAATAAGTAAATAATTATTTAAATTATTATTACGAAGAAGATAATATCTTATTGGAGAAATATCCGTCTTAACCATTTGGCTAATTGTTTTAGGGATGTCTAGAATGAATTCTCCTTCTATATTTATAAAATATTCTGAAAAACCATAATTGACATAATTGATAAAGTCCATTAATATATCTTGTTCAATAATTGTTAATCTCACACCATCTTTATTTATATAATAATAGATAAAATCATTTTTTTCTATTCTATAATTTGAAGAATCTGAAGAATTTGAAAAACTTGAAAAAATATTGGAATTTTTAATTTCACTATCTTCAGAATAATATTGGCCATATTCAATAATAACAATTATTCCATTTTCTAAAGTCAATTGAACTGCAGTATGAAGAAAAGTTGGTGATAATCTAGGATGAATTAAAAGTTGGAGAAATGCTCCAGCATTTCTTATAGTCGAAATTAATTTATTGTCAAATAATGGAATTGTATAAATATTTAAATTGGAAATTTTTAACTTCATTAATTCATCTATTTTTAATTCTTTTTTTCCTTCATTGGTCAGCTTTCCACTTGACATAATACTCATTGAATAATTATTACTACTATTTTATTTTAGCTTATTAATATTATTCAAATATAGTTTAATTTTATTAACTATTTTTAAAACCCATTTTTTATTAATTATATTTTTTTTAAAAAAAATAATTATAATTTTATTTTATTATTTATGATTTAAAATAATATATATTTATTATTAAATATATTTAAATATTTTAAAATAGATGAATTTAGTTAAAGAAAAGGAAGAACAATTAATTGATGTTAAAACAAATAATCCAAATAATATAAAGATAACAAAAAAAAGGGTTCTTTTTGTGTTAATAATTGTTTAATAACACTTAATTCATTATTCTTAATTATTTGGTTATTAACACAAAATATTAATTCAATAATTAATAATTAACAACTTTGATTTTTATTTCTCAATACAATATAAAAATCCTTTTTAATCTAAATTTTGATAAGTATAACATAAAACAAAATTATTTATTGTTTAAAATAAAATTAATGTTAGTCTTTATTCATTATAACTTATCTGAATTCATAAATTTTGTATTTAGGTTTTTGATTTGAAAATATTGTTCTTTATCATAAGATTTGTTTTATCAAATTTCTTAATTTAAAGAATTAACATTGAATAGTTATTCTAATTTAGGTTTTTTTAATGATAAAGAATTGATATAATAATATGTTTTCTCTATAAATAAAGCTAATCTGTCTAATTTTGAGAAACTTTTAAAAATTAATTTAATTTTTGATTGTTGATTTTTTCAAAAAAATAGAAAAAATTGAAATTCTTTGTTCTAACAGCAATTATAACTTTTAAAATAATTATTAAAGTTTTGATTTGAAAAAATTTAAATCTCAATTTCCTTTTTTAAATTTCTAAATTCTTTTAAACCCATAAT
>JAEEGK010032543.1_pt1 | contig 10193 bp, 6 predicted proteins | sample 8958771 | NCBI WGS metagenome assembly JAEEGK01 (sample SAMN16246547, study PRJNA631951) | gut metagenome | biome: gut microbiome; feature: rumen; material: SC-attached | host: Bos | place: Iran: Karaj | collected 2018-10 | reverse complement strand
CATAGTGCCGTCGCTGACCTGCACTTCTATCTTCTCGCCGTTGAGCGATTCGCGGGCAAAGTTGTACTCCTTGCCCTGAGAGTCGGTGTAGATGCCGTCGAGCATATCAAGAAAAAGTTGGTCATCCTTATTCCAATCTTTCAGTTCTGCCAAGAGTGCAGTGATTACGTTTTTGGAATTTCGCGCCACGAGCACAATGTTTTCCGCGTCGTAGCCGTCGATGATTTTCATTCTTGTAACAGTGCAGCCGTTGCCGCTCATATTAAACTCAGCGTCAACTACTTTGTATTTGTCGCCGCCGATGCCTTTGAGTTCCCAATCGAGGCCTGCATCGGTGTAGCCGCCTATGAATTGGTAGTTGCCGTTGTCAGCCTTTCCGCAGTTCCATCCGCCGAGACCGTCGGTCCAAGTGCGGTTGTTGATGTTTTGCGCGGTGGCGGTTGTGGTGAGTGTCAGTGCTGCCAAGAGTGTAAAAAGTGTTTTTTTCATAGTCGTAAGTTTTTAAGAGTTGATTTTGGGGAATTTTCCACAAGTGCAAAACTATGAAAATTTTTTATTGGATGCAAATGTGTGGTGATTTTTGCCGTATTATTTGCGGATTGAATGTTTTACACACACGTTTCACCACCGGCTCACCGAATCTTGCGCCGCACAGCGCGAACGGACAACCCGTAGTAACGGTAGTCGCAGCAGTCTTCCGTCTCGACGTAGTCGGCATCGAAGTAGAGGCGGCGCGCGGCGCCCGGGTAGTCCAAACGGAGCGAAGACGACCAGAAGCCACCGTAAGGACACGCAGCGTTGAGCGTATCTCTCCTCCAACCCGCCGCTGGCAAAAAAATTTGATTGCCATTGCCACTAACAATATAACCTTTTTTCCCATTGTATTTTTCAGTCCAATTCCATTTGCATTTCCTTCCGAGTTCTTGAAACTCCTCTATGGTTGGCATTCGCCATTCGCCGTGCCAATTGGCGGTGGCGGCATCGTCTTCGGGCAATAGTATCTGATTGCGGTCGGTAAAGCCATTATTGCCGAATTCCTTTTCATTACAATACTTTGTAAGTTTATCATAGTTGCCATTGGCATACTTATAATTATTCCAATCAAATTGGCTTTTCGGAGAGGTTTCGCCCCAAGCGAAGTAACCGCCATAATCCCACGGATTGTCCGCACCAATATTCCTATCCGCCCAAAGGACAGATAGCCCAAGGTCAACGGCGGGATGGGGGTCGGGTGAGATTATATGGTTTTCTACACTTTCAATAACTTTTGCAGATGATGCAAATTTTGGAATAGGCGGCGGAACAATTGGAAAGACCGAACTCAATTCGGGCACATCGATTGCCTTTGTCCAAGGAATACCAGGTTTCCAAACCAAGGTATCTTTGGACATAGAACGTAGTTTGCGCTTGATTTCACTCAAACTTAATGGTCCTTCGTGTTGATTATCATTTATTGCCAAATAATATTGACCTTCGGAATTGGGATCGAAACCAAACTTGGATTTAAAAGTATCAACTATGTCGTTGATAAGATTAGGATTATCGGCATATAAATATTTTTGATTGTTGAAAAACGCGTACAAATCGCTAATATAATCCGCATAATACCCATTTTCTTCGGCTGCAACCTCTATTGGCGTTAAATTTCGTGTCTTTTTGTATTTAATTTTGGCCTTTTCTGCGGCATAGTCTGCCCAATAATCACGCAACTCTTCAATATAGGTTGCGTCATCCAACTTACAATTACCACTTTTAATGCAAATTAGGTTTTCGCTTTGCTTTATCCCTTCTTCAATCGCTTTTTTTATCTGAGCAAACTCATACATACAATGATGCGAACGGAAATACTTGTCGCTGAAAATAAGGATAGTAAACTCGCTATGACCAATTGCCTCCTCAAAGGCGGTTATTTTTCCCCCCGGTTTCAGGTCTCCTTCGTCATCGTAAACATCGATATTGTTACGCTTCAACGCTTCAACAATTATGGGTTCAATATCAGATATATGCTCCCAACCCGGATTTTTACCATTCCGGGCGTATGTAATGTATATTGGTCTGCCTTCGTTGATGTACTTTGCCATTGCTTATAGTTTGTTTCAATTTTAAACTATTATTATTAACACATCGGTAACGGACAATTCTCTGTGCTAATTTAGCGAAATATACAAAAAAATGCCAATATCAGAAAAATCTTTTACAAACTTTTTTGATAATATTTTCTAATCCTCTGACCCTCAAATAATCCTCGTCAGCACCTCACTCGCCGCCATCTCCATTTTGCTAAATGCGAACCACTTTTTGCCGAGGTCTTTGAGCGATGCGCCGATGTGATAGACGGTGTCGTCGATGATTAGAAAACGGTCGTGGAAGTTGGTGATACCTTCAAAGGGTGGTTGTCGCAAAATTTGCGATAACCATAGAATCATCCGGCGGGCACTTACGGCAAAAATCACGACGTGGAAGGCGCAGAAAACATCCGCCACGTCAATGTCCACGCGCCCAAAGTGTCCGCACCCTGCACAATCCATTACATCCTCAAAGTCACCGACAAAGGCACTCCGAGGCTGACGAGTTACAAGAGGGTGGTGGTGACGGTGGTACCGTAGATATAAAAACGCAGCCGCCCGAATCCCTCGAACGGCTGCAATTTTCGATTCATCTAATTATTAATTCCCAACTTTCAATTCTCAACTTTCAATTCTTCACGCTTACGCCGCTGATAGTAATGCTGCCGGTGTAGCAATTGATGCTCCAACAGTTTTTCTGAATGCCGTAGATGCGGTTGGTGTAGGCGCAGACGTCGTTGATGTAGAGCGTCATTACTGAATTGTCGGTGAAGATGTCGATGTTATAGACATTGTTTTCGGGGCGGGCGAAGATGTAGCCGTCGATGCCCTCGATGAAACCTTTGCCATTTTCACCTTCTTGCAAGAAGTTCACTTTGCGGTTGTTTTCGCCTTCGGGGTTGATTTCCATCGTGTAGTAAAGTTCCGAATCGGTGCCGCGAACAAGCGAAATGCCGAATTTGTCCTCGTTGCCGGTGGTGGTAACGGTGAACGAAATGTGATTCGTTGTGCCAAGACGGTTGTAAAGAATGTAAGAACCTTCGCCGCTCAATGTGCCGTCAACACCCGACAAAGACGCGCCTTCCGATTTCATTACTTTTACCGTGGCGGGAGTGGAGAATTTGTCGGCAATGCCGCTTACTGCGCCCAATGTCAATGTGCCGTCCTCGTGCTGAATCACTTTGTGGCAAACCAATGCGCCTGACCAATCGGGTTCGCTTTCAGCACCTACGTTGAGGTTTTTGTCGTGAATTGTAGTGCCCTTGCGATACGGACACCACCCCCAAATGTAACGGTCGGTGCCGTTGGAAGCGGTCTTGCCGGCGTAGAAGGCACGGCTGTCGAGAATGCCCTCGTGTCCGTCCTTGGGCCAATTGGCTCCCGGATCGTTGAAACAAGCCTTCAAACCTTCGTAAGTGTCTGACATCATATATTTTACCTTGCGACTCCAAGAGGTGCGGTATGCCTCGCTGTACACCAAGTACCAATAGTTGCCCATCTTGAAGATGTCGGGACATTCGCACATTCTGTCCCAAATCATCGGAAAATCGCCGGTGAGTTCCCAATTGAGCATATCGTCGGAGGTGAACTCCACAAAACGCAACTTGCTTGCAATCACCATTTTGTAGCGTCCGTCGTCGCCCACAAAAATCTGCGGGTCGCGGAAGTCGGTGGCTGAGAATCCGAGTTTTGAGCCGTCAAGAACCCAAGTGTTGTCCTTTTTCCAAGTCTTGAAATCGTCGGAAACCGCCCTCAAAACCACTTCCTTGGAGGTGTGTCCGGTGTAGTAGATGTAGTACTTGCCGTCCTTGTCGTTGTAATAACAACAACCTGTGCCGAGAGCCGCGTCAGCCTCCTCTACCGAAGAGCCGGTGGGCAGCACCTCGCCCAACGATTCGTAGTTGGCGCAATCCTTGGTGGAAACGCCCCAAAACGGATGGTAGCAAGGGCCGTTGTTGTCGTACTCTTGAAGATAGAGCACCTTGAAGTCGCCTGCCTTGGCGTCGTAGAAGGGCATCGGGTCGCCACAACGTCCGATTGCCGGATTGTAGTAGGTCAGGAAGGCGGCATCGTCCTGAGAATCAATGAATGTGGTGGAGTCTGACCAATCTATCGGGTCGTCGCCAAAAGTTTCGTCGTCGCTGCAAGCCTGAAACGTTACGAAGGGCATTGCAAACGCAAGTATTGTATTGATAGTCATTTTCATAACGGTTTATTTTAAAAGGTGATTGAATGCGTTTTTAGTGATAATTTCGATGTTTTTGTGGAAGTTTTCGGTGTAGCCGTCTTCGTATTTGTACGAATACCAATCGTAACAGCCTGACGAAATGCAGATTATGCCGCCTTTGGTATCGTGAGCGGGATATTCCCAAGCCACAATTGCGCCGTCGCCGCCTACGCCGAGTATCGTTGCGCCCGTACGGGTTGTCCAAGCGTCGTAGTCGTCATAACCGCCCCAATCGGTGCCGATGTGATACTGCGCTGTTGAATTGGTGATGTGATAACCTGCGTCGGTGCAGTAAACGCTGTTGGGGTCGTCGCCCTGAACGAGGTTTTGCCACAGCGGATGAGAGTTCATTCCGCTATAAATCTTGAAGTCCCAAGGTCCGCCGCAAAGTTCGGCTGCGTCCTCGTTCTGACCCCAACAGTTGTTGGGCGTTGTCCACTCGTCGTCGCCGGTAACGCCAATAAATGACGGCAAGTTGGTGGCGTAACGTGTCAAGAACAATGCGCCGCCATTTTCGTAGAACGAGCGGATTTCGTTTTTGGCTGCAAGAGCGTCGGTGGCTTTGGCTTGGAAGATGTCGTGACCGTCCACACCGCCGTCAACGTGATAATGCCACCAAATCACCTTACATTCAGAGAGGTCGGCATTGCCGTTTTGAAGGTCGGCAAACGATACGTAGAGCGAACCTTCCACGTTGGAGAGCATCCACTGACAAGCGGCTTTGGCTTCGGGGTCGAGGTCGTTGAGGTTGGCTGCCGAGCCTACAAACAAGGCTTTGGGCTTTTCGGTGGCGATTACTGTAACGGTGTACGCACTCTTTGCCGAATTGTTTTCAACATTGTAAACCACCGGCTGCGAAAAATCCAATGCCACGCCCGACGATGGGCTGATGGTGGCGTTGTCGCTGATGGCGATTGTTGGTGTGAGCGACGTAATGCCTTCTGATGCAGGGATATAGACAGTGATTGTCTTGGTAGCCTCGTCGATTGAGCCGGCATACGTACCGTTGATTACAAACTGCGAAATCCTTGCCTCGTCGTGCAATACGCTGAGCGTCCAATCCAATGACGCGTCGCCGTTTACCACGTGAATTACTTTTGCAGCGTCCATATTGACGGTTTCGCCGACAGAAAAATTGCAGGTGGCGTTAGCAGAGAGTTTCAGGTCGGTGATTTTCATTGCCGATGTTTCGTAAACTTCGGGCAGGCGGACGAGGATGTTGCGGGTTTTAGGGTCGCAATTACCGATGAAATCATCGAGTTTTACGGCTTCTACGTTGCAGTCGCCGTCGAGGGACAGGCTGTCGTCCTCGCTGTCGGAACAAGCGGCTAATGTTACCGCCGCAAGTGCCGCAATTATTGTGTTTTTAATTAATCTTTTCATTTTTAATTACGATTTAAGAATTACAATTTTATTTAACACCGAATTAATTCAACTTTCGCAAGTATTTTCCATCACCGAATTTAACAAATAAAACTAACAACTAATAAAATAAGAATCAACAAGTTGCTTCATATTTTGGCTAATTTAACTAATTTGATTTCATATAGTCAAATTGAAACATTATTTGTTTGATTTGCTGCCGCTTGCGGCATTAGTTATTAAAGTTTTACAATCAAATTTGTGTTAATTAGTTTTATTCGGTGTTAAACTCATTACTACCAATTTCCGATGTTTTGAGTGTAATGACCGTGGGAAGCGGAGATTTGCTCAAAGGGGATTGGCAAGTATTCGTCTTTGTCGGCGGTGAAATGTGCCGTCAAATAGATGGCGCAATTATCGGCTTCCTCGGCATAATACTTGTTGATAACCTCGGCTGCCTCGCCGTAACGTACAAGGTCGAAGAAACGCTCCGATTCCATACCGAGTTCAAGGCGGCGTTCCATCTTGACGATTTTGATTGCCGTTTCCTTGTCGTAACTGCCTTTGTAGTTGGAGATATACATCTTGACACCGTAAGCGTTTTTGTACGAATTGGTGAGTTGTGTGCTTGAAGCGGCACGGCTGCGGATTTGATTGACAATGGCTATTGCATCGTCGGATTGTCCGAGTTGAGCCAACGCCTCGGCACGCATCAAAAGTACGTCGGCATAGCGGATTACGATTCTATTCATCGACGTTCCCCAAAACGAACCTTTTATCAAGTATTCGCCAATCAGTGCGGGGTCAACGTTCTGTTTGAGTGTTACATAATAACCGTACAAACCGTTTGAACGGCTCCAAATGCCGCTTTCTTCCATCATAAAATCCTTGTTGAACATATAAGGAAGTCCGGGCATTCCCACGGTGAGGAAAAGTCTTGGGTCGGCGTTGTCTTTGGCGATGTCGTAATCCTCGCTGTTGAAATTGTCAAAGAGCGGCAAACCGTCGTCGCCGGTGCGGAATGCGTTCACGAGGTTTTGCGACGGTTTGTAAAAGTCGCAGCCGCCGTCTGTTGCGCCGGGAATATTGGGCGGAATCAAACCGTTGCTCCAATTGAGATTGCCGTATGTAGAGCCGTCGTTGCGCGAATACTGAATTGCCCAAACGCTTTCTTTGCCGTTTTCAAACTGTTCTTCGGGGCGGAAATTGTTGTGGAAATCGCTTTCGAGACCATATCCGGCATAAAGCGACGGGTCGGTGTATTTGACAACGTTTTCAAGGTCGGCGGTGTTGATTTCCGTTACCTTGTTGCTCTGAGGATCACCTTGACGGTAAGCCTTGTAGAGATAAACCTTGGCAAGCAAACCGGCTGCCGCAGCCTTCGACGGGCGGCCTTTGTCGTCCTGAACTTCGGGAAGATTGTTGAAAGCCTCTTCCAAATCCTTGGCTATCAACGCCCAACCTTCGTCGTTGGAATACTGAGTGTTGGAAAGATTGTTGTAGCCTTCGTAATCCAAATGCTCGTCCACAACGAATGGGATGTTCTTGTAGAGTCTTTTGAGAAGGAAATGAGCATAACCGCGAAGGAATTTCATCTCGGCAATGCGGGTCTGCTTCATCGCAAAACTATCGTCGCAACCTTCGAGAAGTGCCAAGGCGGCGTTAACCCTCGAAATGCAGTTGTACAAACGCACCCACATATCGTTGATGTTCCAATTGGTAACGAGCACGCCTTGTTGGATTTCCAACTGATGAAATACGTCGCCGTCGCTTGTGCCGTTGCCGCCCTTGTAGGCGTCGTCGCTGCGCACGTCAAAATTCCACATCGAAAACGACGAGTTGATGTCTTCGGCGGTGGTGAAAATTGCGTATGCCGACACTGCCATTGCCTCGGCGTTTTCGGGTGTCTGCACCTGAACGTCGCTTAATGTGCCTTGCGGAATGTTCTCGTCAAGCATTTCGGAGCAAGATGGCAATCCCGCTGCCGCCGCAAGTATCAATGCTATGGATAATATTTTGTTTTTCATATTATTACAAATTTTAGAATGATACATTAATACCGAAAGTTACGTTTACAGGAATCGGGTAGCCGAAGTTGGCATTTTCGGGGTCAACACCTGAAAACTTTTTCGATTTGATTGTCAAGAGGTTCTGTGCCGAAGCGTAAAACCTCACACGCTCTGCGGAAATCTTTTTGCAAATCTCTTTTGGCAGATTATAACCAAACTGAATGGTGCGGAGTTTGGCGTATGAACCATTTTCTACAAAATAACTACTTACACGTTTCTCGTTGTTGTTGTCCATTGTGCTAACAGCGGGAATGTCCGACGACTGATTGTTGGGTGTCCAAGCATCGAGAAGGCGTGTGCCCTTGTTGAGGTTGGTGATATTGAGACCGCTCCAAAGGTCGGTTTCTTTTTTCAAGTCGCTGATAACATCAACACCCTGAACGCCTTGCCAAAACATCGTCAAATCGAAATCCTTGTATTGGAAATAGAGGTTGATACCCCAAGTGAAATCCGGTACGGGCGAATAAATCCATTTTTGATCTTCGCTGTTGATAACATTGTCGCCATTCAAATCTTTCCAACGGATGCGGCCGATACCTGCGCCGTCTTGTGAGGCGTGGCGGTCGATTTCGTCCTGATTGCAGAAAATGCCGTCGTAAACATAGCCCACTTGTGCGCCCATCGGATGTCCAACAACGCTTTCTACGCCGTTGCCGCCGAATGTGCCTTTTGCGGCGATAGTTTCGGGGAGTTTGGTGATTTCGTTTTGATAAGTGCCGATATTGGCGTTGATGTCGTAGGTGAATTTCTTTTTGCCGCCACGGTAGCCGATGGTGAGTTCAAGACCTGTGTTTTCCATTTCGCCGGCGTTGATCCATTGCGCGCTGCCTTCGCCCATAACGCCTATGCCGGGCATATTGACGAGGATGTCGGTGGTAGTTTTCTTAAACCAATCAAACGAACCGTAGAGAGCATTTTTGAAGAATCCAAAATCGAGACCAACGTTTAATTGTGTTGTGGTTTCCCATTGGAGGTCGTCGTTGCCGAGTTGGTCGCGCTTAAAACCGCTTGCCAATTGATGTCCGCCGTTAACACCCTCAATGTCGTAACTTGTACCGTAACTTTGACCGCCAAACTGAGCCTCGCCGTAGTTGCTGCGGTAAAGGGTGTAACGTGCTGTGTTGTCGATTTCCTGATTACCCGTCTGACCCCAACCTGCACGGATTTTGAGGCTTTCGAGCCAAGCGATGTCGTTCAAGAAATTTTCTTCGCTGATTTTCCAACCTGCGCTCACCGAGGGGAACAGACCGAAACGTTTGTTTTCACCAAAACGGCTCGAACCGTCGTACCTCAACGTAACGCTTGCAAGATATTTGTTCATCAAAGTATTCCCCCCACCACAAAAAATCTTTTCTTTACTACCATACATAATTAATAATCAACACCTTACCATTTCCCGAATTTCACTCAAAAAGTAATTTATGGTGATTTTATGGTGATTTTGGATGGTGGGGAGGAGTGGAAATGGTGGACGGTTGGTGGGTGGGTGTGATTGTGAGGGGATTGGATATTTAAATAGTTAGTATTTAGCGTATTATATGTTAATTTTTAGCCCGTGGGTATGTGCGCCTGCGGGCTTTTTTTGTGCCGTTGCAAGGGTGTTGAAACGAGGCTGAAAAGGTGGCGATTTTTGCTCCGTGAAATGAGTTGGGGCGAAGTTAGGGCGAAGTTAGGGCGATGTTTTCAACCAAAAACAGCGAGAAAACCACCACACTAAGACCAAAAACAGCCAACAAACCTCAAAAAATCGGGGGTTTGGTGTATACCACAATTGTTTTTTATAGTCATTTTGAAAAAGGGTTAAAATATTAAAATACAGCGTTTTACGGCATTTTTAGGGTAAAAAACGCTAAAACGGCGTTACACGGCTGTGAAAGGGATGTGTTAAGGGGTGGCGGTGGCGGCATCGGTGGATCGATAATGCTCCAATTCTAATTTAAGAAGTGTAATTTCTTCCCTTTGTTCTTCAATCCGGTCTAAATGTACCTTTAAAATAGCATTATAATCGGTTACAGAAGGTGTTTCCTGTGTTTTTTCTCCTTTTAACATAGAACCTTCACCGGTTAAAAGCCAATCGCCCGAGATGTTCGCTTTTGCGCATATCTTTTCAAGTACATCATAAGATGGTTTTCCTTGTCTTGTACCTACTACATTCTCTATAACGGTAGGAGACACACCTATAAATATAGAGAATGCCCTTTTATTACCATTATATAATTCGGTTATTATAGTATCTACCCTTTCGTTTATTGTCATGGCAATGTTAAATTTTACGCTTTTGCGAAAAATAATTCGCAAAAAATTTGGAATATTCGCAAATGCGAATTAAATTTGCAACGTTTTAATTTTGTAATCGTTATGCGGCAGTAATAATATACATATTAATACGAGTTAGTAATCCTGTAGTTCTCATATGCTACGAGGAGGTATTAAAAGGTGCGTTTCGACAATGCATCTACTGTAGTATAT
>JAEEGK010032541.1_pt1 | contig 10194 bp, 6 predicted proteins | sample 8958771 | NCBI WGS metagenome assembly JAEEGK01 (sample SAMN16246547, study PRJNA631951) | gut metagenome | biome: gut microbiome; feature: rumen; material: SC-attached | host: Bos | place: Iran: Karaj | collected 2018-10 | reverse complement strand
CGGTTGCTGCACAAGGAGTCCTGTGCGGAAATGCCGCAGTGCGGCGAGTCATGGGAGGTGTCCGGTTTTGAGGAGGAACCCTCTGTTGTCACCAATGGCTTTTTGGCCGGCAACACCCTGAACGAACTGATAGAGGTATATATGGGAGATTTGGTGGGGGAGAAGGTCTTCCACCAGTATGGGCAGGTCTTTCCACTTCTGGTCAAATTCATTGATGCGCAGGATGACCTGTCTGTCCAGGTGCATCCGGATGATGAACTGGCAAAAAAGTTGGGGGAGCCCAACGGTAAGACCGAGATGTGGTACGTTATCCAGGCGGATAGTGATGCGAAGCTTAACATTGGTTTCAACCGCCCGCTGACAAGGGAGGAATTACGGCAGTTGGTGGCCGGGAACCGGCTGGAGTCAGTACTGCGCTACTGTAACGTGAGTGCCGGAAGCTGCTGCTATATTCCGGCGGGCAAGGTCCATGCGATTGGAAAAGGTGTTCTGCTTGCCGAAATCCAACAGCTTTCGGATGTCACCTTCCGTTTGTACGATTATAACAGGTTGGATGCGGAGGGTCATGCTCGCGAACTGCATGTTGAGGAGGCGTTGGAAGCCATTGATTACGAAAACAATAATAACAACCTAATTGCATATCATGCGCAGAAGAACCAGACAGTGGATCTGGTGAATTCACCCTATTTTGTCACGCGGCTGATGGATTTTGACAAGCCTGTGGAGAAGATATATGTCTCCATGGACAGCTTTGTGCTATACATCTGTATAGATGGTGCCGCTGAAATCCGCTATAACGGGTCGGAAAAAGAAACCGTCTCTGCTGGAGAGACGGTGTTGGTTCCTGCCAGTATTGAGGAGGCGGTGCTTGTTCCTGTTGGGAACTGCCGCCTGCTGGAGGTGCATATGCCTTAGGCTATTCTTCCCCTTTCTCTTTCTCTTTCTCTTTCTCTTTCTCCTTTTCCTTTTCCAGCCTGTTCAGCCTGTCAAGCATTTCAGGCAGGTAATGGAGGCTGCCGAGTGCCTTCACGCCCCGTGTGGCATCCATTGCCGGTGTTCCAATAAGTTTTGTCTTGTCCCTGACGTTCCGGTGGATTCCTGACTGTGCCGCCACCTGCACGTAGTTGCCGATCTTGACATGGTCCTTTACACCGACCTGTCCGCCAAAGACGCAGTGGTTTCCGATGCTGACCGAACCGGCCACACCGCAGCCGGCGGCAAGGACGGTATGCTCCCCAATCTGGCAGTTGTGCGCTATCTGAACCAGGTTGTCAATCTTGGTCCCCTTGTGTATTACAGTGGCTTCAAGCATGGCACGGTCAATGCAGCTGTTGGCACCGATCTCCACCTCATCCTCTATAATGACAGTGCCCATCTGTGGAATGTGGGAAAGCACACCCTTCTCGTCCGGAATATATCCGAACCCGTCCGCACCGATCACCGCGCCGGAGTGGATTATGCAGTTGTTGCCTATTTTGCAGCCTTCGTATATCTTCACGCCGGCATATATGATGGTGTTCTCCCCGATGCTGACATTGTTGCCGAGATATACCTGAGGGTAAATCTTGGCATCATCCTTGATTTCCACATCCTCTTCCACTACAGTGCCGTCTCCGATGTAAACCCCCTGGCCGATAACCGCTGATTTGTTTATAATCGCCTGTTTGCTGATACCCAAGCGCTTCGGCTTGAGATCATCGTAGAACTGCAGCAGCGTGACAAATGTTTTTTTGGGGTTTTTCACCCGGATGAGCGTGCAGGAGACCGGCTCTTCCGGCTCGAAATCCTGTGAGACGATGGCGATGCTGGCCTTGGTGTTGTACAGGCAGCTGGCATATTTCTGGTCGGTGAGGAAGGTCAGCCCTTTTTCCGGACACTGGTCAATCTGACCGAAACATTCCACAGTGGTATTGGGATCCCCTTCGATGACCCCTTCGATGAACTTGGCGATCTGTTTGGCCGAGAAAGTGGGTATCTGTGTCATCACTATATAAAGTTAAGGGTTTCTTCTTTTGTGATTTTTTGGCAATAATGGCATTGCAGCTTTATTTCCTGGCTGTCCAGCACCCTGAATTTCGGGGTTACCTGCTCATGGTTGGTTATGCATTTGGGATTGTAGCATTTTACTATGCCCTCAAATTCATACGGCAGGGTGGGCACCCGTTTCTCCACCACTTCGTAATCCTTTATTATGGTAAGTGTGGCGGTGGGGCAGACGATGGCAATCTTATTGATTTCGTCCGTCTCAAAAAATTTGTTCTGGATCTTGATGATTGCCTTTTTCCCCAGTTTCTGGCTCTCCAGGTTGTTGCCGAAAAGCACCTGGTCGGTGCAGCTTTCCAGATGCAGTATCCTGATGACCTGGAACAGTTTGTCAGAAGGGATATGGTCAATTACGGTTCCGTTCTCAATGGCGGATACAACTAGTTCTTTTTTCTTCATGGCGTTTTTATTTTAATCCTAAAATGGCGGCAATCAATGCCTGACGTACATATACCCCGTTCTGGGCCTGCTGGAAGTAGTATGCCTGCGGCAGCGGATCCACATCGGTGTTGATTTCGTTGACCCTAGGTAGCGGATGCAGCACCTTCATGTTGGGCTTCACATTCTTTAGCAGCGACTTGTCCAGTATGCAGGAGTTCTTCACCCGTTCGTAATCCTGAATATCCAGAAAACGTTCGCGCTGCACCCTTGTCATGTAGAGTATGTCCACCTTGTCCACCGCTTCGGCAATGGTGGTGTACTGGTAGTATTTCAGGTTTTTTTCCTTGATGTGCATCTTTACGGTGCTCGGCAGCTTTAGGCTCTCCGGGGATACCAGATGGAAGGTGGTGTTGAAATTGCACATTGCCTCCACTAAAGAATGGACTGTACGGCCGTATTTTAAATCCCCAACCAATGCGATGTTGAGGTTGTCAAGGGTTCCCTGTGTCTTCTGGATTGAATAGAGGTCCAGCATACACTGGGTAGGGTGCTGGTTCGCACCGTCCCCTGCATTGATGACCGGTACTGTGGCCACTTCGGAGGCGAGTCGGGCGGTGCCCTCCAGAGGATGCCGCATCACAATCAGGTCGGCATAGCAGGAGACGGTCCGGATGGTGTCGGCAAGGCTTTCCCCTTTGGCTGTGCTGGAGTTGGTGGCATCTGAAAAACCGATGACCCTTGCGCCTAACCGGTTGGCGGCGCTTTCAAAACTGAGCCGTGTCCTGGTTGAGGGCTCAAAAAAGAGAGTGGCGACCACCTTGCCTTGGGCAATGTTCTGCACCGGTTCCTTTTCAAAGGTTTCTGCCAGCCGGAGGATGTGCAGGTATTCCTCTTTGCTGTAGTCTGTAATGGAAATCAAATTCCGGTTTTTCATATTCATTGTATACAATATTTTATATGTATTACCAAATCACTTTTTCTCTGTTTATAGGCATTGTCATGCAGCGTCCGCCGCCGCCTCCACGGGGAAGTTCGTCGCTGCGCAGCGTGACGACGCAGCGTTTGTGGCTGTCAAGCGTAACCTTTCCGCTGGCGACATCGGCGGCCGGAACCACATCGAAACCGTGGCGGTTCAGCTGGTCGATTGTCCGGGTGTTGCGGGCATATCCTATCACCTTGCCGGGTTCCAATGCCACAAAGTTGGCGCCGCTGTGCCACTGTTCGCGCTGCTGGTTCCATTCGTCGTCCGGCGCACCGCACGATATCGGTTCCAGGTCGAAGCGGAGTTTTTTCAAAGCCTGCAGCAGTGTCGGCTCCTCACGGTAGGAGACCTGCCCTCCGTCGATTGTTATGACGGTGGTGCGATAGCGGCTCTCCTTGGCTATGAGCGGCAGGAAGCAGGCGCAGGCATCCCTGTCAAGGAAGGTGAAGACCATGTCGAGGTGGATGAAGCTTTCCGGATGCACGGGCAGCTCCTGCACCACAATGTGCTGTCTCTTGTTTTTGGAGAGGTATCGCCTTGTGAGGTCCTCGATGGCAGCGCGGGAGGTGCGGTCACCCTGGCCTATGAGCAGCACATCCTCGCGGGCGACAAGCAGGTCGCCCCCTTCGATGTTGTGCCCTGAATCGGGGCGGAATGTCTCCGCGTGGAAAATGCGGCGGAAAATCTCCTCCATCAGCAGCGCTTCGCGGTTGCGGACGGAATGGCGCATGCGGTTTATGATAACCTCGTCGTACAGTGAGGCTGAGGCATCGCGTGTGAAATAAAGGTTGTACAGCGGCGGGATGGGGTAGTGGCGGCCTATGCTGTCATGCTCCTCCCAACCTTCAATCAGCACGCCGGCCAGCTCCTTTACGGTCAGCGCGTCCAGTTTGTCCTGAAGCGAAACCTGATGGATCCGGCACACCTTTTCGGTAAGCTGTTTCCTTGCATCCGCATCGGCGAGCATCTGTTCAAGCAGATCCCTTACATAAAAAACTTTTGTCTGCTTCTGCAGCACGCCTTCGAAAACGGCGTAGTCCTGCCGGGCTATTTCCATGGAAAGGATGTCGCTGTAGAGGGCGTCACGGATGTTTCCGGGAACCATACGTTCCAGTTCGCACCCCGGACGGTGTAATATAACTCCTTGTAATTCACCTATTTCAGAATATATATGTATATCCATAAAACCTTTTTTCACAAACTGCAAAGATAAGAAAAAAAACGTTTCACTGCGTGCATCGGATTGGGAAAAATCTTTCTTTTTATCTTTTTGCCGGTCGCATTCGGATTTTGAGTACATTTGTAATTTTTTAAAAACCTAATTTGATATTTTTATAAGATTATGGATAAGAACACGTTAATTGGTCTGATACTCATTCTTGGCCTCTTTTTGGGCTACAGTTTGTACATTTCTCCTTCCAAAGAGGAGCGGGCGGAGATGCAGCGGCAGCACGATTCGCTTGTGGCTGCGCAGGAGGCGGAGCAGCTGGCATACGCCGATTCCGTGATTGCCGCAGGGCAGGATGGTCATGATGGGGCGGAAACCGCAGATACGTCGCGGAGTGAGGCCGGATATGAGCACAACCGTTCCCATTACGGACATTTTGTAAAGGCCGGTATGGTTCCGGCTGATGTGGAGGAGTCTGTTTTGTCGGTGGAGAACGACCACTACCGCCTGTGGATTGACTGCCGTGGCGGACGGATCTGCAAGGTGGAGCTCAAGAATGTGCGTACCTTCGACAGCCTTCCGGTGGTTCTGTTTGACGAGACCTCTGGGGATGCCAACCGTTTCGGCTTTGACTTTGTCTCCAATTATTTGGAGTTGAACACAAATGATTTCTGCTTTGTGCCGATGCTGGGTTCAGGAAAGGATATCCGGGTCTCCGGCAGCGATTCGGTGCAGTTGGAATACCGCCTGTATCCGGACAAGGGGGAGGATGGTTTTGACACCGCCTCATATATCGCATACATCTATACCGTGCGCGGCAACGACTACCGCACGGGGCTGGAGGTCCGCATCCGCAACATGGAACCATACATCATGCGCACCCAGAGCGAGTGGAACCTTAACTGGCAGCTGCAGCTTCGCCGTCAGGAGAAGAACATGAAGAACGAGCTGATGGCCACAACTGTCTACTACAGCGATGCGGACGATGTGGAGCATCTGGCGGAGAGCGATGTCAAGAGCGATTCGGATGCCTACACCACCGCCCTTAAATGGATTTCGTTCAAGCAGCAGTATTTCACCTCCACGCTGATTGCCGGTAAGCAGTTCTCACACGCCGTGCTGGTCTCCGACGCATCCCGCAACGGGGATACTCCGGAGCGTGCGCTTAAAAAGCTGAAGGCTAACATGGCTGTTCCGTTGACATCGCTGCAGGAGGACAGCTTCAGTTTCGACTTCTATTTCGGTCCCAACAAGTACAGCCTGCTGAAACAGTACAAGGTAAAATTGGAGAACCAGATCCAGCTGGGCGGAAAGCTGGTGGCATGGATCAACAAGTATGCGGTGATTCCGGTCTTTGACTTTTTCAGCCGCTTTAACTGGAATTACGGTCTGATCATCCTCATGCTGACCATCATCCTGAAGGTGGTTCTGCTTCCGCTCACCTATTCCAACTACCGCTCCACGGCTAAGATGCGGGTGATGAAGCCGGAAATCGAGGCCATCAACGCCAAATACCCGAAGCAGGAGGATATGATGAAGAAGCAGCAGGCGACCATGGCGCTTTACAAGCAGTGCGGCATCAAGCCGGCTGGAGGCTGCCTCCCGATGCTGCTGCAGTGGCCTATATTGGTGGCCATGTTCCGCTTTTTCCCCGCCTCCTACGAGCTGCGTCAGCAGCCTTTCCTGTGGGCGAAGGATCTTTCCACCTACGATTCCGTGCTGGACCTGCCGTTCAACATCCCGTTGTACGGTGACCACGTCAGCCTCTTCACACTGCTGATGACGGCGGCCACCCTTGCCTATACCATGATCAATAACAAGCAGATGGCCACCACCGGCAACGAGCAGTCCATGAAGATGATGAAATGGATGATGTACCTTATGCCCATCATGTTCCTCGGCATATTCAACAACTATTCCGCCGGATTGAGCTACTACTACCTGCTGTTCAACCTGACCACATTCGCCCAGATGTTCATCTTCCGCTATGCCTCCAATGACGAAAAGTTGAGGGAGAAGCTGCTGGCGAAGAAAAAACAGCCGGTCAAGAAGTCGAAATGGGAGGCGCGTTACGAGGCCATGATGAAGCAGCAGCAGGCCATGCAGCGCGGACAGGCTGCGTCACGCAAACGTTAGGCCATGAACCTGCTCAGTGTGGAGAACCTCTCCAAAAGCTATGGGGAGAGACTGCTTTTTGATCATATCTCCTTCGGATTGGAGAGGGGGCAGAAAACCGCACTGGTCGCCCGCAACGGAACCGGGAAAAGCACACTTTTGAACATCATTGCCGGCTTGGAGCAGCCGGACGAGGGGACTGTCACCATGCGCAAGGATTTGCGTATAGCATATCTTCCGCAGGCCAACGAGGCCGGGGCGGAGGGTAGCGTGCTGGATGCGGTGACGGATGCCGCCGCGCCGCGTTTTGCTGCCGTTCGGGACTATGAGTACAGCATGGAGGCATACCGTCGCGAGCCCTCGGAGATGCACAAGGCGGCAATGGAGAGGAGCCTTGAGGCGATGGACCGCCTTCAGGCCTGGAACTATGAGAATCAGGTGAAGGAGGTACTATTCCGCTTTGGCATCCGCGATCTGTTCGCCCCTCTGTCGCAGCTGTCCGGCGGGGAGCGGAAAAAGGTTGCGCTGGCCCGGACACTGCTCTCCGATGCGGAGCTGTGGATTCTGGATGAGCCCACCAACCATCTGGACATAAAGATGGTGGAATGGCTGGAGGATTTTCTGGCTGATGCCGGCAAAACCATCCTGCTGGTGACCCACGACCGTTTTTTCCTTGACAAGGTGTGCGACGACATCATCGAGCTGGACAGGAGGCAACTGTATAAATACAAGGGACGCTACAACTATTTTTTAGAAAAGAAGGCGGAGCGTCTGGCCAACATGGCAGCGGAGCAGGAGCGCTACCGCACGCTTTACCGGCGTGAGCTGGAATGGATACATGCTTCGGTGCAGGCGCGCGGCACAAAGGCAAAGGCCCGCAAAGACCATTTTGAGGTGCTGAAGGAGAGGGCTTTCGCCGAAACAAGGCATGAGGAGGCCGGATTTTCCGTTCAGGCGGAAAGGATTGGCAACAAAATTCTGGAGATAGACAATCTTGACTTTTCGTTTCCGGACAAGCCCATCCTGCGCGATTTCTCCTATGTGTTCAAGCGCAGGGAGCGGTGCGGTGTGGTCGGCCCCAATGGCTGCGGCAAGTCCACCTTCCTGAAGTTGCTGCTGGGCGGGCTTAAGCCTGATGCCGGCAGGATAACTGTGGGAGAGACAATTGTGTTCGGCTATTACAGCCAGGACGGCCTGCCGGAGTCCTGCCGCGGCAAGCGCGTTATCGAGATTGTAAAGGAGCATGCGGAGGTTGTCCGGATGGCGGACGGCCACGAATGGACTGCATCGCATTTCCTGAACCATTTCGGTTTCGGCCATGATGTGCAATACACCTATTACGAGGATTTGAGCGGCGGGCAGAAGCGCAAACTCTACCTGCTTATGGTGCTGATGGGCAATCCCAATTTCCTTGTCCTTGACGAGCCGACCAACGATTTCGACATCGACACCATGAACCTGTTGGAGGACTTCCTGCTCAATTTTGAGGGATGCCTGCTGGTGGTTTCGCACGACCGGTGGTTCATGAACAAATTAGTGGACCACATTTTCGTGTTCGAGGGGGCTGGAAAGGTTAAGGATTTCTACGGCAACTACAGCGAATATAAGGCCTCTGAGCTTCAGCTTGAGAAGGGACGGCAGATGCTTGCCAAGGCGGAAAAGCGTCCGGTGGAACCGCGTCCGGCCAAGCGGGAAAATGTGAACAAGCTTACCTACAAGGAAAAAAAGGAGATGGAGCGGCTTGAGGAGGATATCGCCGCGCTTGAGGAGGAGAAAAAGGAGCTTGACAATCTGTTCGCCAACCCTGAAGGGGCTGCGGAAAAGCTTGCGGAGGCTTCGGTCCGGTATCAGGAGGTGCAGCGCCTGCTGGACGATTATTCCATGCGCTGGCTGGAGCTTTCGGAAAAGGAGGGGTGATGAAATATAAATTAAGCGGATTTAAATCGTCTTAATTTATTTTTTTTAGTTAACATGTTTATAATATGCAATTTACATTTATATTTTAAATTAAAAATGTTTTTCTTGTATAATATTCTAAAGTATGAAATAGGTAGTTGTTGTAATAAAATATTTAAAAGTATTATTCTAAGCAGAAATAAAACAATTTATTTTCTATAAAAAATACAGTTTAAGAAAAAAATGATTACTTTTGCAGTCTAAATAATTGCAAGATGTATTATAACGAATTAATAGAAAAACAGGTTGTTGGACGACTCAGGGTGGATAATCCGTGGTGGACAGAGAATGAAATTGCTTCATATTATGCCGAAATGCACCCACGCTTATATTTGGACATCTTTTATCCACTGGTTACGGGATTGGATATTCAACGGGCTATTATACTAATGGGTCCGCGTCGTGTCGGCAAAACTGTAATGTTATATCATACTATCCAGCGTCTAATAGCGGATGGTGTTTCCCCGCAGAATATCATCTACATTTCTGTGGAAACCCCCATCTACAACAAGATTTTTTTGGAACAATTGTTCAATTTGGCAAAGCAGGCATTAGGTAAGACTGATTGCAAAGAAACTTTTTATGTTTTTTTTGATGAGATTCAGTATTTGAAAGATTGGGAGGTCCATTTAAAGTCATTGGTGGATACCTACCATAATGTGAAGTTTGTCGCTTCTGGATCTGCGGCAGCGGAATTGAAAAAGAGAAGCGACGAAAGCGGTGCCGGCCGCTTCACCGATTTCAACCTTCCTCCGTTGACTTTTTATGAATATGTTCATTTGAAAGAATATTCACAGTTAATGCGCCCTATAGGGATGGAATGGAAAGATGGTACTATTATGGGAAACACAACTATTGATATCGCAAAATTGAACAAGTTGTTTGTTGACTACATCAATTATGGCGGTTATCCGGAAGTGGTTTTCTCCCGTCGTATCCAAGAAAATCCAGGGCAGTTCATCAGACATGACATTATTGACAAGGTGTTGCTAAGGGATTTGCCAAGTTTATATGGAATCACGGATGTTCAAGAGTTGAATTCCCTCTTTACTATGATAGCTTATCATTCGGGAGCACAGTTTTCGTATGAAGGTTTGTCGAAAGATTCCGGCGTAAAAAAAGACACGCTCCGAAAATACATACAATACCTGGAAGCGGCGTTTCTGATAAAGAAAATTCGCCGGGCGGATGATACGGCCAAATCATACAGACGGGAGATGCTTTTCAAACTATATCTGACTAACCCTTCATTGCGCTGTGCATTGTTCCAGCCGATAGACGAAACAGATGCTTTTATTGGCAATATGGTGGAGACTGCTGTTTTTGCCCAGTGGATTCCTAGAAATGAGCATATTGCTTACGCAAATTGGAATGAAGGCAACAAAAAGAAAGGTGAAGTTGACATTGTGGGCATTAATGAAGCAATGCAGAAACCGGAATGGGCGGTTGAGATAAAATGGTCGAACAAACCTTTCCACAATCCAGGTACAGAACTAAAATCGTTGGAAACTTTTATGAGAACTAACGGGCTGACCCACGCTATTGTAAC
>JAEEGK010032539.1_pt1 | contig 10194 bp, 4 predicted proteins | sample 8958771 | NCBI WGS metagenome assembly JAEEGK01 (sample SAMN16246547, study PRJNA631951) | gut metagenome | biome: gut microbiome; feature: rumen; material: SC-attached | host: Bos | place: Iran: Karaj | collected 2018-10 | reverse complement strand
ACGGAGGATGGTTCGACGATGACCCTCCTCGCGTTATTGGCTGTTCGCCTGAGGACAAAGCCACTAATGTGACGAGCAAGAAGATTACTATCTACTTCGATGAATTCATTAAGTTAGCTGATGCTACGCAGAATGTCATTGTCTCGCCCCCACAGTTGGAGATGCCTGAAATCAAGACGCAGGGCAAGAAGATTATAGTGCAGTTGATGGATACATTGAAGCCCAACACAACTTATACCGTTGACTTCAGCGATGCTATCAGCGACAATAACGAGGGCAATCCTTTGGGCAACTATACCTATACGTTCTCTACAGGAGAGAATATTGACACTTTCGAAGTGGCGGGCTATGTGCTGAGTGCCGACAAACTGGACCCTGTTCAAGGCATCAGCGTAGGTCTTTATGACGACTTGTCCGATTCGGCCTTCCGCACCAAGCCCATGCTACGTATCTCCCGTACTGACGAGCAGGGTCATTTTGTCATCAAGGGTGTGGCTCCTGGTGAATATCGTGTATATGCCCTGCAGGATGCTGATGGCGACTTTAAGTTCACGCAGAGTAGCGAGATGATAGCTTTCTCGCACCAGACATATACACCGTCATGTGCTCCCGATATACGTCAGGATACTATTTGGCGCGACTCACTGCATATCGATAACATCCTGCGAGTGCCTTATACCCACTTCTATCCAGACGATGTAGTGATGCTGGCTTTCCAGGAAGTGCAGACAACGCGCAATTTGTTGAAGATAGAGCGTTTGGAGCCCAATCGCTTCACCATGTTTTTTACCTATGGTGATGAGCGTTTGCCAGTCATCAAAGGCCTGAACTTTGACAGCGACTCAGCATTCGTTATCGAAACGAGTGCAAAGAAAGATACCATTACCTATTGGTTGCGAGACACTACGTTGGTCAATCAGGATACCCTACGTATGGACCTCACCTATATGATGACTGATACATTGGGTATGCTTGTTGAACAAACAGACTCGGCCCTTGAGGTATTGGCAAAGACGCCATACGAGAAACGTCAGAAACAATTGAAGAAGGAGATAGAAGAGTGGCAGAAACAACAGGAGAAGCTGAAGAAGGCTGAAGAGCCCTACGACAGCATCTATCCCATCAAGGCATTGGAGCCGAAGTATAACGTACAGTCGTCAATGGACCCCACAGGTACCATCATCATCGAGATGCCTACTCCGCTGGCCAGTCTTGACACAGCAGCTATCCATCTCTATTCTCAGATAGACACGCTATGGTATCGTGCTCCTTTTGAATTCAGTCGTAAGGACTCGACATTGAGATATTATGAGATACGGGCAGACTGGCAACCAGAACGGGAATACAGTTTGGAGATTGACTCTGCCGCCTTCGTCGATATCTATGGCTTGGTATCAAATGAGTTCAGGCAGGGCATCAAGGTGAAGTCACTCGACGAGTATTCTACTTTGGTCATGCAGTTGAGTGGCATAAAGGATTCAAATATTGTGGTTCAGCTGTTGGACAAGAGCGAGAGCGTCGTACAGCAGGTCAAGGCTGAGACCGATGGTTCCGCCGCCTTCTTCTACATCAATCCTGCTGTCTATTATGTCCGTGCGTTTATCGACCGCAATGGCAATAACCTTTGGGATACAGGAAAATATGATGAAGACTTGCAACCAGAGGATGTCTATTATTATTCCCGCTCTATAGAATGTAAGGCCAAATGGGACAGCACCTTGCAATGGAATCTGACAGAACGCAAGCGTTTTCAGCAGAAACCTGGTGAACTGACAAAGCAGAAAAACAGCAAGACCAAGAAGAAGCAGATGAACAGAAATATCGACCGCGCTAAACAATTAGGTATTGAATACGTCAAAGATATAAAAGTTAAGAAATAAGTATTAAGAAGATATGAAGAAACTTTTATTTATCATAGCATTTATACATTGTTCATTGTTCAATGTTCAATGTTCAATGGTTCAAGCACAATGTGGCATTGAGAACTTTGCCTTCAAGTCGGGCGAGTTTCTGAGCTATGACCTCTACTTCAACTGGAAGTTTGTGTGGGTCAAGGTTGGTACGGCATCCATGTCTACCGTACAGTCAAAGTATAAAGGTCAGCAAGCCTTCCGTAGCAGTCTGATAACGCGTGGCAACGACAAGCTTGACAACATGTTCATCATGCGTGACACCCTGCTTTGCTATACCAATTCGGAAATAGCACCTCTTTACTACCGTAAGGGAGCTCGCGAAGGACAGCGCTATTATGTCGATGAGTTGTGGTATAGTTATCCCAACAACAACTGTCATATCAAGGCGCATGCTATTTCCAGCAGCGGTGACCATACGTGGAAGGAAATGGAGTACAAGGACTGTCTCTACGACATGATGAGCATCTATTTGCGGGCACGCAATTTCGATGCTTCTAAACTGAAAGAAGGCGACAAGATTCCCATGCCTATTGCTGATGCCAGCAGCGTGGCCAACTCTTGGTTGAAGTATACGGGCAAGACGACGCTGAAGATGAAAAACGGCAACAACAAGTATCGTTGTCTGGTCTTCTCATTCATCGAGCGCGAGAATGGTCAGAACCACGAACTCATCCGCTTCTATATAACCGACGACAAGAACCATCTGCCCGTCCGTCTTGATATGTTTCTGAGCTTTGGTTCAGCCAAAGCCTACTTGACAGGCTATAAGGGACTTCGCAATCCGATGGACTCGAAGGTAGAGTAACATGCACGTATCCGAGCTCTTCGAACGCTGTGTCGAATTGGCTGATGTAGCGCCATCGAGAGCTTCGTTGCGCTATCTTCACGAGACGCTGGTGCTGGCGTGTGCTGAGGCATTGCGAGGCAGTCGTCAGGCTTTTGGCAATGTCTTTGCGCAAGTCGACTATTTGTGCAAGCAGCACGGCGTAGCGATACCCGACCGTATTGCCATTCAGCAGATGCGTCGTCACTCTAATGGCAAAGAGCAGGTTTCCCAATCAGACTGGCGGTACGACATTCGTGCCTTATCCCTCTTCATCTCCGCCATCTTTCATGAAGACATTCCACATGATCTGTTGACGCGCCTGCCTGCTCAAGGGCGTCAGCAAGAACAGCAGCCTAAGGTCAATCTGCGTTATATCCGATGCATCGTCGACAGTTGGGACGAGCGTTATATCTATGCCTCTACAGCCGATGGTCCCATCTGCGTCCAACGTTCAACGTTCTCCGACGGAGAGGAGTGTGGCGTTGCAATTAACGTTCAATGTTCAACGTTAACAGAGGGCATGCAGCTCAACCTATTGGATTGTCATCGTGAAGGCACGACGATAACGCCAGGTCTCATTGTTGTCGAGCCCGACTTCCTGGTAGATATTTCTTCCGTTGCTGCTTGTTTTCAGGACTATGGTCATCACCCCATGAGCTATCTGTTCAATCGCCTGAAGGCACGCTCAAACTCACAACATATCCTTTTAGGTAATTTTGCCGGTTCGGCACTCGACGACCTCATCAATAGCCCTACGACGCCCTTTGCCGATACGTTGCGTAAGTCGTTCTGCGAACAAGCCTTGCAGTTTTGTACTTGTAATGGCTTCGATGCCACTCGTTTCAAGGCCGATGCCCAACAGCAGGTGACGAATATCCGCGAGGCAGTAAACATTTTGTTTGATGACTATCAGCAAAATCGGGCGTTGATTGAACCTTCATTTGTGTGTGAACACTTGGGTCTGCAGGGTCGTGTCGACTTGATGACTGACGATATGCGCCTGCTGGTAGAGCAAAAGGCGGGTAAGAACTGGAACATCGAGCGTTTGGCTAATCACTTGCCACCCGTCAGTCCTTATCCTTATAAGGAAGACCATTACGTGCAGCTGCTGCTCTATTATGGCGTGTTGCGCTACAATTTCCAGTTGTCTGCTGGCAAGGTAGATATCCGTTTGCTCTATTCCAAGTATGCGGCTCGTCAAGGGTTGTTGGTCGTCAATTACTATCAGCAGCTGTTTCGCGAAGCTATTCATATTCGCAATCTCATCGTGGCTCAGGAAGTACGGATGGCTCGCGAGGGCTTTGCAACGGTTCTCCCTCAGCTTCATGCAGGCATTCTGTTAGAGGATCAAAAGAAGGCGGACTTCTTCAACAAGTATATCCGCGATGAAAAGGAGCAAGTGGTGGCTCCCATGCATCATCTGTCAGACGTAGAGCGCAACTACGTGGAACGCATGCTCACCTTCGTCTATCGTGAACAACTGGCTCAGAAGACAGGCGTGCAGGAAGGGCAGAGTGGGTCGCAGGCCGACCTCTGGAACATGCCTTTAGCAGAGAAGCAGGAAATGGGTAGCATCCTGATGGGGCCTATTGTTGAGCGCGACATAGAGCATGTTACTTTGCGTATTGATACCAGCGAGGTGTTACCTAACTTCCGTCGTGGCGATATGGTGTATGTCTATCGTTGTGACGATGCTCCTGATGTGTGCCGTAGTATATTATATAAAGGTGTCATAGAGCTGCTGACGGATACCTTGATTGCCATCCGCCTGAATGAACGACAACAGAATGAGCTTGTTTTCTCTGAAGGCACCTATGCCGTTGAGCACGCTTCTTCTGATGTCACAACGACCTCTGCGCTGCAAAGTATTCTTTCGTTCTGTAGTGCCTCTGAGGATAAGCGACAACTGCTGTTAGGGCTCCGCCCGCCTCGTCGCGATACGTCGATAACCCTGTCGCACAGCTATAGTCCTCATTACGACGAGATGTTGCTCAAAGCCCGTCAAGCTCAGGACTACTTCCTGCTGCAAGGCCCTCCAGGCACAGGCAAGACCTCGATGGCCCTCCGTTTCTTAGTCGAAGAGGCATTAACTTCTTCCATCAGCCATCTTCCATCTTCCATCTTACTCACCGCCTACACCAATCGTGCCGTCGACGAGATATGCGGTATGCTGGAAGATGCTGGCATCGACTATCTGCGAATCGGTAACGAAGCCTCATGTGACCCTCGTTTCGCACATCGTTTGCTCAATCGTGTATTGGCAGAAAAGCCACGTTTAGACGACATCCGACAGCAATTGCAGGAAGTACGTGTTGTGGTTAGCACAACGTCTATGCTGCAGTCGCGCTCTTTCCTATTGGAAATAAAACATTTCTCGCTCTGCATCGTCGACGAGGCCTCACAAATCTTGGAGCCCAACATCATCGGATTGTTGTCGTCAGACAGCATCGAGCGCTTCATCTTAATAGGCGACCACAAGCAGTTGCCTGCTGTCGTCGTACAGCCTGACGACGAGCCGACATTACACGATTGTCGCTTGTCGCTCTTCGAACGCCTGTTACGCCAGGAGCGTGAGGCTGGTCGCGAGGCATTTACTGCCATCCTGCGTCGTCAGGGGCGTATGCATCCTGATATTGCCGCCTTCCCCAATGAGTTCTTCTATGTTCGCGAACAGCTGCAACCCGTTCCCCTGCCTCATCAGGAAGAAACGGAACTCTCATATCATCAGCCTTCAGAAGACGCCCTCGACGACCTTCTGAAACAGCATCGTGTCCTCTTCTTCCCCAGCGATTTAGACACCCCTCATCCCTCATCCCTCAACCATCAAACATCTGACAAAGTCAACCCCGCTGAGGCCTGCCTTGTTGCCGACCTCCTTCGTCGCATCTATCGCCAATACGGAGAGCGTTTCGATGCAACAAAGACCGTTGGTGTCATTGTGCCTTACCGCAACCAGATAGCTATGATTCGTCGCGAGATAGCTCAATTGGGAATTCCCCAGCTTCTCGACATCAGCATTGACACCGTTGAACGCTATCAGGGCTCTCAGCGCGACGTCATCATCTACTCGTTCACCATCCGCCACCCTTACCAACTCGACTTCCTTTGTGCCAACTGTTTCGATGAGGATGGACGTACCATCGACCGCAAGCTCAACGTCGCCATGACTCGTGCCCGCAAGCAATTGCTCATGACGGGCTGCACCTCCGTTTTGCGCCAGAACCCCATCTTCGCAGAACTTATTCTGCGATATTCATGTCCCATATAATTATTTTACAGCCTCGTATTGTTAAATATCTGTTTGGTACACAAGTTTGTGGACCACAAGTTTGTGTACTACTGTACTCACTGTCTCCGTGTGAGGTCGACACCCAAACTCAAGAATCGCTATCATTCACTGGTGGCGATTCACTTATTATAAAAATTGGTACGCAGCGCCCGCTGCTGATAATTCCCACGCCCGCTACTAATATTAGCAGCGGGCGCTGCCGATTACAGACACGAGCGCTGCGAGTTCGTAAGTTGCCTGTTCTCTCCCTCTGCGAAAGGGGCTTTCCCCCTGTTAGTGCCGTTCTCTCCCCCTGTTCCCTACGTCTGAACAAACGTAAAGTAACATCTGAACGTTACCTAAAGTAACAAAGCACGTTACCTAAGGTAAAAGGCGGCGTTACCTAAGCTAACAGCGAGCGTTACCTAAGGTAATGTCACAACAGGCGACGCTGGCTGACTTTTTCATCTTCTTGTTTACAAAATAGCAAAATAATTTGCATATTTGCAAAGAATTTAGTATCTTTGCCCTCAAATAGTATAAAGATGATTATTGGTGGTGTGATGAATGTATCACACAAACAAACGAAACGAAAAACGATCATTCCTGACATGAAAAAGTTGTTGACGACAGTACTTTTGACGAGTGTCATAGCTCTGTGTGCAAATGCCAACAGGGCCGATTCAGTATGGATTAAGCCAGACGTTGGAGAAGGTGTGCAGCAGTTGCAGATAGCCTATTCCCATGACCTGAAACACTGGACGCATGTCTATTGCACCATTTTCTCCTCTGACTATGGTGCTTGGGGCAGCGGCAAGAAGATGTGGTATCCCAACCTTTCTTTCGACGGCAAGCAGTTCAAGGCGTTCTTCATTCCTAACCTTAACGCAAAGGAAGTTGGCAGGACTGTCTCTGACGACCTGGTGCTTTGGAAGCCGCAGGACTATGACTATGTGGCAGACAAGGCGACGTTCGACAAGATTGTCGCTCAGGCCAAGGAAAACTGGCAGAAGCCCATACGCGTACCTTATTGCTATATAGAGAAGCTGTTGGCTCGCAAGCGCCTTGCCGACCAGAACGGTGAGAGGGAGCGTGAGAACTACGTGCGTACTGGTGCCGACATCGTCAAGGAGGCTAAGAACATTACTGCCAGCATGAAGGTGAATTGGGACGATAGCAAGGCCATTTCCCCCAACCTTATGGGTATATTCTTCGAGGATATCAGCTATGCTGCCGATGGTGGTCTGTATGCTGAGCTGGTCCAGAATCGTGACTTTGAATACAACAGCTCTGACCGTGGAGAGTGGAATGCAAAGACTGCATGGAAAGTTGAGGGTGACGCCACCTTCGACATTGCTTCAACAGCCCCTATGCATCCCAATAATGCCCACTATGCCGTCTTCACCACCAAGACGCAGGGCGCAAAGCTCATTAATGAAGGCTGGGACGGCATAGCCCTCAAGGCGAAGGCTAAGTATAACTTCTCGCTTTTCGTGAAAGGTGCCGGCAGCGTCAAGGTCTCACTCGTTGAGAATGGCAAGAGTCTGGCATCTGCCGTCATTGCTGCATCCAAGGAGTGGAGACAGAAGAAGGCAGTCCTCACACCTGTCAGCGACGCAAAGAATGCTACCCTCGTCATTGAGCCCAAGCAGGTGGGAAAGCTTGAACTGGACTTCATCTCGCTTTTCCCTCAGGACACTTACAAGAGTCACACCAACGGCCTTCGCAAGGACCTTGCCAAGACCATTGCCGACCTGAAGCCTCGCTTCGTACGTTTTCCTGGCGGATGTGCCTCTCACGGCAACGGTATCAACAATATCTACCATTGGCAGGCTACCATAGGAGACCTGTGGGAACGCCAACCTGACTTCAATATCTGGCACTATCATCAGACACGCGGATTGGGATTTTATGAGTATTTCCAGTTCTGTGAGGATATAGGCGCTGAGCCTCTGCCAGTCCTCTCTGCCGGTGTGCCTTGTCAGAACTCCAGTCGCGGAGGTGCCGAGGGCTATCGTCAGAACGGTCAGCAGGGCGGCATACCGTTCCTCAAGGATCTCAACGGTAAGCCTTCACCTTATCAGTATATGGGCAAGGACCTGACGATGGAAAGCTATCTTCAGGAACTTCTCGACCTCATAGAGTGGGCTAACGGTGACGCCAAGAAGTCGGCTATGGCTGCTTTGCGTGCAAAGGCCGGTCATCCTAAGCCCTTCAACCTGAAATACCTCGGTATTGGCAATGAAGACCTGCTGGGCGATACCTTCTTCGAGCGCTATAACTTCCTTGTAAAGGGCATTAAGGAGAGATATCCTGACATCATCATCGTTGGCACCGTTGGTCCCTTCTGGGAGGGCTCTGACTACGAATACGGCTGGCGTGAGGCTAAGAAGCAGGGAACGGAGATGGTCGATGAGCATTACTATAACTCGCCAGGCTGGTTTTTCCACCATCGTGACTTCTACGACAACTACGACCGCAATGGTACCAAGGTGTATTTGGGCGAGTGGGCTTCCAGGGGCAATCATGTCTCTAACGCCCTCATCGAGGCAGCATATCTCACTCATCTTGAGCAGAATGCCGACGTGGTGGCAATGTCGTCATACGCCCCTCTGCTGGCTAAGGACAAGCATACTTCATGGAATCCTGACCTGATATACTTTAGCAATACCGAGGTGCGACCTACTGCAAACTATTATGTCCAGCGTGCCTTTGGTCAGAATGGCGGCGACACTTACGTCTATTCCGACATGGCGGTCGATTATGACCCTGTTGTGGAGCAGAAAGACAGAAGCGGACGTGTGGTGAAGAATGCCATAGGCAGGATAGCAGAGCGCATAGACCGTTCAGTCGTTATCGACTCCAAGACGGGCGACACCATCATCAAACTCGTCAGCCTTCTTCCTAAGGATGCAAAAGTCAGCATCGACCTCGACAGGTCCTTCCCCCAAGCAACGCAGACAGTCATCAAATCGGGCTATGACGTCACTTCAGGCCTTCGTTCGCCAGACGGCATCAAGGAGTGGGAGTCGATGGACACCAGCAGCATCAAAGCTGATGGTAGCCTCACCATTACCCTCCCTGCATACTCAATGGTAGTCATTCGCATGGGCAAGTAAAAGCAGAAAATATCTTTCCAATAATTTGGTGGATTCAAGAAAAAGCTATATTTTTGCAAGCACTATGGAGACGGTTGTACTAAAAAACCTAAGCATTGGTTATGCTACTAAAGGTAATTCCAAGGTGGTAGCCCAGGGGCTGAATGCCGCTATCAATAGCGGTGAATTGACGTGCCTGCTGGGCTGTAACGGTATCGGTAAGTCGACGCTGTTGCGTACGTTGTCTGCCTTTCAGCCCGCGTTGGGTGGTGACGTGATGCTAAGTACGTCTCAGACATCGGACATCAGACCCCTGGCCTCGTTTACCGATAAGGAACTGAGCCGTATAATAGGTATTGTGCTGACTGAGAAGCCTGATGTGAGGAATATGACCACAGAGGACTTGGTGGGTATGGGTCGTTCGCCATATACGGGTTTTTGGGGAACGTTGACAGCCGAAGACAGCCAGATTGTAGAAGATGCCATCAGTATGGTGGGTATTGACACGCTACGAGGTCGAATGATTCATACGCTGAGCGACGGTGAACGCCAGAAGGTGATGATAGCCAAGGCACTTGCACAGCAAACGCCTGTTATTTACCTCGATGAGCCTACCGCCTTTCTCGATTATCCATCAAAGGTGGAGATGATGCGTCTGCTGCGTCGCCTGAGCCGTAATAACGGCAAGACAGTGTTTCTCTCTACCCATGACTTGGAGTTGGCATTGCAGATAGCCGACAGAGTGTGGCTGCTCACCGCTGACAATCAACTGCATGTGGGCACTCCACATGAGCTGGCACAGAATGGTATGTTAAGCCGGTTTGTGGCACAGAAGGGTATCGTGTTTGATACCGAGAGACTTTCGGTGGTGGTTGAGGACGACGCTACTTGTTGACAACCATCTCCTTTGTCAGCATTACCACGCGGCCGTATTCAGCGAGCCGCTTCATGTCCATCTTCTTTGTGTTGCCAATGAGAATAAGGCAGCGGTGTTGACCGTTGCCCGCCACTTCGTTGCGGTAGAACTGCAGCATGTCGTCCATGCTGATATCTTCGGCCAAGGCTATGTGTTGTGAAGCAGGGTCGGAG
>JAEEGK010032537.1_pt1 | contig 10195 bp, 2 predicted proteins | sample 8958771 | NCBI WGS metagenome assembly JAEEGK01 (sample SAMN16246547, study PRJNA631951) | gut metagenome | biome: gut microbiome; feature: rumen; material: SC-attached | host: Bos | place: Iran: Karaj | collected 2018-10 | reverse complement strand
TTTGAGGTGTCGAACCGGGACCCGAATTTGCCGCCTAATTTTTTGATTTGGTCTTTCAACGGCTTAGTATCACCTGTAAGCACAATCGCCTTGTCGGAATAATCCACGATTTGAAGGTCGGCATTGGTGATATTGGCGGGAACGGTGGCTGCTGAGGTGGAAGTTGGTTTGGTGTTTTTTGCGGATTTACGTCTTATATACCAATTAGGCTGTAATTGTCCGGGATATTCAGAACCTCTGCTGTGCCAACTTGTTTTGTCAACAACGCCATCTTTGTCGCATATACGGTAACAAGTTTTACCAAACGAAGAATAGAATGTTTTGAAAACAAGTTTGGCTTCTAATTCAAACACCTTGCTATCAAATACGTATTTATCATCTTTGATAAAACTATTGTGATTAGGTCGCTCGTAATATGCAATAACATCGCCATTTTGTGGATACTCGGTGGTATTGCATTTTATAAAACCGTCAGGTATGGGGTGTTGCCGTTCCCAACGATCGCAATACTTATCGTATTCCACCTCAAATTTAGGCAACGATTCTTCTAACTTCTGTTTTCGCTCAGCCTCTTTTCGTTTTAAATCTTCTTGCTCTTGACGGCGTTTCTCTTTGTATTCAGTCTCTAACTCGTCGAACCTTGCAAGTTTAGCCTTATATTCTGTTTCTGATAGACCGTAGACCTTTCGGATAAAAGTCTCGATTTGCTTTTCGTATATTCCTAAAATAACGATGTCGACACAATATAATGCAGGTTTAAAAAATGTTTCTTTGGTTGTTATGGTGTGAGCATAACCGAAAAATAAACCTTTGGTGGCGTCGTTAACCGTTTTTATAAACTCCTCTGCAATCTCTTTTGCCTTGTCGGGTACGTATGGTATCCAACCTTTATAAGATACTTTGCAAATTACTAAACGCAAAGATGTTACCGTACTATCTCTATAATAGTGATATGTTATGTCGTTTTCGCCTTTTTGCTTAACGTATGCTATTTTATCAACAATTGCACCAATACGTTTTTTCTTGTCGGTGTCGATTCCTACCCAACGGATACCGAGTGATTGATTTTGATTAACGGTAAGGCATTTGTAACCGCCAATGTATTCGTGTTTGAGTTCAGGACAAATACCGTGAACCGTTACCTGAGTTTTATATTTACACACCGGGTAACCTTCGGAGGTAAGATGGTCGATATTTTCAAGTGTCATACCCACTTTGTTAAGGTTTTCGATAACGCTGTATGGTATATTTTTGTCGGGTGCAAGGTTGTTGATATGCTTACTATCGTATGCAGAACTATCCAACATAAAATCCGACACCTCAGTATTGGCTTCGTTATCATCACCCAAAAGATTATGAACCATTCCCGACAACGGTGAACCACCGTTTTTGAGTGCTGCCAACTTGATAGCGTTTGACAAAAGTCTTGAAAGAGTTCCGCCGGGAATGTTAGCACGGTTTACAGTTAAAGGTTTCCAGTTGGCGTTATCGTCCAACGTGCGGCTGCCGATTATCTTGCTAACTTCCGAACTTTCAACCTCTAATTGCAACCCTGATTTTTCTAAATAATCAAGAATTTTTAAAAATTTATCATCAAGATTGCCCGCTGTTATGGTAATACTATAATTACGTCCCTTGTCGCAGCCTCTGCCGTTGTCGCTGATGTTAAGCCAAAAATCAGTGAGCATAAACTCTTTATAATTCTTGCTGACATTCGGCGTTGAAAAGTTTATTTCCTGAATATTGCCATAACTTGTAGTAACAAACATTTTGCAACCTGTCGAAAAATCAATCGTTTTGGTAAAAGACGGATAATCAAGTTTATGCGTTTCGTTTTTCAGATATTTTTTAGCGTCTGAAATCTTGACTTTTGAAAAACTTTTGGTTACAATTCCGTCCGTCGCGGTTTTCGGCAAAAGTATGCCTTTTTCCCTGCCGCCGTTTGAAAGCGTAAAGTTTACAAGTTTAACATTGAACGCTTTACAGTCCTCGTTTTCCATCAAATCTTCAACCTGTGGATATGCCGCCAAAATATTGCCTGTTACGATTCTGCGCATTTCACGGCTCTTGGTTGCGTCTTGAATTATTTGTTGCCAATTTTCCAAAACAGAGTTCTGAGGGTCGCCGTATGCTGAAATTGCGCCCAATTCTGCAAAACCGTTGTCCGACAAATTAAACTCAACGTATTTCACTGTTGAAGCAACCGCGAAACAGATTGTTATGTTGCTGAGCGTGTAACGGTTTTTTGCCTTGCCGATTTTTGCACCGAGACAAACCGCCCTCATATTATCAAAAACAAAACATTCTCTTCCTGCGTAAAAATGCTTGATGATGTGTTTTCGTGAGATTTTTTTGTTGCAATCAGCCTCTATTTTTATTAGTGTAGACTTGTGTTTCTTTTCTAATTCTGCAAGTTTTTCCGCCTTTTTCTCCGGCTTTAAATCCTTGTTTTGATTAATAGTGGTATATTTGACGGAATAATTTGCCGTTTCCTCTATTTCTTTGCCTTTTTTTATTGTCAGAGCGTTGTGTTCTAACTCGTCGGCAAGTTGCGCAGCGGTTTCCTGCGGGTCTTGTCCGCCGTGTTCCGTCTTGAAATTCTGCAACATTCCCTCAACCTCCGTCCGCGAAAACGGTTTTACAAGTACATCGCACTCATAATTTCCAATGTATGAAGCCTCCGCAAAAACAGAGTTTCCTTTCGATTTTTGCGCTGTAAAAATACTTTTTGAGCCGATTAAAGTTGCATTAAGCGGTATTTCGTTAACCTCCAAATCATATTCACCGCGTAGTTTTAAGTTTTCAACCAGACTGTTGTAACTCTCATAAACAGAGTTATAAAAATCCTCTTGGTCGGCACATTTGAGCATTGCCACACGTCCCGAAACCTTTTTAGCCGCGCCATCCACTTTTTCGGTCTCCTTCATTTTTCCCTTGTCTTCATCGAAAAGGTTTAGCGGGTCGTTCATACGGTCGTTAATTTCGGCGTTATCTTTAAGATATTGGGTAACAGCCATATCACCGTATTTATTCAGAAAATCAGGCACGTCAATAATGCCGGTACTCTGTTTCTGTTTTGAAGTTGTGTTTGCGTCAAGGCTCAAAAGTTTTTTCTGCAACATCATCATATTGCGCTTTTCTGCCGGAATTGCGCTCATAAGATAGTCGTATGACGGCGGAATGTTTTTTAACTGCCCTGTACGGTTGATACGTCCGCGTTTCTGAACCTCTTTTGAAATGTCAAGTTCGCACTCTGCAATAATCATACAGCGTGGTTTTACTTCATTTTCAGGGAGCGACGTGCCTTTGTTGGTGGCGTGAACGCTCAGACCCGTTGCGCCTGAGGTGTTGATAATCAAAACGTCGGTTTTGTTGTTTTGATACTTGATAACAGCAGTGTTTTTGCTTTCGGGTTTGCGCGTAAAAATCCGTCCGTTAGTAAAAGTATCATCGGTAAACTCAACGCGGTATTTTCTGCCCGTGATTTCGCCGAAACTGTAACCCGCCTTTTGTAATTTTTGTTCGATAACGTCAATCGGTGAACAGTTAACGCCCGTTTTAGTACTCATAATTTCGGCTGAAAGGCGGTTAAATTCTTTCTGACCGTCTTCGGAGAGCATTTCGAGCGGAATATAATACGAGCCTTGACTCTTGCCGTCCTCGCCTTTAACAGAGTATTTGAGAGTGTTTTTAAGACCTCGCAAAAGTCCCTGCGAAAAGTCGGTGCGGATATAATTCCCGCTGTCAGCCTCAATGCCGCTTTCGTCCATAATATCTTGCAACATAGCCTCTGAGGTGTGGCTAATGGCTATAACAACCTTTTTACCCTCTTTCAAACGTCTTATTGCGTGGTCGGCAACGGCTTCGGCTTTTACAGATAACAACATTTGACCGACAATATTAAACACACGCGAAAAATATTCAGTATGATTGACGCCTAAATCTTGGTTGTTTTGACTAACCTCTTCGCCGTATGCTGCTGAGGTTTCCGCAATAATCGACATCGCTTCTGATACGTATTTCTTTTCAAAATCAACAATTTTGAGCATTAAACCCGTGATGTTGTCGCTTAGGCTGCGGTGAAGTTGTTCAAGGTCCGGGACTTGATGTTTTTTGTTTCCTTCCTTGTCAAGATAAATATAGTTTACGTCGATTCCGTCGTAAGTTTTTTCACGTCTTACCATTTGCCCTTCCTTCACAAGCGACGATGAAATAATCTCCTGCAACGCTTCACCGCCCTTGCTTATAGAACTGATTAAGTCAATATCAGAAAGTTGTGTTTCGCTAAGGCAACTTCTAAACGCATAAAGCGGCATATTTTCGGGACGTTTAGCGAAAGTCGCCGACAAAAAACACACGGCTGAGGCTACTTGAACCGCTTTTGAAATCATTACAAAAGTGTTTGAGCCTTTGAGTTCCGTTTTTTCCTTTCCATAAAAAGTCCGTGTAGACATAGAACTTCCGGCTGCATTGTGAACCTCGTCTAATATTAAAACACCGTTTTCTGCGGTATCAATCAGAAATTTGTAACGCTCCAATCCTTTACGGTCTTTGCTTGTTTGCTTTTCGGGGTCGGTTTGTGCGCGAAACTGACTGTAAGTAGTTAAAACATAGTTATAATCATAATCTAATTTTCCGTTTATAACCTTGTATTTTTTGCTGTCGGGAAGCGGTGCATAAATAGTTTTAATGATTTCGCCGTTTTCGTCAGTAAGGTTAATTTTAGCGTCCTTGTCGGTGCTGTCGGCAATTATAAACGGTACTAAATCCGCGCTGCCAGTATCGGAAAGGTCGCGGTAAATGTCCGCAAAAAGTTTTGGCTGTTCGGTAATAAAAACTGCTTTTTTGCCCTTGACGTAAGCATAACGGATAAGGCTTGCCGCCATTCTGCCTTTTCCGATTCCTGTTTGGTCGCCGATGATGATTGCCTGATGACGGGCTTCGATGTTGTAGATTGCAAGAGCCACACTATCGACTTGTTCCGCCAAAAGATATTCTTCAATCTGTTTGCGGGTCCATTGCAGACGCTCGCAAACAAAATCAACGGTTGAACCGCCAACGGCATTTTTAAGTTTCAACATTGCGCTGGTGATGTCGTCTGCCATACTATCAGGAACGGAGGTTTCAATAGAAGGAAGTTCGTCGCTGACGGAAAAATACGGCGCACCGAGAGTGCCGGGAATAATTTCCGCGATTTTGTCTTTTCCGCGAATGACAACCTCAGAGCCGTCAGCGGTTTTACAATATACTGCAATGACGTTCAGAAGGCTGTCCGTTTCGGCTTTGGTGCAGTAATATTGCTGTCCGCCGTATGTAAAAAACTGGTGTTGTATATCAATTAACTTCATTTTTTAGTTGTTTATGTTTTTTAAAAAAAAGTTGCTTTTTATTTGGTTTTAACCAAAATTATTTATATCTTTGTCGTACCTTAATTAGCGATGGATTATTACGTAACGGGCAGGCTCGACATAATAATCAACTAATTGGGACGGTTTCCGTTGCCGTCGTCAGAGTGCTTCGCTGCTGACCAAATTAGAGCCTTATTTTTTATAGTTTTCACCCTTCGCGGTTCGGCGGTTTTTATTTCCCAAAAACCTTTTTCCAACGAATAATTCAACGCTATTCCAGCAACGTATGCTAACTTCATTTTTTTAGTTGTTTATATTTTTTTATGCCGTAAAAATAACGTCGGATTGTGCGGATTCCAAATTTTTGGGACAAATGGAATAAAAAAACGGTTGTTTAGTCTGCGCTAAACAACCGTGAATGTTTTAATTTCCTGCACAGATTCGCAAGTTTTATTTCATTGTCAAACAGCGGAGAAAATTTCTCTGTCTGCTTATTTTGTGGTTTCCTGAATATTGGATAACGAATTTTTATATCCCTCAATATATCTTCGTAGTCATCAAAAATATGGAGACGTATAGTATCCCCGAATGAATGTTCCGGACCTAATGACATAGGAAACCACTCACGAAGGGAATAATCATAATTAATACCACGCAAAGGGTGGTCAACCTCAAATTTTATATGCAGATGATTGTTTGGGGCTTGTGCTTGCGGCACTACAAAATGCACATCGCACTCTGTATGGTTGATTGATATTGTGCGCTTTTTGCCTCGGCAATAATAATCTTCAAGTCCCAAATCGTTTTTTAAGCGTTTGGCAAATGCCTTAACGTCTTTTAGTAATCCGTTGGTGGCTGTACGTGATTTGCCATACTCGTTAAAATCCTCTTCCGTATCGTGGTCGTAATAAAGGGGTTTTATGATTCCTGAAAGAGATTGTACACCGTTCAATCCCTTTAAATCTCCGTAATTGAACGCCAAGAAACAATCAATTACATAAAAATTGCCATAATGGTCTTTCAAAACGTTTTTATTGTGTAAATCTCTGATAATGAAGTCTGAATTATAAAACTCAACAAGACTGATTTGGTTTAAATTAGGAAATTTTTTAAGAAGAAATTTGTTGATTCTTGCAATACGAACTTTGCGCCCGACAATATACGGCTGTTCCAAAATAAACTTGAAATAACCGCTTTCGTCCCTACCGAATCCTATTATATCAAGATACGTAGAATCGCCAAACAAGCAGTTATGCAAATAGATTCTTTCGACTAACCTTTGCACTGTCCCGCTCATGTTCAATCCGATTATTTTTAATACGGAATGACTTTTTTCTGTTTTAACGTCGTAAACTTTTGCCTCGCTGCCTTCGCCGATTTTTTCGTAATCTTGTACAAAATCGGCAAGATTTTCCACCCAACAGCCCTCGCTTTTAGCCCATTGTTCTAAGAGTTTTTCGTATTGGGCTGACCGTTCAGTTTCTTTGACGAACCCTTCTTTATCCCTAAATGATATTTTCGGATATGCTCTGCCTTCTCTTCCGCAGATAACGGCGGCTGCATAAGCATTTCGCGAACTCCGGGGTCGGTTATAATTTCGAGCCACTCTTCGCGCGTTTTCGGTTTGAATTTGAATTGTGCCATTTTGTATGTCGTTTATGATGTTATTTAATTGGTTCAAAGTTACGGAATTAAATCCGTCTTTGCAAATTTTTTCCTGAAAATTTTTAACAAGATTTTCGTCCGTACCTGACAGTGTTTTACAGTTTTTAAGTTTCAACAATTTTATCAAATTGTCAAACAGCGGAGAATAATATGCTTCTTGTTGTTGTTTCTCCAAATGCGGGCTGACACGTTCAAAAAGTTGCTCGTAAGTTTCGATTATCTTGTCTTTTACGGGGTCGAAAATGTAACGCGGTTTGTGTTTGTTTTTATCGAATATATGCCGTCCGTTTATTAAAATCAAAACAACCGGGTATGTAGTTCCTTGTTTGCGATAAATGTAATCGCCTCCGATGTAGATAACATCAACTACATTGTACTGACCGTAAAGCCAACCTAAAAACACCTTCCATTGTCCGAAAAGCATTTTTTTGTCAGTACCTTTTACTGGTTTCCAATAGTTGTCGAAAAGTTTTCCGCCAACTATAACCGCCGCTTTGCCCACACCTTTCATTTGGTCGAGGGCAACGGCAGCCATCTTGTAGTCAAGGGTGGCAAGGTTGAATCCGTTGCGGACTTCTTGCTCGGATTTAGGCAAGGATTTAAACGGCGGATTGGTTATAACACCGTCGAAAAAACTACCACCATAAAGGTCTATTTTCTTTGAACTATCTAATTGAGTTACACGACAAAATCCTTGTTTCCGTAGGTTTTTGTAACGTACTTCGTCAAGTTCATTGACACACGTGAATTGTTCGGGCAATGATATTGTAAGCATACCATTTCCGGCTGACGGTTCAAAATAATATCTTTTACCCTCTTGTTTTACAAACTCGCTTGCCAAAAACGCCAACGGACACGGTGTTGAATATTGTTGAAAGAGTTTACTTTTGGTGTCGGTTGGACGTATTGTCGGTTGATTTTCGTAAAGTTCGAGCATAGCATTAAAACGGCTGCGTAAGGATTCGCCGTTTTGAGCAATAGCGCGTGCTTTGATTACGATGTCAAGTTCGCGGGATTGCATGTCGGAGTTGGATATGCCAGAAAGATTACGCAAACTAATCTTTGATGGTGTAGATGATTCTCTATCATTGTAATAATTTAACAAATCTTCTTCACGATAGAATTTTGCATAACAGTCAATTACATAGAAATCGCCGTTTTTATCAACGAGAATATTGTTGTTGTGCAAGTCGCCAATCACCAAGTCTGAATTTTTGATGCAGTTTTTTTTATGGTTAAAGTTGTCGAATTGGGAGAAAAATTTGGTGCGTTGTTCTTTTTTTGTCAATCGCATTGCTCCTTCAATATAAGGCTGACTGGCAGCAAAGGTGATGAAAGAGTTTTCAAAGAAAAGACCTTCGATACACAATGCAGTCTTATCGCCGAACATAAGATTGTGCAAAACAATTCTTTCCGCCAAATTGTCGTAAAGGGAATTGCAGTCGGCGTTGAGTCGCAAAAATTTATAGGCAGAATAGTCATTGGGACAAAGGTATAGTTTTGTCTCCATACCTTCGATGTCCATACCGTACTTATCTTTGGCTACAATCAATTCGTTTCGGGCGATAAACTCGTCTTTTGATTGATACCAAATGTCCTCTAATTCTGCGAATTGTCGGAGCAGTCTTGATTGCAACATTCTTCGCCTGTAAGCCTCGTGTCCTGTGGAGAGGATTCCGAAACTTGACGCGCTATGTCCGCAAGTGCTCGCTCTAAGGACCAAGGACGCTGCAAACGTTCTATCATCTGTTCGGAGAGCCCCGGCCACTTGACTAATATTTCTTTTCGTGTCATTGATATAAGTTTTTAGTTCGTTGAGCAAATGTAGGGATAATTCTCTTTTTTTGCAAATTTTTTCGTAAATTTTTGTAATTTTTTCATCTTTCGGGAAAATTTTATCTTCCAAACGGATATATGGGTTGGGGAGACGGTCGTAAGTACCCAAAATATTTTTGCCTAAACCTTTGGTATTTTGATTTTTTTGTTTTAACTTTGCGGTATTGTTTAACAGGGATAAAAGGTATTCACACTTCGAGCAATTAAAGCATGAGTCACTGAGTACCTCCCATAATTTTTTAGAATCCCAGTCTATCAAATATCCGTCTTCTGTCCACTTAATCAGTTGGTTTAAATTACGTCCGCTTATTGTGGCAATTTCATTAACAACAACCTTTTTAATTTTTGCATCGGTGTACATTGTTACACACAACAAACCTTCGTGATTCTTTTTTTCGACTACAATATTAAATGCGCTTGTCGCCCATTCCGACTTGTAAACAAGTAGTGGAGCATTGATGCAGGTGTTTAAATTCTGCAAATGCTCTTTTGTGAGTTGGTGTTTCTCTATTTTCAAATTCAATGTCGCTGGACGTACCACAATCGGCAAATTAGGCACACCGCAATCAAGCAAAAATTTCTTTGGCTTAGTTACTTCGATGTAAAAGCCTTTGAAAGTTTTAGCAAAAAATTGTTTCAACTGTTCACGAAATGTTGACATAAACTTCTTTTTTTAGTTGTTTATTTTTTTATGCCGTAAAGATAATGCTGGATTGTGCGGATTCCTAATTTTCGGGACAAATGGATTATTTTTGTTTTTCGTTAAAACTAATCACACTTTTCAAAAATTCCGCGTTCATGCTTTCCGCAATCGCCCTGACATCTTTATTTAAACAATGAGAATCCCAATAAGGTTTATCTCTACAAACAAAAGTGTGCGAAGGATTAACTCTTGGGTCAAGAATAAAAAGTTCTCTCAAATCTTCATAACATACGCCGTTTTGCTCTGCTAATTCAAAGAACTGACTACAAAAACTTACTTTTGTTGCAAGATAGCAATTTTCCATATACTTCGCCAAACACGCTGTATAAGGCTCGGTAATTCTAAAAATATGCCGTCCGTCATAACAAGTCTGCAATAACTGTTGAACCTTTACACAGTCTTTTCTTAAACCGCCCAAAATCGTAAAATTAAACTCAAAATTATTACAATGCGGCGTATTGCCGTAATATTCAGGCGAATAAACAATATGTGGCGTATGACGATATAAAAGACCTATTTTATTAGGTAATACAGTGCTTTTTATGACAAATATACCTTCGGGATTTAATTTATTTTTCCACTGATTAAAAACATACTCGATTGCGGACATATCGCAGGGATTTTCTTTGCTGATATACGGAGT
>JAEEGK010032536.1_pt1 | contig 10195 bp, 11 predicted proteins | sample 8958771 | NCBI WGS metagenome assembly JAEEGK01 (sample SAMN16246547, study PRJNA631951) | gut metagenome | biome: gut microbiome; feature: rumen; material: SC-attached | host: Bos | place: Iran: Karaj | collected 2018-10 | reverse complement strand
TTTTCTTTCCGTTTACTGTCTTTGGGTCGTATTTTTTTATAGTGTGTTCGCTTTCACACTTCTGAATAATCTCAAAGATTTTCAGGGTTGCATTGTTGTTTGATTGTCAAGGTTCTGTGTTGCTCCGTTTTCGTCGCAACGGTGATATATTAGCACTCGTTACGGCTTTCGTCAAGCATTATTTTTTCTTTTTTTAAAGAAGTTTTTCAAACCAAACTTACTTTAATTACAGAAAAATTCCACCGTCGCGCGGTGGAATTCTAATTTACCATTATTTAAGCCCAATGTCAACAGATTTGAGCCACTTTTTTGACAAAAATTCAAGGAATTATTTAAGCACGGTTTTAAGCGTAAATTCATTGCCCGACGCCTTCACCTCAGCCAGTGCTCCGCTGACTATCGGAATCCTGGGCGACAGGTGCCCCAAATCGATATCAAGCACTATCGGTACACCGTATTTCTCCAATATTCCTATGGCCGCATCTCGACAGGTAAACCCGCCGAAGTCATCATAATAATGAAGCGGTCTTCCTATTAAAAAGCCCTTCACATATTTAAACCACCCGGCCTGCTCCATCTGCCACAATGCGCGTCTCACACTCATCGGATTCAAATCGCACGACTCGAGGAACCAGATAATCCCGTCCTCACGATAGCGCTCACAGAACTCCGCCACCCTATCAAACCGCGTACCGCACAGAGTTACCAGGCAATCCGTGCACCCGCCTATCAATCTTCCTGCAAAAGAAACCGTCTCTCCCCCCACAATCGTCTGCTCATAAGGCATATTAATATTATAAGGAGCAAGATAATCCGGTGTAACCCCATCCGGAACCTCCTCCGCATGTGTCCGGTCTTCCCAACCGTCATAATTCTTAAACTCCAACCGCTCTCCCTTAAGCAATGCCCACGTATCCTCAACACAGGCATGCCAGGGTCTCATACCGAAAGGCTTAATCCCGGGCCCGTAAATCGCCGCCGTATCACACAATGTCGGCAAAAGAAAGGTCAGATTCGTATTGTCCGAATATCCGCTATACCACTTGGCACGAGCACGCTTGATTCTCTCAAAATCCACAAAGGGCAAATCCTCGCACATAAGCTCACCGCCGCCACACGAAATAATCGCGTCAACATTCCTATTAATAAAGAAGTCATTAATCTCTTCGGCGCATTTCTCAGGCGTATTGCTTTTGCCAATACCCAAAGCCACGCGACAGTTGGGGCCCTCAACAACGCTGTAGCCCATAGACTCAAGTCTTTCAATCGCCGCATCTAACTGCGCCAAATCCTCAACTCTGGCACAACCGAAAGAAGGTGCTATCAACCCGATTCGTCCATTTTCCGGTAAAAACTCAGGATATCTCATATAACCCCCTATTAAAACGCAAGCCGCTGCATCCCCTGCAACGGCTCACTGAATCTTTACATTCCTATATACTTCCAAATATCAATCGCCGCAAGCGTATGGCTGAACTTGGCCACAATCGCATACATGTAATTGTACTCGTACAAGAACTTCATAATCGGATTGGCCTGCACGCAATCAAAGATACACTTGGCAAAAGCACCCTGGTCGAATACCATAACCACGCAATAAACCGTCCAGGTCACGATAATAACTTCGCAAATAACCACAGGAACGCTCAAAAGCTTATTCACGGCGCTCACGCCCGGAAGCTTCGCAATAATCTTAAGTGTCGTAAAGAACAGGCTCAAGATTCTGTAAATCGTAATCATCAGGAACAGTAACAACAGCGTCACTATAAAGATAACCCTGTCCTGATCGATATACTTCCTGATTGCAAATCCAATCAAAAGCACTACAACCGCCGCAATAATTGCCGACACGAAAGAACACAGTTCCTTAACCGCACCGCGCTTAAAGCCCACGATAATCTTGATTACCAGAAAAAGCACAAGCACAAAAAACGGCACATTCACCAAAAACCAATTACTATCCATAGTCATATCCTCCCTCTATCCTAACGAAGCTCCACAGCATCGATAGTATCTTCGGTAACCACCGTATATTTATATGAAGCTTTATCCGGCACCAGCAAAAGAACGGGTTTCGAATACTCTCCCTCGAACTTAAGCTTGCCCGCATACGTCCCCACATAAATCGATGTATCTCCGTACAATACCACACAACCGTTACCGAAAGTCACATTGGAATAGTCGAAGTCAAACGCTTTCTCGCAAGTCTTCTTGCCTTCCTTGTCATACACTTCCAGCCTGTACTTGGATCCATTCGCCTGATTGCTGTAAATAGCAGCAAAAGCATCTGTTCCGGCAAAAACCGACAGCACTTCATCATTGATAAACATTTCCGAAACGCTCACCGGCTTGTGTGCGCCTGCGAATACACTTATGCGCGCGTCCGAAATCGCCACCGCGGTCTCTGTATCCAGAAATTCCACATACGGAATCATTTCACCCGTATAGTTAAATCCGCTGACATAATTGTCAATACTGTTCTGACCCACCGGCCCGAAGTTATAGAAAGCTACACTGCTCTTCAAATCATTACAATCGATGTAATAATATGACACGCATATCATCTCAGCATCCGGCGACAAATCAATGTCTATCGGGTATCCGCTCTTCTCCATTGTGGTGCGGAAATACGCCACAACGGTACCGTTGGAATCATAAAGATAAATCCAAGTTACATCCAAGTCCTCGAGCACAGCCGCAACATAGCCGTTGGCGGAAACCGTTATCTTACGAACCGGCTTGTCAGTGTCGACTACGCCTGTCTCCCCGGACGAACTCTGCAGGTAAATCCTGCTGCCGCCATAATCGGCAAAAGCAGCCATTCCGCCGCTCACAGCAATCATCGGATTCTGCATATCGAAAGTCTGGTTCCAGAGCAGCTTCCCTGTCCCATCCATCGCACTCGCACCATCCTTACTGAACGTGAGCACACTTCCCGCGAATTCCAGAATCTTCGTACCGTCAACATTATCGCGCTTGATACTGGACCCGATTTCAATGGAGTCAAATATTCTGCTTCTTTCGTATATAAAGTAACCTATCAGCACCGACGCCAAAAGAACGGTTATCAGACCAATCGCATATACCCTCGCAAGCTTATGCTTACGTATCTTCTTCTTGGCCTCAACATCAACCGGAGGAACATTCCTCGCGCCGGGAAACTGAATCGTGTTGGAATTCTGTCCCATCAAAAATCTTCCCTTTTACTGCCCGGATTAAACGAACTTATAAACTGTCTTGGACGCATACTTGTCGGCGCCGCCGAATACACATGAAGGGAAATTCGGCTTGTTGACGCTGTCGGGGAAGAACTGAGTCTCAAGGCAGAGACCCATGCGCTTTGAATACTTGGCGCCACCCTTACCTGTCTGAGGTGCGATAGCGTTGCCCGCATAGAACTGCACGCCGGGAAGGTCTGAGTAAACTTCCATCACGCGTCCGGATTCTTTGTCCTCAACTGTAGCAATCTTTCTGACAGTCTTATCATATCCGTCAATTACAAAGTTATGATCGTATCCGCCGGTCATAACAAGCTGGTCAAACTTCGTATCGATATCATCGGCGATTCTGCGACCCTTGGTGAAATCCATAACTGTGCCTGCTACCGAAGCAATCTCGCCTGTAGGGATAGCACCGGGCACGATAGGTGTGTAGCATGAAGCGTTAAGAGTAAGCACATCATCAATAATCAACTTACCGCAATCATGTCCCGAAAGATTGAAATAGGAATGATTGGTAGGGTTGATAATGGTCTTCTTGTCGCTCTCGCCGGTATATTCAAGAACAATTTCGTTGTCCTCTGTAAGCGTATAAGTAATCGTGAACTTCTTGTTGCCGGGGAAGCCCATATCCATATCGTTCATGGCCAAAGAAAACTTCACGCCGTTCTCCACTTCCTCGTAATCCCATACTCTCTTATGGCTTCCGAGAGCATAGTCGCTGTGAAGGTTGTTGGGGCCGTCGTTAACGGCTGCCTTGTACTCAACACCGTCAATCTTGAATGAAGCGCCGCCGATTCTGTTGGCACTGGGTGCAATAACCGCGCCAAAGAAACTTGCATTCACTTCATAAGAAGCAACATCGTCAAATCCGAGAACCACATCCTTAACCGCCCCGTTTTTGTCGGGTACAAAAAGCTTGGTAAGAATTGCGCCGTAGTTAATAACCTCAGCGCTCATTCCCTTAGAATTCTTAAGCTCGAAAGCATATACTTCCTCGCCCTTTTTGGTAGTACCGAAAAGTCTTTTGCTCATATTCCTAGTCTCCCTAATAATATTTATAATTCCACGCGTCCCTCAAGTGCGCGAAGTAAAGTCACTTCGTCAATATATTCAAGGTCGCCGCCCACGGGAACGCCGCTGGCAATCCTTGATACCTTAATACCTGTAGGCTTGATAAGCTTGCTGATGTACATGGCAGTTGTCTCGCCCTCAAGGCTTGAATTGGTAGCGATAATAACCTCCTTAACATCTCCCTCAAGGCGCTTTATAAGCTCCTTAAGCTTAATGTCATTGGGCCCGATACCAAGCATCGGCGAAATCGCACCGTGAAGCACATGATACACTCCTTCGTATCGACCCGTCTTTTCGTAAGCTGCCAGGTCACGCGGAGTCTCCACCACCATAATCACAGACTTATCCCTCTTCGGGTTCTTGCAAATAGGACAAATCTCAGAGTCGGTCAGAGTATAACAGCAACTGCAGTAACGCACGTTCTTACGCGCATTGACCATCGCCCCCGCAATCCTCTCAACCTTCTCCTCCGGCAATCCTATCAAATGAAAAGCAAGCCTTTGGGCAGACTTGCTCCCTATTCCCGGAAGGGATGAAAGTTCCTCTATAAGCTTGTTAACCTCGCCCCCGTAAAGATTCATTAAAATCCGAATCCTCCGAGTCCGCCTGTCATCTTGCCCATAAGCTCTGAACTTGCGTCGTCAGCCTGCTTAAGAGCCTCATTAACAGCCGCAACAATAAGATCCTGAAGCATTTCTACATCATCGGGATCCACAACTTCCTTGTCAATAATAACTTCCTTAACTTCCTTCTTACCTGTAACGGTAACGCTTACAGCACCGCCGCCGGCCTTGGCTGTAAACTCCTTGGTCTCCATTTCTTTCTGGCTTTCTTCCATCTGACGCTGCATGCGCTGAGCTTGCTTCATCAAATTATTCATATTACCGGGCATACCGCCGGGAAATCCGCCTCTCTTTGCCATTTTAATAGTCCTCCTTAAATCTTATGTGCGGCCAAAGAAACCCTGCCGCCTCAATATATAATTAATCCTCTTCAACTACCGTCATTCCAAACATCTTCGTAAGGTCCGGATAGTCAGTTTCATAATGTACTTCATCCTCGGCAAGAACCGTCTTAATCGAGATTTCCTTGCCTACTATCTGCTCTATGGTGTTCTTAAGGTCCTGCAGATTCTGCTCGGCATGAGCCTTGGTGGTATCCTCGGCACACTCAAAATGCGCTCTGCACGCTTCCTTGGAGAACACCAAAAGAAGCTCTCCCTCTGCACCAAGTGAAGGCTTGGCGTTCTTGGCAAACATTCTGTGGGAGATATCCACAGCGCCGAGAATCTTACGCCAGTTTTCCACAACTGCCTTAATATCATCGGGTACAGACTTGGGAAGTGCCGCGGGCTTGGGCTTAGGCTTACCGTCCGCCACATCGCCTGATGCAGCACCTGCCTGCGCAGCTCCTGCGCCGACTCCACTCATTATAACACCGTTTTCAAGTTTGTCTTCAATACTTGCAATCCTAGGAATAACCGAATCAGCCGTAGCCTCGGTCTCCGGCTTGCAAAGCTTAACAACCGCAATCTCCGTAAGCACACGCTTATTGGATGCATATCTTATCTGATTGGTAAGCTCACTAAACACACGAATATATCTGATAATCGATTCCGTCGGAACGAGTCTTGCCTCATCAACGAGACGCTCCAACGCCTCACGGGACATATCGGCGATAATCGACATATCGTCCGAGGTCTTGGCAAGTAACAAATTGCGAAGGTACCAGGTCAAATCGCTTACAAACTGCGATATCTCGCGTCCTTCCATCACCGCGTCTTCCAAAAGCTTAATCGATGTATAAACATCACCCGCGATAATCGCGCGCACCATATTACTGTATACGGCACTATCAACTGCACCGAGCACATCGAGCACCATCTGATAGGTTAACTTCTTGCCGAAATTAAATGCCAGGCACTGATCCAACAAGCTCAAAGCGTCACGCATTGAACCATCCGCAGCCTTAGCAACATATCTCACCGCATCGCTCTCAGCCTCAAGACCCTCGATTCCGAGCAATTCCTCAATTCTGGCAGCAATGTCATCTACACTTATTCTTTTAAAATCGTACCGCTGGCAACGGGAAAGAATAGTGACCGGAAGCTTGTGAACTTCCGTTGTCGCAAGAATAAACACCACATATGACGGAGGCTCTTCCAATGTCTTAAGAAGTGCATTAAACGCACCTATCGAAAGCATATGAACCTCGTCGATGATATATACCTTAAAACGACCCTCTGTCGGCGGATACTGAACCTCCTCCACAATCTGGCGGATGTTGTCGACACCGTTATTGGAAGCCGCGTCAATCTCTACCACATTCATGCTCGAACCCGACTGAATCGCCTTGCAGGAAGCACACTCCATGCAAGGATCCTCGCCGTTACGGTTCTCACAGTTAATAGCCTTCGCAAAAAGCTTAGCCACCGAAGTCTTACCTGTTCCTCTCGTACCGCAAAAAAGATAGGCATGACCTATCCTGTCGGACTTAATCTGATTCTTAAGAGTCGTGACGATATGATCCTGACCCTTAACATCTTCAAACCTCGCCGGTCTGAACTTACGATACATTGCTGTATATGACATCGGTACCTCGCAGCTTAAAATACTATACTCAATAATTATATAATAAAGGGGGTAAAAATCAAGTTGAGGCATTCATATTGTCCGGGATTTGGTCTAAAGTATTGTATGGTGTTCCTATATGCGCCTAAATGTACTATAATCAAAAGAAAGGGATATTACCGAATATTCCAAATGTCACCCGGGGAGGTTATCGTATGCAAAAATTGCTTTTGGTGGACGACGACACAGAGGTATTGGCAGTTAACAAGAAGTATTTCGAGCAGGACGGATTCTTAATCCGCACCGCCGCATCGGCAGAAGACGCATACAGAGTACTCGGCGAGTTCAAGCCCGACTGCATTCTGTTAGACGTTATGATGCCCGGTACCGACGGATTTCAGGCTTGTGACAAGATTAAAAAATTGTCCGGTGGCGCGCCTGTTATTTTTCTGACCGGTCGCGTAAGCGAGGATGACAAGGTCGAAGGCCTCATGCTCGGCGCCGACGACTATATCGAGAAGCCCTACAGCCTTAAAGAACTTAAGGCTCGTGTTACCGTGCAGCTTCGTAAGAAGACCGCCAAGGCTCCGGAACAGAGCAATATTCTTTCAATCCCCCCTCTTAAGATCGACATTGTAGCCCACAAGGCTTTCCATAATGACACCGAAATCCCGCTCTCCAACCGTGAGTACGAGCTTCTTTACATGCTCGCGGGCAAAAAAAACAGCGTCGTAACCTTCGAGGAAATCGGCTCCGCTTTCTTTGGCGTATATTCCGAAGCAGACCGTCGTACCGTAATGGTTACCGCCAGCCGTATGCGTAAGAAATTGGAAGACTACACCGGTCTTGACAACATTGTCGAAACCGTTTATTCGAAAGGTTATATATTAAGGTCCAAATAATGGCACAGAAAACAACATTCCAAAATCCCGGGGTTGAATCCGATACAATCGAAACCCTCTCCAAAAAGCTCCTCAAGACCACGGCCAAGCTTTCCGCGGCCAACAAAGAGCTTTCCAAGACCAATAACGAGCTCGCCGAGTCCGAGCGCAAGCGCAAGGAAATGCTTGCGAACATCTCTCATGACCTCCGCGCTCCCATCACAGCCATCCGCAGCGCGCTCGATCTTCTTTCTACGCTCGAGAATCCTACCGCTGAGGACATCAAGAGCACCATAGGCCTCATGGACAGACGCGTGTCTACCCTCGAGAGCCTTATTCAGGATATGTATTTTCTGTTCTGCGTCGAGGACGAGACCCGTCCGCTTGACCTTGAAGACGTGGACCTGACCCCCTTTCTTGAGAGCTATTTCTACGACGCCATTATCGATTCCAGATACGATTCGCACGATATGCAGCTCGACATCCCCATGGATCTTAGCTGCCACGTGAATATAGACGTTCAGAAGACCATCCGCGTGCTTGACAACCTCTTCACCAACGCTGCCAAGTACTCAGGCGACGGCACTGCCATCACGCTTTCCTGTCGCACTTCCGGCAAGAACGCTACCATCACCGTCTCTGACAACGGTCGCGGCATCCCCGCCGAGTCTCTCGCGCATATCTTCGACCGTACCTACACCGTCTCCAGTTCCCGCTCCCCCGGCTCTCCCACCGGCTCCGGCCTCGGCTTAGCCATCGTTAAAGCAGTAGTGGAAAAAGAAAACGGAACGGCCACCTGCGAAAGTGAAGTCGGCAAGGGCTGCACTTTTGTGATTACATTACCTTGCAAATAGGATAACTCGGAACTCTCGGAATTTTTTTTTAATAAATCAGTAAAAAGGGTTAAAAAATGATTGTTGAAATTTTATGGACAGGTGGCTTCGACTCCACATTCAGAGTCTGCCGGTTGTCAAGAGAAGACGTTACAATTCGTCCTTATTATTTATCCAGTGGGGCCCGTTAACGGCAAGCCCTGCGGACGCTGCAATCCATGCAGATACACTATCCGGGAAGGAATGGCCGAAAGGCTGCCCCGTGATGTGGTAATGCGATATCGTATCGAGCATCTAAAGTACCGCTTTTATCGCACTTCTCTTTTCAAATTCGCCAGAAAAATTAAGCATAATGTCTTGCATATTCCCCCGAAAATGCAAGCAAAATAAACAGACTCGTTAACATTACAACGCCTGAATCAGACCCGACGACAGTAATATGAATCCAATTTCTCAGACATTAGATTCTCGCAATTTTGTTAAGAAGTTTGAATTTTCTTTTTCCACATGTTATTTTTAGTATGAGTTTTTTTGAGTAGGAAGAGCTATAACTATTTAATCCCGATACCCTCGTAGATACGGAGACACTGACAGTGGGCAGAAAAATATCAATCATAATTCCCATATACAATCGCGAAAGCTATCTCGACCGCTGTATTTCCAGTGTCCTCAATCAGAAAGATATCTCATCGGAGATCATTCTGGTTGACGATGGAAGCACAGACGGTTCTCTCTCAATTTGCGAAAAATATGCCGCAGAACATTCTAACATCAGGATAATACACAAAGAAAACGGCGGTATCTCATCAGCCAGAAATGCCGGACTAGACACTGTTACCGGCGACTATATCTTTTTCTTGGACAGTGATGATTGTCTTGTTAATGACAGTCTCAACGTTATGCAAAAAGAACTGGAGTCGCATGACGTAGATTATGTAATAGGTAACTTCGAAAGAGTGCATATTGACGGGACTTTTTATTCTTCCAGCAACATGCCCGATGATATCAAGAACTCAATAATCAATGAAAATACATTTTGGAAATACGCGGAGAACCCCAAGTCATATCTTCTTTTTGTTGCTTTATGGGCCAAGCTTTACAAAAAAGAAGTATGGGACTCGATTCGATTCCCCGATGTCAGATTTGCGGAAGACGAATTTGTGCTTCCGGATATCCTCTCGAAGACAAAGAATATATACGTTACAGACTTTGTTGTTTACAAGCAAACAGCTTCTAATACAAGCCTGGTTCGGAGCGATTACAATTTCCACAAACTTTCGCAGCCGACATCGAAGCTTCATGTAGCCGATTATCTCTATGGCAAAGGCATTTACAGTTTTGCCATGCAGAAACTTGAAAATGCCGTGGGCGATGCGCATTATGCTTCATTGCATCTTAAAGACGATGCTTCAAAATCAGCACTTCACGATATCTATGTCAATGCTTGCAACTTGTCCAAGAAATTGACGCCCCATGTCGGCACTGTTAAAAAGGTTAAACTCTTTTTGTTAAGAAAATGTAAAAAACTATATGATTATTTTTCATATACACTTCCGGAGCGAAAAGCTTCTAAGAACAAAACGCATACAGCCTAATCAGCTGTATGCGTTTAATTATTT
>JAEEGK010032535.1_pt1 | contig 10195 bp, 9 predicted proteins | sample 8958771 | NCBI WGS metagenome assembly JAEEGK01 (sample SAMN16246547, study PRJNA631951) | gut metagenome | biome: gut microbiome; feature: rumen; material: SC-attached | host: Bos | place: Iran: Karaj | collected 2018-10 | reverse complement strand
GAAGGGAGCATCGTTGATGAATGCCTGCTGCACACATTGCAAAAGTGAGGCACTGACAAAGACGTGGTCAATACTCTCCCAGCGACCTTGATAGCGGTAAGAACCCAAAGCGCCGTGACTACCTACGGCAGAGGCTGTCATGTTACGCAGACCGTATTGTTCCAGATATTTCAGGGCTGGCGCATCGGCAGGGTCGTTGAAGTCGCCACAGACAACGATGCGGGCATGGGCAGGAAGAGCGCTGATGGCCTCGGTGAGGCGCTGGACCACAAGGTGGCGGTTAGGCCGTGTGGCACGCTCGCCACCATAGCGACTGGGGGCATGGACGACAAAGACATGTAAGGTGTCGCCAGAACGTACTTCCCCAGGTATATATAATATGTCACGCGTTGGCCGCATATCCTCCAACGGTTCTACGGTCAGACTCTCATAACAAAGGGGACGGAAAGTCAGGGGCTGATAGAGTAGCGCCACATCAATGCCGCGGACATCAGGCGACTCCGTCATGAGATAGTCGTAACCGGCATTGCGCAACAAGGAACGTCTCGTCAGGTCAAAGAGGCAGCTGTCATTCTCGACTTCCACCAAGGCGACCAAATCAGGGATTCCTTCGTCCTGACACGAAAGAATCTCCTGCCCGATATGGTTCAGTTTTCGCCAATATCGGGCAGGAGTCCATCGTCTTTGTCCCTCAGGCAACCACTCAGTATCTTGTTTCAGCGAGTCATGACGACAGTCAAAGAGATTCTCGCAGTTCAGTTCAACGAGTGTGATCTGCGCCCCTACGGGACTAAATATAAAATAAGTAAGAATAAATAAAAGACTGCGCATCTAACAGACTTTCTCCAGTCGCTTCATCACCGAGAACATGAAGGCTGCCGACAGCAGGCAAAGCACGATGAACACGCTCCACACCACCCATAGGGGCAGTCCACCCCAGAGATAGGCGCTGACGCTGACGAGCTTGTTACCCAAGGCCGTAGACACAAACCAGCCACCCATGCAGGCACCCTTGTACTTGGGAGGAGCCACCTTCGACACGAAGGAAATACCCATAGGCGACAGCAACAGCTCAGCAAAGGTCAGGATGAGATAGGTACCTATAAGCAGGTTTGGCGACACATCAGCCACATGGACAGCAACAGGATTACCGTCAGGGCCTGGAGTGGTCTGCGGCAGCGGAAGGCCGAACGAGAAGAAGGCCATCAGACAGAAGGCGACGCCTGCCACCAGCATACCATAGGCAATCTTACGCGGAGCGGTAGGCTCCTTGCCCTTCTTTGCCAACCAGCCAAACAGGGCCAGCGACACTGGCGTCAGGGCAACGACATAGAAGGGATTGAACTGCTGGAAGATGGGGGCGCTGACAGCTACGACGGCTTCCTGAATGTGATAGCTGAACACCAGGAACAGCACGGCCAGCACGATGACGAGGGCAGAGATGCCTTTCGTGCGACTGCTCTTGCTCTGGAACAGCGAGAAACCAGCATAGACGATGAAGATGACTGCCACGAGATTCCACACGTTGAAAGCCATACCCTGTACGCCAACAGCCTCACGCGCCGTGAACTCATCGGCAAAATAGGTCAGCGACAGACCATTCTGGTGGAAAGCCATCCAGAAGAAGATGACCACGGCAAACACCAGTCCCAGGGCAATCAGACGCTCCTTGGTCTCGGCAGGTGACAGGTCGTCGACAGCCATGCTGCCGTCGGCTTTCTTCGTACCTCCCTCCACATGGCGGAAAGTGCCGCGGAAGATATAGTAGATGGCAATGGAAAGCACCAGAGAAGCACAAGCCACAGCAAAGGCGAAATGATAGCTGTCGTTAACGCTGACACCCAGATTCTGCTGTGCCCACTCCATGATTTTCACGGCGGCAGTAGGTGCAAAGAGCGCACCGATGTTAATGGCCATATAGAAGATGGAGAATCCCGAGTCGCGCTTGTCCTTGTATTGCGGGTCATTGTAGAGGTCGCCCACCATCACTTGCAGGTTGCCTTTGAACATACCCGTTCCGAAGCCAATGAACAGCAGTGCTGCCAGCATGACGATGAGGGCAAAGGTGTCACCTCCCAAAGGAACCGACAATAATACATAGCCGGCAAACATAATCATGATGCCCCATGTCACCATCTTGCCGAAACCGAACTTGTCGGCCATCCAGCCGCCAACGAGCGGGAAGAAATAGACGAGCATGAGGAAATCACTGTAGATTTCGCCAGCCCATCCAGCGTCAAGGCCATAGTTAGCCCTCAAAAACAATGCGAAGACGGCCAGCATCGTGTAGTAGCCGAAGCGTTCGCCAGTGTTGGCCAGCGCCAACGCGTAAAGTCCTTTTGGTTGTCCCTCGAACATAGTTTTTCTTAGTTTTAAGTTTTGAGTTTTATGTTTTTTATTTTTCGTTTTCGTTTTCGTTATCGTTCCCGTTCCCGTTATCGTTCCCGTTCCCGTTATCGTTCCCGTTCCCGTTATCGTTCCCGTTCAGTTCTTTGTCTTGAAGACATCAAAGAGATAGGACATCTTGACGACAATGGCTCCATGGTTTGACCTGGCAAAATAGTCGCTTTTGGAGTTGCCATAGATATTGCCAAGGCCGAAGTAGTAGCGTCCCTCAACCAGGAAGTGGCCAAGTTTAGGATGTGAATACTCCAAGCCAAGTCCGCCGGTAATGCCATAGTCGAATTTCTTTTCTACCGGCATGTCCTCTTGGGCCACCACCGTCGAGACGCGCTGATTCTGGGTAGCACGACCATACTCTATATTGGTGTCAGTTGACTCGTTGAGGAAACAGCCTATCTGGGGACCTAACTGTATAAAGAACTGGAAGCCCTTCTCCTCGCGCCCCCACCCCATGCGTGCCAAGAGGGGCACTTGAAGATAGGTCATGCGACGCTTGTAATACAACGGATTGGTTTTGTCGACGTCATCGACATAGTAGATTGGGTCGTTGTTGATATCCAGAATATCTTCGTTCCATCCCATCTGCGCGTAGTTGAACTCTGCCGTGATGGCACAGATACTATTGAAATATTTCTCAGAGGTATAACGCACGGACAGGCCGCCAGTGACACCGCCCATCATCTTCTGAGGCACGTCGGGAACAAAAGACACCCTGTCCATCACATAACCGCCATTGACACCAACGGCCAGGTTGTTACGATAGACGCCCACCTGTGCGCACAGTGCTGTTGGTAAAAAGGTAAGAAGGTAGAAAAGTAAAATACATCCTACCCTCCTTTGTACCTTATTATATAGATTGAAAACCATTGTATATTGTTCCCTTTTTACTTTTTTATTGTTTTACCTTTTAGAACTTGATGGTTTCAACCGTCTGGTCTGGCGTATAGTGTACGAACATCATGGCACGGTTCTGCATACCGCCATTGCCGATGCGCTCGAAATGCAGCGGAGTCTGAAGCGGCGTATAGCCTACCATGCTCGAAGAGCCGTTGAAACGCTTGCCATACAGGTGGAGTCCCTTGATGAAGAAGTAGGCCTGGTCGAAGCCCGTTGCAGCAAAGCGGGCATGATAGCGCTGCATGTCTTGCTGGAAATTGCGGCGATACTTCTGGGCAAAGCGCGTGGTGCGCAGCGACAGCGGGTCCATGTAGTAAGTTGTCGGGATATAGACATCAAACTTGTAGAAGTTGTCCAAATGGTTACGGGTGTACATCAACCATTCAGGATAGCCAAAGACGGTGATCTTCAGCCGCGGATTCTGCATCATCATCCCGTTGAGCTTGGCAAAGACGACGTTGAGTTCTGCTGAACGGCTGGTATTGAGTACAACAATGTTGTGGTCGGTAGTCGAGAAGCACTTCATGAAGGAACTCTCGCTGGAGCGCAGGTTCGTGATGGAATACTCAACCCCCTCTTGCTCAAGTTTGCGGCGAAGGGCTGTGGTGAAAGGGCCTTTGGTACTCGTCGAGTCGTTGCAGTCGATGATGACGGGATGAGACTTCTGGAAACGCTGATAGAAGCGATAGACAAAGGCCTCATTGAGGGTCTTGCCGTTCTGGTAAACCTGATAGAGCTGGGGATTGTCGTAAATCTCCGTAGAATTGATGGAGAACGGTATCAGCACCGATATACCATGGATTTTGGCAAAGTCACCCAACGCCTTCACCTGCTTAGAATACAGAGGGCCGATAATCAAGTCCCGGTCTGCAGCATGTTCATCCAACAGCGTCACGCGGATGTCCGCACCTTCAGCCACATTCCATGCCCTTATGTCGGTGGAGATGCCCTCTGCACGCAGACTGTCACAAGCCATCAGTACACCACGGTAGTACTCTACCATCCGCTTGCCGTCACCGTTTACATCATGCAACGGCAACATGACACCGATGCGCAGCGACCGTTGCCGCATGTCTTGCTCCACCTTCTTGGCAGGCTGTAGCGTCGACACGACCATGGTCTTCTGCTGTTTAGGTTGGGGTTCCGTCCCTGTCGCATAGGGAATGAGGACTATATCACCCTTTTTGAGTTCATAGCCGGGTTTGTTCATTTCAGGATTGGCATTGATGAGTTCCTGGATGGTTACACCATACTCACGGGCTATGCCAAAAATGGTTTCCTTACGTTTCACCTCATGCCGTTTCTTAATCATCTGTTCCTGGGCAACAGCTGAAACGATGCCCAGTGAGAAAAGGCTCAACAGCAGAAAGTATCTGAATATTTGCTTCATCATCGTAGATAAATTGTCTTTTGCGCTACAAAAGTACAAAAAAGATGCGTAAGTACGACCTTTTTTTTATATTTTTGTATAATTTATCCACGTTTCGCATATATATAAAGGGAAAAGTGAATAGTGAAAAGTGAATAATTTCCTACCGGGCTCCCTTCGACTACATTGGGCGGTAGCAAATTCTTCACTCTTCACTTTTCACTCTTCACTCTTACGATTTCAAATCTTTTCCAGTGCCTGAGACAAGTCTTCGATGATGTCGTCGATGTGCTCGGTACCTATTGAGAGGCGTATGGTCGATGGCGTGATGTGCTGTTCGGCCAGTTCCTGTTCGCTCAGCTGTGAGTGCGTGGTAGTATAAGGATGAATCACCAGGCTCTTCACGTCGGCCACGTTAGCCAGCAGCGAGAATATCTGCAAGGCATCAATGAACTTCCAGGCCTCATCCTGTCCGCCCTTGATCTCGAAGGTAAAGATGGAACCGCCACCATTGGGGAAGTACTTCTGGTAAAGGGCATGGTCGTGATGGCTCTCCAATGCCGGATGATTCACCTTGGCCACCTTCGGATGCTTGGCAAGGAAGTCGACTACCTTCAGGGCATTCTCTACATGGCGCTCGACACGCAGACTCAGGGTCTCGACACCCTGCAACAGGATGAAGGCATTGAACGGAGAGATGGCGGCACCAGTGTCACGCAGGATGACGGCACGAATGCGGGTGACGTAGGCGGCAGCTCCGACAGCGTCAGCAAACACGATGCCGTGGTACGAGGGGTCGGGCTTGGCCAGTGTCGGGAATTTGTCGGGGTTGGCCTTCCAGTCGAACTTGCCACCATCGACAATGACACCACCTAATGAAGTACCATGACCGCCCAGGAACTTCGTAGCCGAGTGAACCACGATGTCGGCGCCATGCTCCAAGGGACGAATAAGATAAGGTGTGCCGAAGGTATTATCCACGATGAAGGGGATGCCATGCTTGTGGGCAACGGCAGCCACACCTTCCAAGTCGAGCACGTCAGAGTTGGGGTTGCCGAAGGTCTCGGCATATACTACTTTTGTGTTGGGTTTGATGGCAGCTTCAAGGGCTTCGAGGTCGTTCACATTGATAATGGTATTCGAAATGCCCTGCGTGCTGAGGGTATGGGTAATCAGGTTGTACGAACCGCCGTAGAGGTTGTCGGCAGCTACGATATGGTCGCCAGCCTGCACAATGTTCTGCAACGCGTATGTGATGGCAGCGGCACCAGAGGCCACGGCCAGTCCGGCCACACCACCCTCAAGGGCAGCCACGCGGTCCTCGAAGACTCCCTGCGTGGAGTTGGTCAGACGACCATAGATATTACCTGCATCGCGCAGACCAAAACGGTCGGCAGCATGCTGTGAGTTACGGAACACGTACGACGTGGTCTGATAGATGGGTACTGCACGGGCGTCAGTTGCGGGGTCAGCCTGTTCTTGGCCTACATGGAGTTGCAGTGTCTCAAAACGATAATTCTTCTTACTCATAATCTTATCCTTTCTTTTATGGTTTAATTATTACATTTTTTAATTTTGATTTTCTTTTGTTTGACGCTGCAAAGGTACGGACTTTAGAAATATCCACCAAAAATCTTGCGTAATTCAGAAAATATACCTAAATTTGCAGCCAAGAAAGAAAATCTATCCAAACGAGGCATCCGCAACGCCTCTTAACAGAATAAAACTCTATAATATGGCTGAAATCTTAGACGAAACTGACCTGCAGATACTGAGAACGCTGCAAAAAAACGCGAAATTGACCACAAAAGAGCTGGCCGATGCCGTCCATCTGACCCCTACCCCAGTGTTTGAGCGACAAAAACGGTTAGAGAAGAAAGGCTATATCAAGAAGTACATAGCCGTGCTCAACCCAGAGAAACTGAACCAAGGGCTGCAAGTGTTCTGCAAGGTAAAGCTCAAGCAAATCAACCACGAGATAGCCGATGCCTTTGTCAGAAAGATTAATCGCATCCCGGAAGTAACGGAATGCTACAATACGTCTGGCGCTTACGACTATCTGCTGAAGGTGCGTGCAGCCGACATGAAACAATATCAGGAGTTTATCCTTAACAAACTTGGCGAGATAGAAAGCCTGTCATCCATCGAAAGCACCTTCGTCATGAGCGAAGTCAAACAAAACTACGGCATCAACATCTGACAAGTCATTTACGATTTATTATATTGTACATAAGACCGTTACATTTAGAATTAACAGTATTTAATAGACAATAGTGACTTTTTATATAAAAACATCAGGAGAAAGACTAAATTATACAAAACGATTTGTAGGGAAGGAAGAAGTTTGTTATTTTTGCAAGCGATGAAGACGCTTCGGATAACAACACTCTTGACTGCCCTTGTATGTTGTCTGTCACTCTCGGCCCAACGACAGCTCAGAGTGGTGGATGTGGAAACGCTGGTTCCTGTGGCTGGGGCCAACGTTGTCATGAAGGGCTCTACGGCACAAACTGACTCGCTGGGGAGCATCACCGTATCCGACAGTTGTAAGACACTTGTATTCTCGCATGTCAACTACGAAAGCCGCCTCATCAATCTGGAGGAAGTGAAGGATACGGTTTACCTGATTTCCAAACTATTGAATCTGAATGAAGTCGTGGTGTTCGGACATGCCAAGCGTGACGAGAAGCTGGATAATCTGAAAAACCAGTTAGGGCTGAGTCCGGCTGATGCGCAACTGATTGCGGCAAGCAATTCAGGCATGAACCTGTTTGGACTGATTGGCAAGCTCATCCCCAAGAAATGGTTCAAAAGTAAGAAAGCTGCCCGTCGCGAGCGCATAAAAAAAATCATTGAGGATTACTAACCACAAAATAGAATTTTTTTTATACCTCAATGTGAGAAGAATTTATTATTTTTCTCGCATCAATATACTCAAAATTGAAAAAAATGCCTAACTTTGCAATCTAATTTACTACAAACATGAATGCTATTGAGAAGAAAATACGAAGTATAGGCGTTATCATGCCTGGTGACATTCTGAGGATTAATAATTTTCTGAATCAACAGATTGAGATTGACGTCATGCGCTATATCGGGCAGGAGTTCAAGAAGCGCTTTGACGGGTCTGAAGCTACCAAGATTCTGACCATCGAAGCCAGTGGCATTGCCATTGCTACCATGCTGGGGCTCTATCTTGACCTGCCTATCGTCTTCGCAAGAAAGCAGCCGGTCCTCACCATGACTGACGACATGTTAATCTCGCAAGCCAATTCATATACGCACAAGCAGCTGAACAAGGTGTTTGTCCCCGCAACCTTCGTTGCACCTACTGATAAGTTTCTGATTGTGGATGACTTCATTGCTGAGGGAGAAGCCATCCGTGCCCTCATCGACATTGTCAATCAGGGAGGTGCGACAGTCGCCGGCATTGGTATTGTGGTAGAGAAAGGTTTTCAGAAAGGTGGCAGGGAACTGCGTGCTGAAGGCTACCACTTAGAGTCGTTAGCCATCATTGACGAGATGGATTACGAGACCCAGACTATCCGTTTCCGTGACCAGGACTGAGCCATAAGACAAGATTAATCACTCATATCACATTAAAATAAAAGTGTTGTGAGATTTTTGCAGGATAATGGAAATGACCCACGATTTGTTGTATTTCTCAATAATAATATGTAACTTTGCGACAAAATCATGAACTTATGGATATGGAAGAGAAAGAACTGAAAGCAAAAGATATACCAATGGGGTATCCATTGTGTTTCAATAGTGAGTGTGGGAATAAAGACAGATGCATGCATTATCAGGCCTGGCTGCTGATGCCCAAAGAACGGAACAGCGGCTCAGCTGTCTACCCTACAGCCTGGGAGGACGGCCAATGCCGATGTTTCCGTGAGAAGAAACTGGTGAAGAAAGCATGGGGCTTCTCAAGACTCTATGATAATGTGCCTCAACGACGGAAGGCTGAGGCTCGCCAATGTGTGCATGCATTATTCGGTGGCGGTAATGGGCCGTACTATCGCGTACATCATGGCGAGAACATGCTCTCGCCACAAAAACAGGAAGAGATTCTGGCGGTTCTTGCCAGGTTTGGCAGCGTCGAGGGCATTGAGTTTGATCATTACGTGACAGATTGGAACTTTGATTAATAAACAAAAATCCCTATTTGCATCTACTAAAATTGCGTAAATTGCAAATTATTAGCAGTTTATGTAAAATTCTGCATCTACTTTGCCTCTACTTTCCTTCTACTTTGCCTCTACTTTCCTTCTACAAAACTTCTGCCATTCCACTACTGTTCATCTGCAAGACGGAAAGAAGCTGTGGCGTTGTTATCATCAAGGCGATTCGATATTCCCATGGTGGGAATAATCCATTCCCACCATGGGAACGTTGGGTTTAGACGGAGCTAACCAGGCGTTCCCCACCATGGGAACGGATGCTTGGTCTGAGGCTAGTAACAACACGTTGAGATCGTAGAGAAATGGTAGAGGCACGGTAGAGGCAAAGTAGAAGGAAAGTAGAGGCAAAATAGAAGGAAAAAGTTGGATGAATATTTGCAAAATACCAATAAAATCAGTATCTTTGCAGGCAAATCCTTGTTATTTAGTAGAGGGAGGAGGAAGATTAAACATTAAAGATTAAATATATAATATTAAACATGAAGATAAGTTTATTGAAGATATCACGGAAGAAGGAGGTCATCAAGCGGATAGAGCTGGCTGGACTGGCAGAGATGATCCGCAAGAATCCTGAAGAGAGTAAGATATTCAATCTGCGGCTGAACTATCAGTTTTATAAGCCCCAGAGAATGTCTGACGGACAAATCACGCTTGATGACCAAAAACATACAGTAAACCTGCCGCGACTGCTCTTTGCCGTAGAATGTGTGAACTATAAGGAGAAGCAGAAGGGGCTGAAGTACAACGGACTGGTGGTCATCGAGGTGAACGGGCTGAAGACATACGAGGAGGCCGTCGGTATCAGGAACCAGGCGGCGAGGATGGACGAGACGTTGATGGCGTTCCTGGGGGCATCGGGCATGAGTGTGAAGATTGTGTGCCGAGGAGAACTGTTTGGTAACGGTGGATTGCCGACGAAAGACGACAATGTCAGACAGTTCCATAAGAACCTGTACGAGACGGCGCGGAGAGCCTACCAAAACCAGTTCGGTCTGGACATCGAGTATCTGGAGCCTAAGTTGGAGCGGACGGTCTATCTGAGTGCCGACCCTGAGATGTACTTTAATCCGGATGCACGACCATTCAAGGCAGACACAGAGAAGTACGACCAGCCTGGGCCGACGCCTATCTCGTTGGAGAGTGACCATTTGATGCCAGGGCGCACCATCACGCGAACCTATCATTTCAACTGGGTCTTTATACTGCGCGAGGTGCTGGGCGAATACTTTGACATGCCCGACGAGGACCGCCAGATGCAGCTGTTGCAGCAGATTGCCCGCAAGTCGCTGGAACAGGGCATACCGCTCTCGCATGCCCAAGGCATGACGCTGGAGCACCCGCT
>JAEEGK010032534.1_pt1 | contig 10195 bp, 9 predicted proteins | sample 8958771 | NCBI WGS metagenome assembly JAEEGK01 (sample SAMN16246547, study PRJNA631951) | gut metagenome | biome: gut microbiome; feature: rumen; material: SC-attached | host: Bos | place: Iran: Karaj | collected 2018-10 | reverse complement strand
AAACCCTCTGTCGGGAAAAAATCATTTGACATAGAGTCTGTTTCAGGCGTTTCTGTAACGCAAGAAGGCACTACCAACTCCACATTGACAGATGTTGACGGCAATTTTAAGATTACCGCACCAGCAAATGCTGTTTTGGTTTTTCAATACAAAGGGTATAAAAAACGCTCCATAAAAGTCAATTGGCAAACCAAGTTGTTTGTGGTGTTAAAAAGGAAAAGAGGATAGTTTAAGACAGCAATGCCTTTGCCCGTTCCTGTACCCACATCGAAAGAAACTCCAATCTTGCATCGGGCAGATTGTAGCGCGGATGTTTCTTGAAGTGGAAGTTGATAAGCCGCTGCAACATAGTGCGTTGGCGGTGGGTGAGGATTTGTGATGCCAATTTCATAAAGTCGGGATATAATGCCGGGATGATGGTTTTGGCATATTTTTTATAGTTGGCAATGTCGTCGTCCATGGCATAGCAAAAAAGCGACAGCCCGTTGTCGAAAATTGGTGCTGGGGCAACGATTTTGTTTGTCTGATTGTCAACCATAAAGCCAAAATTACCTGTATGTCGGTCTTGGTTGAGGATAATCGCGTCAAAAACAAACATATCTACAATTGCGTCGTAAAATTCGTCGCCAAGAGATTTGTAAAAATCCAATAGGGGAGTGATGCCTTCAAATTTGATGAGGTTTCCGGCGGGGACGAATGACATTTCTTTGGAAGTAAACAATGCACAAGTGCTGCACAAACGACCTTTCCATTTGCTCAGACCGTAGGGTATAGCGTTGATATTCATTGCTTTGGCAACCTGATAGGCGTAAAACTCGCTGTAAGGTTCCAATCCCGTGTTTGCTGCGCCGACAGTTCCCGACTTGTACAATGAAATCTTGCCGTCGAGCTTCCGCCATGCCTTTGCCAACATTCCGTTTGTGGTAAATTCGGGCGAGGAGCGGAATCCTGTCTTCAAATACGACCCGTATCCTGTGAACGCTATCGCGCCCAAAACCGTTGAAAACCTGTTGTCGTACAAGTTTAATTCGCCAAAAGTACGGCACACGTTTTCAGGGCATAACCAATAGCAATCGTTTAGCGACAAACCGTAGCAAACAGAAAGAATTCCGCAAAGGTCGTTTTCGTTGAGACCAAGACGCGCCAGAAAGTTTTTGACGTAGTATCTGTTGGCTGGTATTGTCCTATGTTTCAGCCATTTCAACAGTTTGCCTTCCGATATTTCGCCGTTAAATTCTAACGGAAGGAGTTTAAGGGTTTCGTGATTGACGGTTTCCTTATCTATATTGCATACCGCATCCGAATCTCCGTTTTGCAACGAAAATTGAAAGATGGTCGTGTCGAAATATTTGAGTTGAAATTGCATAGTGCTGACAAAGATGAGGATATTTTTTCAAATCGCCAAATGTTTTCTAAAAAAAGACGGTGGTATGCTCAAATTCGGTAGCCGAGGCAACATTCAACGCCTCTCCCCCGCCGTATTTTGTCAGATAATTAATATTATGTAAAATAAGCCATAGACAAAACAGCCCAGACGTGTTCTTTTGCTGATTTCAGTGAATTACAGTATTGCTGATAAAAATATTAAAAACTTGTCTTAATGGCTTGTTTGTGCTGATATGTTGTACGTTGAAATCTGGGATATTAAAGCGATTTTTGGGATGGAATAATATTATGTTAAATAGGAGGGCGCGAAATGAAATCGGATAATTATTTTTAAAAAAAAGGTTTTCAAAGTGTTATTGAGATTTTTTTGGGAAAAAAATTGTGAAAATTTTTCAGAATGTAGATTTTTTTGTTGAAAAATGGGAACGGTAATGGAGTACTCCCCTACCCTTTTTCATATTCGTTAAATTCGTAAAATTAAAAATCAACTTGCTGATTTTTAATTTATTAGTTTGATGAATTGTTTTGTTTTATTCGTTGTTAAAAATTTAAATGAAATCGCCGTGGACTTTTTAGAGCAGAATTTTTTTGCAGAATTTTGTTTTTATTATAACTTTGTGGCATCGATAACAGTCAAAACACCTAAACTTAATAGTATGGCAAAGAAACAAAAGAACGACATCATCACCCGTGCCGACGGTAGCGTGGTGAAAATCGGTGGCTACAACCCTCCCAAGGCAAAAGTAAGTGCACCCAAGTTCAAGGCTAAAATCAAAGCCTCCAACCTCCCTCCAAAAGTGGATTTGCGTCCGTACATGACCGCAGTGGAGAGCCAGGGCGGCATCGGCTCCTGCACCGCCAACGCTACGGCTGGCGCATACGAGTATCTCATCAACCGCAACCAGGGCATCAACACCTACGACGTGAGCCGCCTGTTTCTTTACTACAATTCGCGTGTGCTGGAAGGCACCGAGGACGCCGACGAAGGCGCGTATCTCCACGACGTGATGCAGGCACTCGCCGAAAATGGTATATGCAGCGAGTCGTCGTGGCCTTACGTGGAGAACAGGTTCACCAAGAAGCCGTCCAAGTCGTGCTACGCCGAGGCAGAGAAAAACCGCATCGAAAAATACGAAAGTGTGGATACCACCCTCGACAGTTGGAAAAGCGTATTGGCGCAGGGCTACCCTATTATATTCAGCGTTAGGATTTTTGACTCCTTCATGAACCCGAGGCGCGGACACATCTCCATGCCGCGCAGGGGCGAGGACGAGAAAGGCGGACACGCAATGTTGTGCGTGGGCTATTCGGACCCCGACCAAGTGTTTATCGTGCGCAACTCGTGGGGCACGGCATACGGCGCGTCTGGCTATTGCTACATCCCCTACCAGTACATGATGAACGAAAGCCTCAACTACGGCGACAACTGGGTAATCTACGACGTCAACCCCATCGACCCCAAGGACGCCGAACAGACATGGAGCGATGACGAGGAGTCTATTTTCGTGGACATGAATACTGAATTTGACGAGATGGACGACGAGACATGGAGCGCGATGTGCGAAGAACTCGGCGACTACGACATCACCTACCGCCTCGGTGCATTGTACGGCATGGCTACAGTGGGCGACGACAACGTCTCGGACGAAGAGTATCAGGCAGCCATCGACAAGCTCGCCAACATCCTCGAAATGTTTGGCCTCGACTATGATGCAGCGGAAGTAATGGAATATTGCGCCGAGCTTACCAATGAGGAAGGCTTCATTCAGGACACCGTCGATATTCTGGGACGCTACCTCTCGCCTGGCGCATTGGCTACCATCGCCAAAGATATGTACGAAATTGCCAGCGTTGACGGCCTCGATCCCGAAGAAGAACAATTTATCGACGAACTTGTTGGCGATTGGTTCAACGAGGAGCTTGCCGAGGAGTACGACAACCAGTACGAAGAACGCCGCAACAACGGCGGTAATGGCGGCGGTAATGGCGGCAAAAAACACGGCGGCAAGAAGGGCGGCAAAGGCTGCAAAAAAGGCTGCAAGGGCGACAAAAAACGCTATGACGAAAACGGCGAACTAATCATCATCGATGATGACGACGACGATTGGGACGACGACGATGATCTCGACCTTGATGACGACGACCTCGACGACGACGACCTTGATGATGAAGACCTCGACGAGGAAGATGACGAAGAAGGAGACCTCGACGACGAAGACGATGAGGAAGGAGAATTCGACGACGAAGACGACGAAGAAGGAGAATTCGACGAGGAAGACGACGAAGAAGGAGAATTCGACGAGGAAGATGACGAAGAAGGAGAGTTCGACGAGGAAGACGACGATGAAGGAGAGTTCGACGAGGAAGACGAGGAAGAAGATTACGAAGGCGACGACGAAGAAGGTGATTACGACGAAGGCGACGACGAAGGTGATTACGAAGGCGGCGACGACGAAGAAGACTATTAATCCTCGGTAGCCTCAATATAAGAAAAACGGCTGGCAAGTAAAATCAAAACTTGTCAGCCGTTTTTGTATTAAGTTTAGCCCTCAAACGGATTGCCGCCCTTGTCAAAATCCGGTCTGTAATTGTTGCTGCTGTTGAGCTGCTGTTGCCAGCCTTTTACGAGGCCTAAATCAGCTGCGGCGTCGCAGACTTTTTCGTATTCGTTGGTGGTGATGTTGCGGTTGAGGTCTGGCATTTCAAGTGCCTTGTATTCAGGATAATACTGCGACATCAGCGAAATGTGTATGTTGGGCGAGATGTCGTAGGCGATGTTTTTGAGGGCGTTGATTGAGTTTTCGACGTGGTTTGGCAGTACCAAATGTCTGATTATCAGTCCGCTTTCGGCAATGCCTTCGTCATTTAGTACAAGGCGTGAACCTTTTTGATAATACATTTCCTTGATTGCGGCGAGAGCCTTGTCGGGATAGTCGGGCGCGGATGAGAGGCGCACGGCAAGTTCAGGGTCTGAATATTTGTAGTCGGGAAGGTAAATATCAACGTATCCTTCGAGTTCGCGTAGGGTTTCGGGGTCGTCGTAAGCGTTTGTATTATAGATGATTGTGGGATTGTAACCGCGTTTGCGCAGAAGGTCGATTATGGTCTTCATCTGGAAAACTTGATGTGTGGGCGATACAAAGCCGACTGTATTGATGCCCTCGCCGTTGCAGAGAAAACGAGCAATCCTTGTCGCCGCTTGTTGACAACTTGTAATTTCCTTTTTGGTGGGCTTCTGCTGGCTTATTTGGTAATTCTGACAATATACGCAGCGCAGGTTGCAACTGCTGAAAAACACGTTGATGACGCCCTTGTCGCCGCCAAGGACGGGTTCTTCGCCCTTGTGGACGCATACGTCTGATATGTGTACGTGTGCATCGATGCCACATACACCAAGTTTGTCTGATGTCCTATCTGCGCCGCATTTGCGCGGGCACATTGTGCAATTGTGAAGATCCATTGGCAATTACGAATTACGAATTACGAATTATGAATTACGAATTACGAATTATGAATTACGAATTATGCATTGTTCTCAGGGTTGTAGCCGAAGTAATGCTCGAAGTCGATGCCGGCGGGCAGGAAGTTGCGTGCGTCGCCTTTGTATTTGATGATTTCGCGGACGAGCGAACTGCTGATGCTCGTGTATTCGGGCAGCGACAGCAGGAATACCGTGTCAACTTTTGGCTTCAAAAGGCGGTTGGTGGTGGCTATGGAGCGTTCGTACTCGAAGTCGGTGGAGGCACGGAGACCGCGCAGGATGTGGTAGGCGTTGTTTTCGATACAAAAATCCGCCGTGAGGTTGCTGTATGTCTTCACCTCTACCCTACTCTCGCCGCGCATCACGTCCTTGATGAGTTCGAGGCGGCGTTCCATTGGCATGAAGCCCTTCTTCTCCATATTGATGCCGACGGCTATAATTATCTTGTCAAAAATCTCCAAGCCCCTCTTTATCAGGGATTCGTGTCCCGCTGTAAAAGGATCGAATGAGCCGGGGAATACTGCTGTTTTTTGCATAGTAATTGATGTTATTTTGGTGGCAATTATTTCAATGCGCAAAGTTAATCCAATTGCACCGAATAAAAAATTATTTTTATGTAACTTTTTTATTTACCTTTGCGCCGTCATAAAACATTACACGGATAATACAATGATTTTCTATTTTACAGGCACTGGCAACTCTCGGCACGTGGCGGAGCGCATTGGCTCGCTCATTGGCGATGGCAACATCAAAAACATTGCCGATTATTATAATGATGTCGTTGACGGCAAGGATTTTAGCATCAATGTAGATGTCAACGAGCCGCTCGGATTCGTGTGTCCCGTTCATTCGTGGGGCATAGCTAAGAGCATGAAACGTTTTCTTAAAAAAACTGCGATTAAATATCAGGGCGACAAGGTGTTTGCCATCCTCGTCTGCGGCGACAATTGCGGCAAGGCGCGGGAACAGTTGCAGGAGGCGTTGTGGAACCGCAGCCGATTGCGTTGCGATTTTGTATGCTCCGTACAGATGCCCAATACTTACATCGTGATGAAAGGTTTTGGCACTGATCCCGACGAGCTTGTAGCTCAGAAACTTGCCGCCGCCGAAAAACAGCTGCCTGAGATTGCCGATGCAATAATTAACGGCAAGCCTTACGACCATTACGTCGTGGGGACAAAACCATTCCTGAAAGGCAGGATTGTGTATCCGCTTTTTATGGCGTTCACGCTGGGCGACAAGAAATTCTATGCCGACGACAATTGCATCTCGTGCGGGCAGTGCGTCAACAATTGCCCTGAGCAAAATATCCGCCTCAATGCCCAAAAGCGTCCCGAATGGCTCGGACACTGCGTCAAGTGCCTCAGCTGCATACATCGCTGTCCAAAACGCGCCATCCAATATGGCGACATCACACAAAAAATGGGCAGGTACTATTATAAATAGTAGCCCGCCCATGATGCTGTTGGGGGGGAGGCTCCCCCCTACCCTTCTTTGCCGCTCTGGTAATATACACGGAGGGTAATTACCGATACGTCGCTATACTGTGCTCTGTATCTATCGAGCACCCTTATCATGACGTAACGTCCGTTGTCGAGACGGAATTTGAAGAGTTTGGTTTTTTGGAGGTCCACCACGCCTACGCCGTCTTGTGGCGGCAGAGCGTTGATGCGGTCGAATCTGTTCCAATTGTTTTCGTCGCCGAGCATTGCGCTATTGAATTTGCTCCAATCGAGATTGGCATCTGCAATGATACCGCATTCTGTGGCGCGTTTGCCTGCCGGGTCGTATCCCAACGATGGATATTTGTGCTCGAAATACCTCATCAGGAACGGCGCATTGGGCGAAACGAGTGCTGTGCCAAATTTGCCGTCGTAATCCATCTCATTGACGTACACGAGGTCATAATTGTGGTTGGTGTATTCGATGTATTTGTATGCGCTGCGGTTTTCGATGTCGAGCAGACACTTGCCGTCGGGCGCGGATTCCACCTTGATATCGAACGAGTCGAGCTGCGGGTAGATGTATCTGTAGCGGAGTTTTCGCGTGACAGAAACCTCAGCCTCGTCGTTATATGCCGTATATGTGACCTCAAAAATCGAATCTATTTTGTTGGATGTGAGCTTGAAGCCCTTCCAAATCCTGAATTTGAGGTCGATGTCGGCGACGTGCGTGAATTTGTCGAAGATGATTATGGTGTCGGACCACGAACTCATCGGGACAGTCTTTGTGGTGAACTTGCGGAGCTCTTCTCCACTTTCGATGTGTACGCTAACATTTGCGCTCTGGATTGACGAAAAATTGAGGATTTCGTTTTCGCCCTGCGAAATGGTGATGGACGGCGGGGGCAGCGGCTCGTTTTTGAGGCAGCCGATGACGAGCGTCGTGAGCAGGAGTATTGTAAAAAGTGTTGTTTTTTTCATTTTGATAATGTTTTGATATTTTCAGACTGCAATATTAACGAAAAAAATGCAAATTTCGTGTCAAAAAAAAGCACGATAATTGAAAAAATACCAAAAATCCTAAATCTTTTTGTTAATTTTGCAGTCGGCAATAAAATAATAACGACACAGAAAAATGATTTACACAGCAATTTTCAACAGACATAAGCTGCTGATGCAGTGCATTGAAAACTATCTTTCGTCCTGCGACGACATCAAAAACGTGCTTTCTGTCTCCGATAAGGACGTTTTGATAGAAAAGATGAAAGATAGGATTATCAACGTGCTGATTATCAACTTTTTTGAGATTACTCACAATGATCTCGACATGATAATAACGCTCAGGATGAAATACCCAAAGAGCGCGATACTTGTTGTAGCCGAATCGCAGCGCGAGGACATAGTAATCAAGACCATCAAGGCGGGCGCCAAGGGTTTCCTTACTATTGATTCTGAGGCGTCGCAGCTCGTGCAGGCCATCTACACTATACGCGGCGGACACGATTTCTACTCCGATTCGATAACGCACATCCTCTTGCAGCGTTATCTCAACAGCATGAACCCCGATGGTCAGCCTTCGGAGCAGGACGAGTTTAACGACGAGAGTGCCGCCCTGAGTTCGCGCCAGATAGAGATTCTGAAGCTTTGGGGCGACGGACTCACCAACCAGGAGATAGCCGACAGGCTTTTCATCTCGGTGAGGACGGTGGAGACGCACAAAAACCACATCATGCAAAAGCTCAATCTGAAGTCGAGCGTCGATTTGATGAAGTTTGCTATCAGAAACAACATTATAAGTATTTGATAATTAAACAATTATTTAGAATGAAAAAACTCTTATTGTCATTGCTGACATTTGCAATGTACGCCATGCCTATGGCCGCCAACGCGCAGGAAACCGTTACCGTGGTGGCTGTGGGCGACGTGATGCTCGGCAGCATCCTGCCAAACCGCTCTTACCTGCCGCCCGAAGGCGAGGAGAAAAAACTCTTTGACGAGGTGAAGCCTTACTTTAATGGCGACGTGGTATTTTGCAACGTGGAAGGCACTTTTACCGACGAGAAAATCGGCGCAAAGCATTGCAACAACCCCTCGCAGTGCTATACTTTTGGCATGCCTACATCGTTTGCCAAGGTGTATAAGGACGCCGGATTCAACCTCGTGAGCGTCGCCAACAACCACAGCGGCGATTTTAGCGACTACGGCAAGCGCAACGCCCGCCGACTGTTTGACAGCCTCGGCATCAACTGGGCTGGCTTTGTTGACAAGCCGACGGCAGAGTTCACCATCAACGGCGTCAAATACGGATTCTGCGCATTTGCACCCAATAGTGGCACTGTATCCATCAACGACATGGACGGCGCAAAAGCCATCGTTAAACGGCTCGCCGAATCCTGCGACATCGTTATCGTTTCAATGCACGCTGGCGCGGAAGGTCGTGGTTATCAGCACGTTCCAAGAACTGTGGAGCATTGTTTTGGCGAAACACGCGGCAACGTCTATCTCTTTGCGCACACGATGATAGACAACGGCGCGGACATCGTGCTTGGTCATGGTCCCCACGTAACACGCTGCGTGGAGGTTTACAAAAACAGGTTTATCGCGTATTCGATGGGCAACTTTGCCACTTACAGCAACGTGAGCATCACTGGCGAAAGCGGCCTCGCGCCCATCTTCCGCGTCAAGATGGACAAGACCGGCAAATTTGTCTCCGCCGAAACCGTCGCAACATATCAGGTGAAGGGCAAAGGTCCGCTCATCGACCCGCAAAAACGCATCATCAAAGTAATCCAAAACCTCACCGCCGCCGACATGAAGGACAACCTCCCAAATATCTCCGACGACGGACAGATTACGGAGAAGTAAGTGATTGAAGTAATTGAAGTGATTGAATAAAAAAAACACCGTCAATGTTTTTGGAAAACATTGACGGTGTTTTTTTGTGTTGGGAGTGTTGCGCCACCTATTCCGGCAAGTAAACGCCGAAGGTAATCATGAACATGCCGTTGTGAGATGTCAAGTGTCCATCGTATTTGTCAGCAACATTTCTGAAACCGATTTCATAATCCAGTCCCGCGTATGCTACGTCATGGAATATTGCACCAACGCCAAACTGTACGCCCATGTCAAAATTGGGGAAATCATATCCGTTCTTGGAGAACACCTTGTCTTTGGTGTCCTTATTCTTGCCAGCAAAGCCGAATCCAAAGTACGGACCAACATGCGGATCGATTTTGATGTCGCCTGTGATAGCAAGGTTGTACTTCAATACAACAGGGATTTCAAGCCATGACGAATGAATCTTTGCATCGTATTTCTTGAAGGTGTTTTTATCGTAGTCCTCGTGTTTCCAATTACGCTGAACATAGAACACGCCAGGTTGGAGACTCAGTACATCGGCAAGTTCAAGGTTATAGACCGCTCCAAGATGCATGCCTACGCCCGACTTGAATTCGTATGGCTCTTTGCTTAAGTCTTTGGAAAGACTCGCGAAGTTCATGCCTATCCTTATGCCAATCTGCTGTGCAAAGGAAGCAGAGGTAGCCATTATCATAATGGCAAGAATTGTTAGAATCTTTTTCATAGTTATGAAATCTTTAGTTGAGTTTATTGAATATCTATCAATGCTGCAAAATTAGTAAATATTTTTAACAACTATATTAATTTTTGAATAAAAAATAATGTAATTTTGCACCATGAATACTTCGGCGCAACAATACGACCGCATGATGACCGCCCCCGTCAAGCGGCTGATACCGTCGCTCGCTATCCCGACGGTACTTAGCATGATGACGTCGGCTCTCTACAACACCGCCGACACGTGGTATGTATCGCACCTTGGCGACGCGGCGACTGCTGCCGTAGGTGTGAACTTCCCCCTCGTGGC
>JAEEGK010032526.1_pt1 | contig 10198 bp, 9 predicted proteins | sample 8958771 | NCBI WGS metagenome assembly JAEEGK01 (sample SAMN16246547, study PRJNA631951) | gut metagenome | biome: gut microbiome; feature: rumen; material: SC-attached | host: Bos | place: Iran: Karaj | collected 2018-10 | reverse complement strand
AAATTGAGAAGCGTATTTTGGTTAAAAGAGCTATGAAAATGGCTATGCAAAGAGTTATGAAAACAGCTGTTCAAGGTTGTAAGATTATGGTTAAGGGTCGTATCCAGCTGAGAACAATATTGCCTTCATCCTGGATGCCAACCTCACCAGCGAGAACCGCGTAGGTCACATCCTCGTTACAAGCGGCGACAAGCAGCTGACGTTCACCATCACCCAGGAGGGTGCCGTTGTTGTCAAGCTGAGTCAGGATACATACACCGTGCCCTGCACAGGCGGTATGCTCAATGTGAACATCGCAGCAAATGTAGAGTTGGATGTTGACGTGGAGACCGGCGACGACTGGCTCGAGTTCGTAGAGCTCAAGGACGCCGACACGGCATTCCCCTATCTGCTGTTCAGCGCCAAGGTGAACACCACCGAATACGAGCGCACTGCCGTTGTCAACATCAAGGATGCCGATTCCGAGGAAAGCCAGACGCTCACCATCGTCCAGAAGGAAAAATGGGTCTTCGAAGTGACCGACGGTGTCACACGTGAAGTGGACGGCAGCGAGCCCACCGCAGTGTCCTTCAATATCAGACAGAATATCGACTACGTAGAGTTCATCTCCGACAACAGCTGGATCAAGTCTCATGAGGATCTTGCCGTCACCAAGGATGCCAACAACATCGACGAGAAGACCATCTACTACGACATCATGGTCAACGAGGGCTACGACGATCGCGAGGGCACCATCCAGCTGACAAATGCCGCAAACGGCGAACTTCTCGCCCTGATGACAATCAAGCAGAGCGGAAATCCCATCCTGGAGCTCACCGCCACCACTTTCACCAAGGATAAGGAGAAGTACAGCGCCGATGCCGCCAAGAAGTCCTACACCGCACTGTTCAAGACCAATGTGAAGCAGATTATCGCATCCTCCTCCGCAGACTGGATTTCCTGTGTGGAGTCAGTCGGCGGTTTCACGCTGACCGTTGCCCAGAACACGACCGAAGCCGCTCGCGAGGCTACTGTCACCTTCAGCGACCTCAACGGCAAGGCCGAGCCCGTTGTGATGACAATCACCCAGAAGAAGCCTTAACCTTATATATACATATAATACGCAAACCGCTGCACTCCCGTTGCAGCGGTTTTTTTTGCTGCTATTTAAACTTTTACGGAAAAAAGATGTCCTATAATAAAATGTGTGAATGATATCGGCGTACCTTTGCACGCGAAAAACAAAACAACCACAATGAAACAACATCTGCACACCCTGCTTCTCACGCTCCTCTCCCTTGTCTGTTCCTCTGCCGCCATAGCTGTCGACGACAACACCGTGGAGGTCTTCTACAACGGCCTGTCCGCCACCGTGAGCGTAGCATCCAACATCAGCCAGTACGTCACCGTTGAGAGCGGCACGTCATCCCACGTGAAAATCATACAGAGCGCAGACTTCTCAGGAGCGGATGCCACTGCCGACAATCCCGACGGAGAGATATTCTATTCCATCTCGGGCACTTCGTCCGACGGTGAGTTCTATCTGGAGGGCTCCTACAAGTGCACCGTCGAACTCGGCGGCGTGACACTCACCAATCCCTCCGGACCTGCCGTCAACATACAGAACGGCAAACGTGTGGCCGTCAGCGCCAAGAAGAACAAGGTGAACACTCTCACCGACGGTGCCAACGAGAACTACAACGGCTGCTTCCATTGCAAGGGACACACCAAGTTCAAGGGCAAGGGCACACTCAATATCGTAGGCAACTCCCGTCACGGCATCTACAGCAAGGAATACGTCGAGGTGAAGAATCTCGCGCTCAACATCACGGGGGCCGTGAAGGACGGCATACATTGCAAGAACTATTTCTACATGGAGGGCGGCAGCCTGAATATTGAGAGCGCAGGAGACGACGCCATACAGGTGGAACTCGACGGCGACACCTCCACGGGCGAGACAACCGAACACGAGGACGAGGACAGCGGCAACTTCTATCACGAAGGCGGCAGCATCACCGTAGGTATCTACGCGGGCAAGGCCGTAAAAGCTGACGGCAGCGTGAATCTCAGGGCCGGCACCCGCAATTTCACCATCGACGACACTGAGCAGTATGCCGATGTGTCAGAATTGGAAGCCGCTGACAACGAGACGTCTGCAAGTGAGACCTACGACCTCTCGGGACGCCGCACAAAGGCCGTCCGTCCGGGCATCTACGTTGTCCGGGAGGGCAAGAAAGCCAGAGTCGTACTTCGCTGAGATTACTTCTCGCGGGAATACAGGAAGGCGTCTACATCCACGTAGCCGCCTTTCTTTTTGGTGGCGTAGCAGAATATGCCGAACTTCGATCCCATGAAGAACCGCTGCCAGTCGAAGAGCAGACGGTAGTCGTTTCCGATCTTTGTCCACGTCTCGCCGTCCAGACTGTAATAAAATCTTGCCGTATCCTTTCCGCCATATCCTCCTCCCTCTGCAGGACGAAAATCGGCATCGATGCGGAGCCACACCTTCGTCTGCTGCAGCGCAACGCTTTCCACGGTCTTTTCCTCAACGGCCGTCACCTCTTTGTCCCTCTCCGACAGTGTCACGCTCTGTTCGCTCATCTCCAGCGTGAGTTTTTTGCCGATCTTCTTGATGAGAAGAGCGCCCGTAGTGCTGTTGAATGCCGCAAAACCGGCTCTGTCGCCGTCGCGCATCTTTGCCAGGTCCATCACCACAGCGCCGCTGCACGCCGGACCTTCCATACGCTGTGTCAGCGTGTTGGGCGCCAGATAGAGGTTGTCCACCACGCGCGATGTCTTTAGTCTGAGCCAGCCTTCGCGCTCCTTGAGCGACCACGCTTCGTTCACCGGGTTGTGGTTCCACTGCCAGTGCAGCCCCAGTTTGTCCGAGGAGAAGTCGTCCGACTTCACTATCGCACCTTCCGGCTGTCCGGCCACCACGGGACGCACCCTCTCGGGCACCTTGCCGTCCTCGTCGCCCAGCATCGGCCATCCGTTTATCCATCTGCAGGGCATCACTGTCAGCACGCGCCCCACTCCTCCGCGGTCCTGGAATATGATGCCGTACCAGTCGCCGTCGGGACTGTCCACGATGGTGCCCTGCGCCTCGTAGGAGAAGCCTCCGAAGGGACTTTCCAGTATCACCTGCTTCTCATACGGTCCCTGCACATTATCAGCCCGGTAGCACACCTCCCTGCGATGCTTCCCGGGTGCGTACACGTGCGATATCATCAAGAGGTAGTAGCGCCCTCCGTGCTTTATCATGCGCGAGCCCTCCAGCAAACCCCTCTCGTCCGCTTCGCGCTGGAAGATACGGCGGTGCGTACCCTCTATCACGTCCGAGAGGTCGCTCTTGAGCTCCATCATCTCGCCCGTGCCGTAGAACACGTACACGCGCCCGTCGTCGTCGAAGAAGAGCGAGCAGTCGTGGAAGTGACGCATACGCGAGACGAGCGTCCACGGCCCCTCCGCCTTCTCTGCTGTGAAGATATACGTGCGTCCCATCTCTCCGCCCTCGTTGGGGGCCATCAGGGCATAGAATCTGCCGTTGTGGTATTTCAGCGATGTGGCCCATTGTCCGCGTCCGTAGGCGGTGCCCTGCAGCAGGTCGTACTTGGGCGAATCGGTGAGCCTGTCGAAGATGTATCCCACTGTTTCCCAGTTCTTAAGGTCTTGGGATGCCATCACCGGTGCTCCCGGCATCAGATGCATCGTCGTGGACACCATGTAGAATGTGTCTCCCACTCTCACCACGTCCGGGTCGGGCACGTCGGCCCACAGCATGGGATTCTCTATTTTCTCCATCGAGAGCGTCTCGTAGTCGGCGGCCTCCGCTTTCTGCACAAGCGGCAGCAGGGGCATCACGGCCAGCAGGCAAAACAATGTTCTTTTCATCTCTTTTCGCGTTTATTTTTGCGTAAAGTTACACATTTTTTTGCTTATAAGACGCTCCCCGGGGCAAAAAAGGTTGTTTTTCTTCATTTTTATGTATATAAAATTTGGCCGCCCGGGGAAATTGTCGTATTTTTGCGCCCGTGTTTGTCTTAACACGCAAGAGATTTATAATTTATTATTAACCCTTTAACAAAAACTATCTGTACCAATTATGGCAGATTACAAGAACATTGCCCCCGTTGCAGACTTCGATTGGGAAGCATACGAGAATGGGAGCGTCGCTTCAGATCAGAGCCGTGAGACTCAAGATGAAGCTTACAACAAATCAATGAACAACGTCGGTGAGCACGACGTAGTGGACGGCACCGTCATCGCTATGAACAAGCGCGAAGTGGTGGTGAACATCGGCTACAAGAGCGACGGCATCATCCCCATGAGCGAATTCCGCTACAACCCCGACCTCAAGGTGGGCGACAAGGTGGAGGTGTACATCGAAAATCAGGAGGACAAGAAAGGTCAGCTGATTCTCTCTCACCGCAAGGCACGCGCCAGCCGCAGCTGGGATCGCGTCAACCAGGCCCTCGAGTCAGAGGAAATCATCAAGGGCTACATCAAGTGTCGCACCAAGGGCGGCATGATCGTAGACGTCTTCGGCATCGAGGCCTTCCTGCCCGGCAGCCAGATTGACGTGAAGCCCATCCGCGACTACGATATCTTCGTGGGCAAGACCATGGAGTTCAAGATTGTCAAGATCAACCAGGAATACCGCAACGTGGTAGTCAGCCACAAGGCCCTCATCGAGGCCGAGCTCGAGAAGCAGCGCATGGAGATCATCTCCAAGCTGGAGAAGGGTCAGGTGCTCGAGGGCGTGGTGAAGAACATCACGAACTACGGCGTCTTCATCGACCTGGGCGGCGTGGACGGCCTGATCCACATCACCGACCTCTCCTGGGGCCGCGTGAGCGATCCCCACGAAGTGGTGGAGCTCGACCAGAAGATCAACGTCGTCATCATCGACTTCGACGAGGAGAAGAAGCGCATCGCTCTGGGTCTGAAGCAGCTCACTCCCCATCCCTGGGAGGCTCTGGATCCCAACCTCAAGGTGGGCGACAAGATCAAGGGCAAGGTGGTCGTTATGGCCGACTACGGCGCATTCGTGGAAGTCGCTCCCGGTGTGGAGGGTCTGATTCACGTGAGCGAAATGTCGTGGAGCCAGCACCTGCACTCGGCCAACGACTTCATGAAGGTGGGCGACGAAGTGGAGGCTGTCATCTTGACCCTCGACCGCGAAGAGCGCAAGATGAGCCTCGGTCTGAAGCAGCTTAAGGACGATCCCTGGGAGACCATCGAGACGAAGTATCCCGTGGGCTCGAAGCACACCGCCAAGGTGCGCAACTTCACCAACTTCGGCGTGTTCGTTGAGCTGGAAGAGGGCGTTGACGGCCTGATCCACATCAGCGATCTCTCCTGGACCAAGAAGGTGAAGCACCCCAGCGAGTTCACCAAGGTAGGTCAGGAGCTTGAGGTTTGCGTGCTGGAGATCGACAAGGCCAACCGCCGTCTCTCTCTGGGCCACAAGCAGCTGGAGGAGAACCCCTGGGACGTGTTTGAGACCGTCTTCACCGTGGACAGCATCCACGAGGGCACCATCACCGAGATGATGGACAAGGGCGCCGTGGTTCAGCTCGAGTACGGCGTGGAAGGCTTCGCCACTCCCAAGCACCTCCAGAAGGAGGACGGCTCGCAGGCCAAGCAGGGCGAGAAGCTCCAGTTCAAGGTGATCGAGTTCAACAAGGAGAGCCGCCGCATCATCCTCTCTCACAGCCGCATCTTCGAGGACGTGGCCCGCGCAGAGAAGAAGGCCGCCGCTCCCAAGAAGGCCGCCAAGAAGGAGGAAGCTCCCGTGATCCAGAATCAGGCTGCTGCCACCACCCTGGGCGACATCGACGCTCTGGCCGAACTGAAAGCCAAGATGAAGAAAGGTGAATAACGCGCACGCGCACACCTTATTATATTAAAGAAGGGCTGTGATCATCGGGTCACAGCCCTCTTTCTTTGATTTTTTTCGCATTTTTTTGAAAAAAAGTTTGGCCGGATAAAATAAATTCTCTATCTTTGCGTTGTAAAAACCTGAAAAACGGATGAAAAAGTTCTGGATTTTGACCTTTTTGACGCTTTTTGCGGCACTTCCTGCTATGAGCATGGAGCAGCCCGACGACGTCATTGAAGACGAGATGCAGAGCGTGAGCATCACGATCAAGGAAGGCAGCGTGAAGGTGACCAACGCTCAGGGACAGAAGTTGGAAATCTTCAACCTGGCCGGCGTGCGCATCTCATCTCTGGCGCTTGAGAGCGAAGAGGCCACTCTGAAGCTGAACCTCTCCCGCGGATGCTACATCCTGAAGGTTGGCAAGACGGTCCGCAAGGTGAACGTCAAGTAAACACCCTGCACACTCCCCCCACTCTCTCTCGGGAAGGCTCCGCTATGAACGAACAGGAATTCATTCTCATAGTGAAAGAGCATCAGGAGCGACTCTACATGCACATACGCGGCATGGTGGGACGCCACGAAGACGCCGACGACGTGCTGCAGAACACCTTCATGAAGGCGTGGCAGGCGCGCGAGAGCTTCCGGGGCGAGGCCAAAGTGGGCTCGTGGCTCTTCCGCATCGCCACCAACGAGGCGCTGAACTTCATCGAGAAGCGGCGGCTCGACACAGACGGGGCGCTGCCCGATGTGGCCTCCGACCCCTACTTCGACGGCGACGAGACGGAGCGGCAGCTGCAGGAGGCCGTCAACAGCCTGCCGGCCAAACAGAAGCAGGTGTTCCTGCTGAAATACTACCAGGAGATGAAATACGAAGAGATGTCGGAAATCCTGGACACCAGCGTGGGCGCGCTCAAGGCTTCGTATCATCTGGCCGTGGAGAAGATCAAAAAAATTTTTAACAATACAGATTAAACCATTTATCACCCGTCCGGTCTTATAGATGTCTATGAGAGCAACAAACAAGCATAATCCGTGGATCGCACCCGAAGGTTATTTCGAGTCATTTCCCGAAAGGCTGATGACCCGCATCCGTGAGGAGGAGGCTGAAGGCAAGCGCGCAGCACAGGCCCTGAAGACGGTGCCCCTTTGGAAAAGATGGGCCGTTGCAGCCACAGCCGTCGGCGTGGTGGCGGTGGCCAGCGTCGGACTGCTTCAGACGGAGCCCGTCATTGCCGAGAGCGATGCGGAAACGCTCTACGAAGAAGAGATGCTGGAATACGTCACGCTCCACAATGTAGACATCGAGTATTATCTAACCCAGTACTAAAAAGACAGGACTATGAAAAAGATTTTTCTCATGCTTCTGCTTTCGGCCGTAGCATTTGCCGGCTATGCAGAAGGGAAGAAACAGGAGAACCCCAACTTCAAGGCATTCGAGAAGCGCCAGGAGGCCTACATCATCAGCGAGGCCCTGCTGAGCGAGAGCCAGGCCGAGACCTTCATGCCCATCTACCGTGAATACAAGAAGAGCCTCTTCGCTCTGGGCCGCCAGAAGTTTGAACTGAAGAAGAGCAGCCGCGAGAACTTCGGCGCCGTGCTCTCACAGCTGGCCGAGATCGAAGCCAAAGAGGCCCAGACCAAGAAGGAGTTCTACGAGAAGGGCGCCAACGCCATCACCGCCGAGAAGATGTTCCGCGTACTCCGGGCCGAAGAGCGTTTCTACCACAACATGATTCGCGGCGGCCACGACAGAGGCAAGGCTCCCCAGCACAGAGGCGGCCGCAAAGGCGCTAAGCCTCAAGCTTCGCCCGACGCCAAAGGCTGTCCATCTCCTCAAGGGAAAGGTCAGCCAAAGTGCGACCGGAAGCCTTCGCAGCAGCCTCAACGTAATTGAAGCGCTTAATAAACTTACGATTGGTTTTCTCCAGGGCGTTGTCCGGATTGATGTGATAGAGCCGGGCTGCATTGATTAAAGAAAAGAGAAAATCACCGAATTCCTCCGTGCTGTGCTGGACATCGTCTTTGTCCATCTCGGCACGGAGTTCGTTTATCTCCTCGTGCACCTTGTCCCAAACGTCTTCACGGTGCTCCCAATCGAAGCCCACCCCTCGGGCTTTATCCTGAATGCGGTAAGCCTTGATGATGGAAGGAAGCGCTTCTGGCACGCCGCCGAGCACGGTCTTGTTGCCGTCTTTCTCCTTCTGCTTCACCTGCTCCCAGATGACCTTCACCTCGCCGGCTGAAGACGCCTTCTGCTCGCCGTAGACGTGAGGATGACGGAAGATGAGCTTGTCGCACAGCTTGTTGCAGACATCGGCGATGTCAAACTCGCCCTGCTCCGAACCGATCTTGGCGTAGAACACCACGTGGAGCAGCACGTCGCCCAGTTCCTTGCAAATCTCGTGATTGTCTTCACGAATGAGCGCGTCGCAGAGCTCAAAGACCTCCTCTATGGTGTTGGGGCGTAAAGATTCGTAAGTTTGTTTCCTATCCCAGGGACATTTTTCCCTCAACTCGTCCATGACGTCGAGCAGTCGGCCAAAAGCCGCCATTTTTTCTTCTTTTGTATGCATAGCATTTGCAAAATTACGAATTTTTCCGTAACTTTGCGCGCTGATAGCTGTATTTTATCAGGAAAAAATCATCAGAATTACTACAAAATAACAATACTCATGGCATTAGCAACCAAATACAGCCCCAACGAGGTTGAAAGCAAATGGTATCAATATTGGCTGGAGCACAAGCTCTTCGCCTCCAAGCCCGACGGACGCGAACCCTACACCGTCGTCATCCCGCCGCCAAACGTGACCGGCGTGTTGCACATGGGCCACGTGCTCAACGAGACCATCCAGGACATCCTGGTGCGCCACGCCCGCATGGAGGGCAAGAACGCCTGCTGGGTGCCCGGCACCGACCACGCCTCAATCGCTACAGAGGCCAAGGTGGTGAAGAAACTGGCTGAGCAGGGCATCAAGAAGCACGACCTGACCCGCGACCAGTTCCTGGAGCACGCCTGGGACTGGACCCACGAGCACGGAGGCATCATCCTGAAGCAGTTACGCCGACTCGGTGCCAGCTGCGACTGGGACCGCACCGCATTCACAATGGACGAAACCCGCAGCGAGAGCGTCATCAAGGTGTTCGTCGACCTGTATAACAAGGGCCTCATCTATCGCGGCCTGCGCATGGTGAACTGGGACCCGAAGGCCCTCACCGCCCTCTCAACCGAAGAGGTCATCTACAAAGAGGAAAAGAGCCACCTCTACCACCTGAAGTACTACGTAGCCAACCCCGACGGTTCAGTATGTTGCGATGCCATCGCAACAAACGATGCGGAAGGTAACGTCATCCAAAAGGACGAACGCGGCTACTACGCCGTCGTAGCCACCACCCGCCCCGAAACCATCATGGGCGATACCGCCATGTGCATCAACCCCAAGGACCCGAAGAACCAGTGGCTGAAGGGCCGCAAGGTCATCGTCCCGCTGGTGAACCGCGTCATCCCCGTCATCGAAGACCGTTACGTGGACATCGAGTTCGGTACGGGCTGTCTGAAGGTGACCCCCGCCCACGATACCAACGACTACATGTTGGGTAAGACCCACAACCTCGAGACCATCGACATCTTCAACCCCGACGGCACCATCAGCGAACAGTCGTCCATCTACGTCGGCATGGACCGCATGGACTGCCGCCGTCAGATTGCTAAGGACCTACAGGAAGCCGGCCTGATGGAGAAGGTGGAGGACTATACTAACAAGGTGGGCTACTCGGAGCGCAACCCCGACACGGCCATCGAGCCGCGCCTCTCAATGCAGTGGTTCCTGTCGATGAAGCACTTTGCCGACATCGCCCTGCCGCCCGTGCTCAACGGCGAAATGCACTTCTATCCGCAGAAGTACGTCAATACCTACAAGAACTGGCTCGAGAACATCCAGGACTGGTGCATCAGCCGTCAGCTGTGGTGGGGCCATCGCATTCCCGCTTACTATTTTACCGTAGGCACCGGCTCTGCCGATGCAGAAGAACGCTTCGTCGTGGCTGAAACCCGCGAAGAGGCCCTTCGTCTCGCCCAGCAGCAGAACCCCGCAGTCACCGACGCCGACCTCCGTCAGGACGAAGACGCCCTCGACACCTGGTTCTCCAGTTGGCTCTGGCCTGTCTCGCTGTTTGACGGCATTAACAACCCCGGCAACGAGGAAATCAACTATTACTACCCCACCAGCGACCTCGTGACTGCGCCCGACATCATCTTCTTCTGGGTGGCCCGCATGATCATGGCCGGTGAGGAATATATGGGAACCTTCCCCTTCAAGAACGTCTACTTCACGGGTA
>JAEEGK010032519.1_pt1 | contig 10199 bp, 7 predicted proteins | sample 8958771 | NCBI WGS metagenome assembly JAEEGK01 (sample SAMN16246547, study PRJNA631951) | gut metagenome | biome: gut microbiome; feature: rumen; material: SC-attached | host: Bos | place: Iran: Karaj | collected 2018-10 | reverse complement strand
TGTCCATTCCACCTTAGTATCATCGGCATCATTGGGACTGATAGTGGCTACTAGTGTAGTGGTCTGGCCCTCTTCCAAACTGACGGCGGTCCTATCCAGCGATACGCTTTCTACCGGCGTGGTGATGGTCACTTCGCAGGTAGCGGATTTCTCGCCGGACTTGGCTGTTATGGTGGCTGTTCCGCTCTTTTGGGCCGTTACACGGCCGTTTTGCGTCACACTCGCAACGGTTTCATCGTTACTGGACCATGTAACTGTTTTATCAGTAGCATTATCAGGTTTAACCGTAGCTGTCAAGGATTCACTTTGACCCTTTGTAAGTTGTAATCTGTTTTTGTTCAGCGTTACAGAAGTAACGGCCACAACGGCTTCTTTTACAATAATAGTACAGGAGGCGCTCTTATTCTCCACCGTAGCTGTAATAACAGTTGTTCCTATCGCAAGAGCTTTAATGTTATCAAGCTCATCTACTGTTGCAACCGAAGGATTGGTGTTATTCCATGTGACCTTCCTGTTGGTAGCATCCTCAGGAGAGATAATAACTAGGACTGAAGATTCTGCACCAGGCTCTAAAGTCATGGAAGTAACATCAAGAGAAACACTTTCTACCGGGACCGTAACTTCCACCGCACAAGTGGCTGTTTGATCTCCTGCCGTAGCCGAAATTACAGTGCTTCCACCTTTCAATGCCTTGACTTTACCATTTTGATCTACGCTTACAATGTCTGAAGGATTGCTTGACCAGGAGACCGTCTTATCCGTAGCATTCTCTGGCATGACAGTCGCCACCAATACTTCTTCGGCCCCTTTATTCAATTTGAGTTCAGTCTTGTTCAGCATGATGGAAACAACCGGTATCACCGATTTCTTCACTTTCACCTGGCACTTAGCCGACTTGTCGCCCGCCTTAGCCGTAATCACAGCTTCGCCTTCCCTAATAGTTGTTACACGACCTTCATTAACAATAGCCACTTGATCATCGGACGTACTCCAAGTCACGGTCTTGTCTGTGGCATTTTCGGGAAGGACAGTAGCATTAAGCAAAGTGCTTTGATTCTCTTCCAAAGTAACGGTCGTCTTATCCAAAGTCACAAATTGGACCGGGACCACCGTGGGCTGGTTACCTGCCTGATTCACCGTAAAGGACTTGGTATTACTTCCACATTTCAGCGTAACGGTAGCGCTTCTTGCATCCGCTCCAGTATTAGGCTGAGCCGTAACCGTCATAGTCACATCACCGGCGCCACCGCTGGACGGCTGCACGCTGAGCCAGGTGGATGAACGGGTGTCGTTCACATCTGCGCTCCAGCTGGCAGGAACCGTAAACTTCACAGTTGAAGTCTGCGCCTGACCAGTGCTTCCTCCCCCTCCAGTGTTACCAGAAGTGAGGTTGAGGCCGGAATTGAATACGGCTTGGCTTTCGGCCGGAATTGTTATTTGCTGCTTTTGAGGCTCCGGCTGGGGAGTTGGCTCAGGCTCTGTTTTCCCGCAAGAAAAGGCCACTACAAGAGCGGCAGAGGCGAGAAGAAGGGCACGTAGTCTCATAGAACTTGAAGGCTAAGTGTTAGACAATGTGGTTACTTAGCTTCAAATATAATCGATTAATTTTAAATAAGCAAGCTATTAATTCTAAATGATTTAAGAATTAATCATCGTATACTTGCATACTTTACAAAACCGCCCGAAAATAATATAGATATTGAAATGCTTTTCCGCCTTTGTTCCTTGCAATTGAAACCTCTCTCCCTGCGGTAAACGGTCCCGCTGTCGGACCGTTTACCGCACCCGGGAACACTACAGCACCACCGCCAGGTGTTCGCGGATGGACTGGACGCCTTTGAGGATACGCTGTTGAATGGCGGGGCGGGGGTGACGCAATCCACTGGCGTAATGGCTGAGCTGCTGCTCCGCTATGCCCGTTTCCTGAGACAGCGCTTTTTGGGTGATGTAATTGCCCGTATACTTTAACAATGCACGGGTCGTGAGTTCGTACTCCGGTTCCAAGATTCCTTCCATCTCTTCCGGGATGGGCAAACCATCTTCTTTCAGACCATCCAGGTGGAACTGCAGGGCCTCCAGCATGTTATTCTTAACTTCTTCCAGAGTAGCACCCGTTGCTACACAGGCAATGTTCTCATTCTTTGGTGCAGCACCATAATTGTTCGGCACCCAATCAATTCTTATTACGATCTTTCCCATATCCTATTCTTATTTCCAACCGGCTTGTTTCCAAATACTGTTCAACAACTCCTGACTCAGCACATCACTATCCTTCCCCGGGACGGTGACTAACCCTTCTTTCCCGTTCGTGTTTTTAAGTTGCCTGTGATCTCCCCGACTTCTTACAACCACCCATCCGTCCTTCTTCAACTTCTTAAGCACTTTGCTTACCTTGTAACGTCTCATACGTTTTGGCCCTGTAAAGATATAGAATAATTTATCATTTTCAAAATGGCGCACACCATTTCTAAGACGAACATACCTATTCACCCACAGGATTCCTAGAATCGTAAAAAAAGTTGTGTTGTTTCAGACGGTATTATGTGTGTTTTAACCGAAAAACCGGTAGAAAAAATCACAAAACTTCCACCACTTCCCCGCTCTCCAGGTACCACAGAAATCCGGAAACAACGGCGTAGCCCATCTGTTTGTAGAGGTGCATGTAGCGGCGGACCTGGAACTTGTACTTCTCTTCGGGCTTGCCGAATTTGTAGTCCACCACCGCGACGGAGCCGTTGGGGAAGAGGACCACGCGGTCGGGCCGATACTCGTCTCCGCCGGGGACGAGGATGGAGGCCTCGGAGCGAACGCGGACTTCCGGAGAGAACCATCCGCGGTCTGCGACGGAGGCCAGGCGCTCGGAGAGCAGCCGGAGCGTTTCCTCCTTCATAGAAAGCGGCAGGTCGCCGTTCTGGATGGCAGCCTCAACAGCACCGGGTAGGTCTTCGGGGACCGTTACGGACGACAGAATCCCGTGCAGCACATTACCCCTGATGCGGCTGGAGGCGGCAGGTCCGGTGAGACCTTCAGGGCCGAAGTAATCCGCCGCTTCGGGGCTGAAGCGAAGCCGGCTTCCGCTGTCGGCCGGATAGGAGTCATAGCCCAGGGGCAGTTCTTCCACCTTGCTCTCCTTGCGCTTCATCTTGGTAAAGTCGTAGGGCTCGCCGGTGCTGAACTCCGATGCCCCCACATAGTCATACAGGAAATGCGAGAAGTTCTTGTAACTGAGCGTCTTGGGCGGGGTGGCCGCAATCACCTTAAGACCGCATTGCGGACGCGTCAGCGCCACGTACAGCACGTTGATATTGTCTATGGCCTGGAGTTCGGTCTCCTGGCGGTAACGCTCTTCAAAGAAGGAATCGGCCGACTTGCCGTCCAGCTGCACCCGGAAGAGCCCTTCTGCCTCTTTTTCCAGGGAGGAGCCTTCCACAGAAGGCCGGGCCCAGGCGACGGGCGCCTTGTAGAGCGTGATCTTTTCTGCAAAGGGGACTATTACAAACGGGAATTCCAGGCCCTTGGACTTATGGATGGTCATCACCCGTACGGAGTTACCCGCAGCCGGCGATGAAATCTTGGGGCTGGCTTCTTCCCAATTGCGGAGGAATGCATCCAGCCGGTTGCCGCCGGTGGCCGTCCACTCCTGCAGGTAATCCATAAAGGACTGGATGTAGGGAATTTCGGCCTCAAATTTGGCGGGATCGGCCTTCTGGAGATCCCGGAGGATGGCTTCGGCCAGTTCCATCAGGGAGTGGTACTGCGCGGGGATTTCCACTTCCAGCGAGCGGGCCATATATCCGGCCACGTCGGGTTTTCCTTCGCGCGGGACGCTGTCTACCAGCGACAGCTGCGACACCAGCCGCCGCACCGTGACGGACGATTTCACGTTCAGGGAATCGTCGGACACCACGGGGATGCCGGCCTCCAGAAGGGCCGATGCAATCCGTTCTCCGTCATCGTTTCCGCGTACCAGAATGGCGATATCGGCCCATTCCGCTCCCCGGTCACGTACCTGCGAAAGCGTCTTCAGAATCTCCCCCATCTGGTCATCCGTGAACTCCACGTCCACGGAGCCGGGAGCGGTTTCCTTTACGTTGACATTCTGCTTTACATCGGCGTATAACTGGGATATGCGGGTGGTGCCCAGCAGGGTATCCAGGCGGGTGGCCAGGTCTATGAAAAAGCCATTGTTGAACTCCACGATGGCCCGGCAGGTGCGGTAGTTGCCGTCCAGCACCGTCACCTCCGGCTTGCGGAACTCCTCCTCCAGGCGGCTTCCCAGCAGGTTCCAGTCGCTCCCCCGCCAGCGGTAGATGCTCTGTTTGACGTCTCCCACCACCAGCGAATCGTTGCCGCTGTCTATGCTGCCGTGCACCAGCGGCCGGAAGTTATCCCACTGGATATCAGAAGTATCCTGAAACTCATCCAGCAGAAAATCCTCGTACCTCACGCCCATCTTCTCGTAGATGAACGGCGTATCGGTCCCGTCAATGATGCGGTGCAGGATGGTATTGGAATCGTCCAGCGACAGCACGTTCTTCTCCTGCTGAATCTGTGAAAACGCATCCCGCAGTTCCCGCGCCACGCCCAAACTATACAGCTGCCCCTTGAGAATGAGCGCCGTCATATATTCCTTATATTCCGGGCCGAAGAGCGCCAGATAGTCCTTCAAAGGACCTTCCAGCACAGGCTGCACCGCCGGAAGGAGGTCCGCTTTGGATTTGGCGAACCACTGACCGGGGTCTTCGGCCTTTTTGATGAAGGCATCTGTGGGCTTGGTGGCGCTGTCGAGGTTCTTGGTGACGGCGCCCAGGAAGCCCCGGTTAAAGTCCGAGAACTCCACGCCTACGCTCTTCAATGCTTCCTGGATATTTTCCACCGCCGCTTTCAGTTTTTCGGGGAAGGCTTTGATAATCTTCTCACACTGGGTGCGGAGCTGGTCCATCGCCTGCTTGTCATAGCGGATCTCGCCTTCCGGAACCTGGAAAAGGTCCTTGGCGATGGTCGTGAGACCGTCTTCCAGACCTATTTTGCCCTTCTCCTGAAGGTTCTCCTGTGCGCTGCGGGTGAGCCAGTCCAGCAGCGGCGTGTCTTTCTCCGACAGGCCGTCCAGCACGCGGTCCACGCTCTCGGTGATGAGGGCCTCGCGGTCCACCTGCACCTGATACGACGCAAACTGCCCGATCTCCCGCGAAAACGCCCTCAGCGTCTGCTGGAAGAAGCGGTCTATGGTAGAGACGGCAAAGGCCGAATAGTCATTGAGGATGGCCGACAGCTGCTGAGACGCCCGCTCCTGCAGGGCCTGTGCATTGGGCTGGACAGCCGGTACCAGGTCCCCGAAATACGGCGACTCCTGAGGGTCCTTGCTCAAGGTGTACAGTTCTTTCAGGATACGGCGCTTCATCTCGTCCGTGGCCTTGTTGGTAAAGGTCACGGCCAGCACGTGGCGGTATGCGTCGGGCTGGTCACTCCCCACGATGAGCCGGATATATTCCCGTGCCAGGTTGTATGTCTTGCCGGACCCCGCCGACGCCTTGAGTATCTTCAGCATACCCTAACTAGAACGCCAGGCAGGCACGAACCCATAACTTAATATCCCTATTGTAGAAATCCAAAGTGCCATTGCTGAAGGCGAACGACCCCGCACCTGTGGAGCCATTCGGCGTGCTTGTCCAGTAAGGGACCTTCTTCAGATTCTGGCCGCCGATGGTTCTGAAACCGTCGCGAAGGGTCATATAGGTGGTGCTTCCCCCCGCCCTGGCACCCATCGTTCCCCACTGATGGATGCTGGGCAGCATCCAAGTTGCGTTGGGAACAGGATTGTCCGTGTTCTTCGTTTTTGAGCAATACGTCTTGGCGGCTTCCCAAGGCATGCCATATTCATCCTTCATCGCCAGGGCCAAGCCGTGGTCGTAGGGAGAAGGCACATTGGTGTCGCTGCCCAAATAGACAATCTTGGCCACTGCGGTCACACCCGAGGGCAACCGGTTGTAATTGTAGTTCTTGCCATCACTGCCAATAACCTGACCCACGGCGGGATTGCTCATAGGTGTGTCGCATACATTGTCCACAATCTGGGTCACTTTTTCACCCTCCGCCTTGTTAAGCGTTCCGGAATAACGGGTGTTTGTTACCGTAACGTTGCCGTTGGTGTAGGTCATATTGGTGCTGGAGACATTGGTCATATCGTCGCCATAATAGCCTTCACCGTCGCCAGTTCCCTTCACCATATTAGCCTCTGCAAGTTGCAGGCTGCCGTCCTCCTGCAGGTGCCAGGTAAAACCGGCCACCTCCGGACCGCCATAGATGGCTACGAGGTTCTCATTTTCGGAATCGTAGACGCCCACATAGATGCAGCCGGTGTGGTCTGCCAGGGCCTGTACGGCCAGAAGCACCCGGTCAAAGGCAACTCCCTGTTCCGTGACGTCAGAATACTCATATTCATCCCACCAGACACCTACCAGTTCCTTCTCAAGATCTTCAATGCTGATGCGTTTGCACGCAGCGGTCATTCCCAGCAGGAGTGCCACGGCTGCCAACAGTGTTATACATTTCCGGATCATATCGTATCAGTTTTAAGACTTAGAACAATACAAATATATCTTTCCTGGAGCAAAGAAACAAAAAAAGAAGAAGCTAAGTTGCTTTTGATAGCTACTTAGCTTCTTTAGAAGTGCACTCTTAGGGACTCGAACCCTAGACCCGCTGATTAAGAGTCAGCTGCTCTACCAGCTGAGCTAAGAGTGCAAACAGTCTGGTTTTTTGTGACCCGTTCGGGGCTCGAACCCGAGACCCCAACATTAAAAGTGTTGTGCTCTACCAACTGAGCTAACGAGTCTCTCGTTTTGAGGTTTCCCGTAAACGGGATTGCAAAGGTACAACCTTTTTTTGAATCTGCAATACCTAAAGGAAAACTTTTTTAAAAAACTTAAGCGCTGAATTCTTTGATGTGCTGTTCCTGCGAAAGGCGGCATACCAGGAGGCGGTCCTTGGACTCGGCCACGATGTATCCGTCCAGGCCCTCCACCACTACCGTCTTCTCCGAGGCGGTGTGCACGAAGCAGTTCTGGCAGTCGAACAGACGTACGTCCTTGCCCACCACTGCGTTACCGTCTTCATCGGCCTTTAAATGAGTCTGGATGGAGCCCCAGCTTCCGAGGTCGCTCCAGGCGAGATCTTCCGCAATCACATAGATATAGGGAGACTTCTCCATCACGGCGTAGTCTATGGAAATCTTCTCGCAGGTGGGGAACAGGCGGCGAAGTTCGGGCGTTTCCTTTTCCGTAAAGAAGGAAGGGGCCAGTTCGTCCATCACGGCGGCAATCTCCGGCACATAGGCCCGGAGTTCCCGGACAATGGTGCCCACATTCCATACAAAGATACCGGCGTTCCAGAAATAGTGTCCGTCTTCCAGATAGGCCAGGGCGGTATCCAGGTCCGGTTTTTCCTTGAACTCGCTCACTTTCACCAGCTGGCCGTGCAGGGCCTCGGTGGCGTGGATGTAGCCGTAACCGGTTTCCGGACGGGAGGGCGTGATGCCCACGGTTACGATGGCGTCCCGCTCCTCGGTAAAGGCCAGGGCCTTGGCTATGGTACTGGCAAACTCCTCGGTCTTGAGGACCAGGGCATCGGCCGGTGTTACCACTATATTGGCATCAGGATCTTTCTTGCAAATCTTCCACGAGGCATAGGCGATGCAGGGGGCGGTGTTGCGGCCTTCCGGTTCGGCCAGAATCTGGTCTTCCGGAATGGCGGGCAGCTGCTCCTTCACCAGGTCCACGTACTTCTCCCCCGTCACCACCCAGAAGTGGTCCGGAGCGCAGACGGGTGCAAAGCGGTCTACGGTGAGCTGGATGAGACTGCGGCCCACGCCCAGCACATCGATAAACTGTTTGGGGACATCCGGCGTAGAGAGCGGCCACAGCCTGCTACCTATACCACCGGCCATAATTACCACGTGTGTATTCATAAGTTCAAGTGTTATGAATTACAAATATACGAAAAAAACCGCACCCTTCTACCGCTCTAGTAAGTGCCAGCGTGCTTTGCTTTATTATTTTTACTACTTTTGCAGTGCTATGAAAAGAACTCTGATACTGATTGCGCTTCTGGTGGTGACAGCCTGTGCCACGCGGACTTATACCTTCAGTGCTGAGGAGCTTAAGCTCCACAGTGGAGAGAAGGAAGTGTATGGCATCCTTTATCGGCCCGATGGCCTCAAAAAGGCTCCGCTTGTGATCATTTCCCACGGCTTTGGCGGCACCAACCTGTTTGGCAAGGCCTATGCGGAGGCCCTGGCCCCGCTGGGTTACGCCGTTTATTGCTTTGATTTCTGCGGCGGCTCCAACTCCAGCCGCTCGGAAGGAAAGACCTCGGAGATGTCCATCTTCTCGGAGGCCGATGACCTCAAGGCCGTCATGGACCAGCTTAGCGGCATGGATTTCATTGACACCGGGCACATCCTACTGCTGGGAGAAAGCCAGGGCGGAATGGTCTCCAGCCTGGTGGCAGCCGAAAGGCCGGACCGCGTAGAGCGCCTGCTGCTCATCTATCCGGCGTTCTGTATCAAGGACGACTGGGTCAAGATGTATCCCACCCTGGACGATATGCCGGAAGAAGTAGACTTCTGGGGAATGAAACTGGGCCATCCTTATTTGGAGGGACTGTACAACCTGGATGTGTACGAAACCATCGCCCAGTACAAGGGCCCTGTGGCCATCTTCCACGGCGACCAGGACCAGGTGGTGAACATCTCTTACGCCCAGCGGGCCGAAGAAGCCTACAAGAACTGCACGCTTACCATCCTGCCCGGCGAGGGGCACGGTTTCAGTCCCGAAGCCCAGGCGCAAGTGATAGAAGCCATAAAGAAGCTGTTATAGCGCTGGCACTCAACTCGCTGAAATACAACCTTTTAACAACACGAACGGGTGGCTCTAGGCTACCCGTTCATTGTTTTATTCACCTATCTATCAACGACTTGAGTGCCAGGGATCCAGGCGAAGAAATTTCAATATCTGCTTAGGACTGGCCTCCGTTTTGGACCTCAGGAGGGCCGAAACCGCATTCCTCTCCCTCTCCGGCCAGGACAGGATGTCGTGGACATCGGCCAGCCCATATTTCTCTACCAGAATCTGCGACATCTGAGCGTACACTTTGTCGTCCCAACCCACGAACTCTTCTTTCAATTCAAACTCCGATCCTTTGGAATTATGCATGGCCGATAGCATTCCTTCCCAGTCTCCAAAGTAAGCCATGGCTAGCGGAAAGTCTATGTATTGATAAGCGGTTATTACGAAATCCGTAAGTTGCTGCCTCTCTACAGGATTCAGAGGCTCGGTTATCCGCTGCAGGGTGGTGTAGGATAAGGGCCGATCCGCTTTTCGGCAGGCCTTAACCTCCTGGATTGCCCTCCTCATCGGCCTGGAAGCGTAATCCAGGCGGAGCTTTTCGGAAAAAGGATGTTCACTATTTGCATAGGCCAGGAATGACCACCGATACTCCTCGGCCGTGGCGGACAAACGTCGTTCAGGCCCATTGTTCCCCAGATAAATCAGATGGGAACGGACGTCTTTGCCGTGTACTTTGGGCGCACTTCCAAACGGCTTGAAGAGCGGGGCATCCCAATGGCAGGTTACATTGTGAGCCCGGGCGAAGTGGCTGGTGTAGTCTTGAACGAAATCGGCCAGGGCCCATTCCCTCTCGGCAACCACACTCGTATGTAGATGGTCCGGCATCAGTATCTGGGACAGGACCTTCACGGGATGGCGACGGGATGCAACGCTGATATGCGTGAAGCAAACCAGATAGTCAATGACACAGTAAAAGATTACCTCACCATTGATGGTTTTCTGATAACAATGGTTAACAGAACCGAATATAAACTTTCTCTTCATAATGATCCAAGGCCACTAATTGGCCCGGATAAAGCTATACAGAATTGTTGTTAAAACCCACAATCGTAAAAAAAGTAATTGAAATTTTTGCTGTTTTTTACGATTGCGCCGTTTACCCTCACAAAAGAACGGGAGAATGAAGGGGCACGCCCCTTCTACCGCTGGCACTTAACTCGCTAACCCACAGCCTTTTAACAACACGGACGGGTGGCTCCAGACTACCCGTTCAGTGTGTTATGTGTTTGATAATCAGTCTAGTAAGTGCCAGCGTGCTTTGCTTTATTATTTTTACTACTTTTGTAGCGCTAT
>JAEEGK010032515.1_pt1 | contig 10201 bp, 7 predicted proteins | sample 8958771 | NCBI WGS metagenome assembly JAEEGK01 (sample SAMN16246547, study PRJNA631951) | gut metagenome | biome: gut microbiome; feature: rumen; material: SC-attached | host: Bos | place: Iran: Karaj | collected 2018-10 | reverse complement strand
AAAGAAAATATTTGTGGAGAAAATATTACAAATATAAATTTAAAAGAAATAGAAACTGATATTTTAATTTTTCCTTATTTTGATAATGAAGAAAAAAATATAAAAAGTGGAATTTGTGAAATTGATTCAGGATTTTTGTATCCTTTAATTGGAATATTAAAAATATCAACAAAAATAAATTTTAAATATTTAAATTCAGAAAATAATTTTATGATAAATTTATCTCATCAATTAATTCATATTTTAGGTTTTAATAAAATAGGTTTTACTTTATTAAAAAATTCCTTTGAAAAAAAAGGAAAAAATGAATATGAAATTATAAATAAAAATATTGTATCTAATCTTTATTTTATAAATGGAAAAACATTAAAAAATGTTCCTTTAGATAAAAAGAAAATTTATCATTATGATTTTAAAAAAACAAAATTAAATGATTTAATGTCAAATAAATTATATTTAAATAATACTTTAATAACAAGATTTACAATATCAATGTTATTAGAAACAAAATGGTATAAATATAATTATAATTCTTGTAATTTAATTTATTTTTTAAATAATAAAATATGTTTTTTTATTGATGATATTTGTTTTTCTCCTCAAGGAGGTTTAAGTCAAATTTCTTATTATTTTAATAAAGAAAATAAATTAAAATGTTATTTTGATAATTCTAAATTTAATAATAAAGGTAAATGTTATATTGAAGATAATATTTATTTAGAATATAAACATAAATTAGCAATTAAGAATGGTGATGTTGAAAAATGTAAAAATGAATTTTATGATATGGAAAAATTCTTAAATGATTATCCAGAAATAAAAAATATTACTTATCAAAAATTAATTTTATTAACTCCAAATAAAGAAATATGTAAATGTAATCAAAGAACTGTTTTTGTAAATTATACAAAAGATTCTTTAGAAAAACAAAATACAAATAATTTAAATTTATCTGAAGTAAAAATTTATAATAAAGAATATTTTGTTTTAAGTAATCAATTAGATCATATTGGTTATAAAGCTTTAAGAGATACATGTGAAATTGCAAATATGTATAGAGTTAAAACTGCTAAAAGTACTAATTTTATTTATAATGTTATGGCTGATAAAAAAGATGATTTTTTTAAATTTCAGAAATATTTCACTTTTTTAAGATTTGAACAAATTTCAAGTAAAGATAATTTATATAAAAATTATCTTATTTTACATAAGAAATTTCCAAATGATTATAATTATTTACCTGAGACTTATATTTTTCCAAAAGATAAAAAAGAATTTTATGAAAAAATGAAAGATTATCAATTAGATTTGAATAATTTGTGGTTAATAAAACCTAAAAATGAAGATCAAGGAAGAGGAATAAAAATAATGAAAAATATAAAAGAAATATGTGATAATTGTATAGTAACAAAATATATATCAAATCCTCATTTATTATATAATAGAAAATATGATTTAAGATTATATGTTTTAATTTCAAGTATAAATCCTTTAATAATATATGTTTTTGATGATGGATTAGTTAGAATAACGACAGAAGATTATAATTTAAATATTAATTCTTTAGATGATAATTTTATTCATTTAACTAATACTTGTTTAAATGATAAAAGTGAAAAATATAAAATTAATAATGACCCTAATGCAGAATATGGGAATACTTGGACAGTGAAAACTTTAATTAAACATTTAGAAAAAGAAGGATATAATTGGGATAATATATTTAATAAAATAAAAGATTTTTTAGTTAAACAATTTATTACAATGGAAAAATATGAAAGAGAAGAACAAAAAAAAAGATTTTTTTATAATAATAATTTATTTGGTTTTTTTGGAGTTGATGTTTTATTAGATAATCATTTAAATCCTTGGTTAATTGAATGTAATGCTTTTCCAAGTATTGTTTCTTATACTAATGTTGATACTGTGATTAAAAGTAAATTTATGACTGATTTAGAAAATATTTTAGGTATTATTCCTTTCAGTCATATTAATGGAAAAACTTTAGATAATGAATGTTATTTTGATAATTATATTCATGAAGCCGTTGAAAGAAGTTTATGTGAATTTACTAGACCTAGAGGAGGATTTCATTTAGCTTTCCCTAAAAAAAGTAATGTCGATTATTATCAAAAATTCTTTGATGATATTTCTGAAGAAAATCTATTGTTGTGGAATAGATTAAAAGAATTTGATAGAGATATTTAAATTATTTTTTTTTTTGATGTAAAGATTTTTTTATGAAAAATATTTTTTGTGTTTGGAAATTATACTAAATTTAACATATGAGATTTACAATAGAATTTAATGAATTTTTAAAACAACAAAAATAAAAAAACACATATCCAAAAATTCCATTTTAACCAATTTCCCACACAAACAAGTTTATTAACAATACATTTCTCATCTTTAGCTTTATTATTATTATTATTATTATTATTATTGTTTTTATCTTTGTCTTCATCATTATCTTCATCATCAGTGTCTTCCTGGGTACTTTCTATAGAATAATTTTCTTCAAAATTTTTAATATACTCTTTAGATTCCTTTTTTTCTTCTTCCTTTAATTCAACACATTTTTTATATGTTTTTTTCCCAACTTTATACTTTAAAAAACAACAATAAGGAAAATAGTCTTTATTACTAGTCTTTACTTCATTACAATCACTGGGTCCATCAATATCACTTTCTTTAACATCTAAACAAGGAGAATTACAAATACTAATACTTTCAACAGATTCTTTAACCATCTTCACATAAATTTTATGAATGTCACCTTTTTCAAAATCTGTTCCATCAGACTTACACTCCGAGAGTTCACTTCCATTCATGAACAGTGATTTAGATGTGGAAGAAGCAGGAACCTTGATCGTGCAGTTTAACTCCTGAAATGTTCTATCACTTATTGAAGAGGAAATTTCACATTCTATGACGTTTTGGTTATTGTCTTTGAAGTAGAAAGTGGAGGAAAGAGTAGAGGAAGAAGAACAACTTATACAGAAGAAAGTCAAGGTCACTAATTCATCTGTTGGGTCACAGAATGGTGAGGGAAAATTTACTTTTGTTATTTCTAGGGCAACTTTACCACTAATTATTGATAAATGGAGGAGAATAAGTAGAAGAAAAATATTGAATTTTATTATTTTTGACATTTTTTTCTAATTATTTTATTACATATTTTTTTCCACAACATTTTTTATTTATTTAGATAAAATTTTTGAATTTATTTTTCAATAAGTATAAATTAATTTATATGATTAATGATTAATAAATTTGAATGATATATTAAGAAATAAAAATGAATTAATTATTTAATATAAATATATTAATTTTATTACCTAAAATATTTAATCAATTTCAAATAATTAATTTATTTAAAATGAATAAAATTAAAAAAAGATTAATATATCTTTCATTTCCATTATATTTAGGGACAATATTTTATTATTTTACATTGAAAAAAATATTTTCAGAAGAAATAGAATTAACACACCAAATAATAATTTATCCTTTGGTTTTTTTTTCTTTATTATGTATAACATTACTTTTATCATTTGATTCTTATCATAAAATATTTAATTTCTTTTATTTATTATATTATTTAATATTTGGAATATATGTAAATTTATCATTTCCATTTTCTTTTCTTTTTTTATTGTTCTTGCTAAAAATAAAAATACCATTTAAACTATCATTATTTCTTTTTCCTTTTTCAGGAATAATTTTAACAATATATGGAATAATAAATTCATTTATAATAAATATAGAAAGAATAAAAATAAAATGTGAAAATTTACAATGTAAAAAATTAACAATATGTCATTTAACAGATTTACATTTAGGTTCAATAATAGGAAAAGAATTAATAATAAAGTTAGTGAATATAATAAAAAAAGAAAAAAATCTAGATTTAATTATTATTACAGGAGATATTGTTGATGGTACATGTCCTTTATCAAAAGAAATATTTTATCCTTTTCAAAAAATAAAAATACCAATATATTATATTAATGGAAATCATGAAGAATATGCTTTTTTGGAAGAAATGAAGAAATTATTTAATTCAATAAATTTTATTCATTTATCAAATAAAACAATTCAATTTAATAATATAGTAAATTTAATTGGAGTAGATTATGATTTTCCTCATAATAAAGCAATTCAAGCAATGGTAAATATTTTACCTAATAATTCTCTTCCTAATATTTTATTATATCATGTCCCTATTTTTCGTCCTTTTGTTTTAAAAAATTGGAATATATTTGTCATGTTATGTGGTCATACTCATGGAGGACAATTTTTTCCTATTCATTTATTACAATTTTATTATTATAAAATTTTAGATGGATTATATCATCATTTAGGAAAATATTATGTTTATTGCTCATCTGGTGTTGGAACTACTGGTCCCCCTATGAGAACTTTTTGTCGAGCCAAAATTGGAATTATTACTTTGGAAAATGAATTTTTTGAATAAGTTTTTTTTATTTATATTTTTTTAAATTTTTTTTGTGATTTTATGTTTTTAATATTATTCTTTGATATTTTTTCTTTTTGGGAAGAGTAGTTTATCATTTTTTTATTGTTATTGAATATGTTGTTGTTCTTTCAGAATCATTAATTTTTTTTTTTATTATTTCTTTTTAAACACTTTATTTTCATTATGAAACAATTTATTTTTTAATTTTAATTTATTATAAAAGAATTATTTTTCTAATTTTTAAAGTTATATTTATATATATATATATAATAACAACATTTAAATTAAATCTATTAACATAACATTAAAATCAATTAATAGTTTCAGCATATTCATAATCATAATCTAATTCATTAGCCCTTAATTTTCTTTTTGAATTTTTATTAGAAAAAGATTTAACAAATATATTAATAATAAATATAATAATTATTAATAGAAAAATAAAAATAAATGTATAAGATAATAAATTAAATTGTTTATTTTCTTTTTGAGGATAAATACCAAAAATTCTTTTATCTTTATCTAAAAAAATTTGATATTTTCTTAAAAAAGGAGCTCCGAAAGTGAAATAACCTTGATAAACTTCAGAAAAAGCAATTAAAAAATAATATTTATTATCATATTTTAGAAATAAATCCTTATAATTTAAAGTGAAATTAAATTTTAAATTTTTATTTACAAATTTAATTTCAGGAAATTGTTTTATGTTTATATTTCCAGGACATTCATAATATATTAAATATAATTTTCCTTTTAATTTTTGTTGATTACAATAATTATTGGTTAAGAAATTATCTTGAATATAATATAAATAAGGAGTTGAACCAATAATTAATCCTACTTCATAAGATAATTCAACAAAAGTTTTATTTTCATTTTCAAATTCTAATATTTGATTTCCTGAATAAAGTTCATCAAAAGAGAAACTCCATTTAATCATTTTATTTTTATAATAGGATAATTCATCAAATAAAAAATCATTTTCATTATATTGTTTATCATAATTATGAAGATAATTTCCAAAAATAAAAAATCCTTCATTTTGGTTTGTATATTTTAAAGAAAAAGAATAATTATCAGTGAAATTTATTTTTTTTAATTGATCTATAAAATTAGTTATATCTATTTTATCAGGGTATTTACTTTGAATATCAAGTCCAATTTCTCCTGAAAATTTCATATTTTTATCTTTTAATTTTTTTGATAAAATAAAAGTAAAATTATCAATAGTATTATTAGTATCAAATTGAATTCTATCTGAAGATAAAATTCCATGGAAAAAATCATAGAAATGATATAATGAATATGATTTTTCTAAAAATTGAAATGTTGATGATTTATTTTCATTAAATTTTGCATTTTCATTTCTTGTTAAAATAAAAGATGGATATTGATTTAATTTTAAATATAATGGAACTTCTTGAATTGGATTTCCTACTTTTAATATTATATATATGTTATTTTCATATAATTGAGACATTAAATTTGTTGAATTTAATTCTTCAAAAAATTTTCTTTTAAATGGAAGAAATATTGTTCTTGATGATATTGATATTAGGAAAACAAAAAAAAGAATTTTTGACATTTTTATTTTTAAATATATTTATTACCAAAAATCTTTTTGAGATAATTTTAAAAGATTTTTTTATCATTTTATTTTATGTATATTTTTTATGTTTTTTTGAATATTTTTTTTGATTTTTAATTTTTTTTATGTTGTTTTTTATTGAAAAAAAGTGAACAGTTGTTTTGATAAAAGAGAAAATTATTTTTAAACGAAGATAAATTAATAATTGAAAGATTTAAACTAAGAAAAAAAATTAAAAAATTAAAAGTTATAAAATAATTAATTAAAAAATTATATTGGATAAATGACATCAACGTGTTGTGTTTATTTTGTTTTAATATTGAACTTTTTGTATGATTTTAATTTTTTGTTTTATTCTTGTATTTCAACAAGAAATATAAAAACTTTAGAAAACTATCAAAAATTATATCTATCATTATGGATAATAATATTTTTATTTAATACTTTATGGTTTTTATTAAAAATAATAATGATTTCTTTAAAAAAGTTAAAATATAATTTCACATATTCAATAAATTTATTTTTAATGTTTTTCACTATTTTTTTATTTGTAATTGCTATTACTTATGATATGACTTTAATAATCAAAAAAGAAATTAAATTTATTGCTTATCAAACTTTTTTATGGATTGGATTTATATTATATTTAATTCTATCTATTTGTGAACATAATAAAATTGAAGATGAATGTTATTTATCTTATGATAATTCTAAAGAAAGACAAATGCAACAATTAGAAGAAAAAATTAATAATCAAGGAAATTATGATGATGATTTAATTCCTTTAAAAGGTAAAATAGATTAAATAATATTATAATTACTGTTTTTTTAATTTTTTTGATTTAAATGTTTTTATTTATGATTTTTTCCTTTTTTTTTGAAGTAAATTATCATCATTTAAATTATTGTCTTTTTTTTCATTATTATAAAATAATTTATTTAATCTATGGATAGAACCTATAATTTCTAAGCAAAAATTAATATAATGTTGGCAATTATGATGAATAAAATTATATTTTTCTTTTTCCCATAATTTACTTTCTTTAGTTTTTTCTTCTAAAATTTGAGGTGAAATTAAAGTATAACCATGTATATTACTTAAAAAGGAATTAAAGTCAAAGAAAAATTCATTAAAATTTTCACAAATATAATCAATGTTTTTATTATTTTTTTCAAGTGAAACGTTATTTATTTTTCTAAAACCAAAATCATTAAATTCAAATAAATAAGCATTTTTATATATATTTTCTCCTATTATAATACATGTGTGATAAGCATTTAAATTTAATAAATTTTTTCTTCCATTTATTGTTGGAAATATATTTAAAGGTCTAATTCCAATTGAATATTCATAACTTTTTGTGTAAACTAAATTATTCTTTATTTTAAGTTTTGATAATATAAATTGAATAAAATTATAACAATTGTTATTTGATATATTATAATTTTTTGGAATAAATTTTTGTTCTTTTTTAATTTCTTTTATTAAAGTTTTTATATTATATTCTGTTTCTTCTTCTTCTAATTTTATTTTAGTAAAGTTAAAATAATTTTTATTTATTTTTAATTTTTTAATATTGTTTTTGTCTTTCTTTTCAATATTTATTTTATCAATTGAACCTATTTTTTTTCCTAATATTATTTTTTTATTTGAAAATTCAAATAATCTTGAATTTTTTTGTAAATCTTTTCCAATAATTAAAATAATAAACCCATCTAAAGGTTCATACATTAAAGTTTTTTTATTTATTATATAATAACAATTGCATTTATTATATATTTCATCTTTGTTTAAATATCTAAAACCTATTTTAACTTTTTTTTTATGAGAATTATTTTTTGATAAATTTTCCATATTTTATCTTTATTATATCCAATAATTGATAAAATAAAAATATAATATTATAATTCAATTATTATTACACCAGAAATAATTTATTAATTTGATATTACATATTAAAATTTAATAAAAATAAAACAAACATTAAAAAAATTGATTTATGTTTTTTTATTTTAAAAGATTAATTACTAACTTTAATACCATCAGAAAAAGAATCATCAATAATATTAGAATTAGATTGTTCAATTAACCCTCTTTCCACAATAGATATTCGAGTATCATCATTTAGTCCATAAAAATTAAATTGAATAATTTCTAAATAAATTAAACTTGGAATAATTGAAGTGATTAATACAATAATTCCAATTAAATTAATTTCTGAATATTCATTATTTAATAAATCTCTAATTAAAATGAAGAGATTTTTTATTAGAAGAGAAATACACATTATTGTAATAGCATAAATCGTTCCTTTAGATAAAAGAATATTATAAAATAAAGATAAGTATATAAACTTTTGAATTATTAATAGAATATTGATATATTCTAACTCTAAAGATAATTGTGGTTGCAGTATTTCATGTTTTATTAGTAAAAGAATTTTAAAAATTAAATTTGATAATCCAATTATGGGAAGTAATAAATAAATACTTATATAAAAATAAGTATTTATATATTTAATTGTAAAAAGTGATAAAGTATACGCGTATGTATCAAAAAAAAAATAAACAAAAAAACCAAAATTAATTAAAGAATCAAAACTAATTGTTTTTGTTATAATTATGAATATTATTCCAAAAATACAATTGAGAAAAAATGAAATCTTATGATGGATATAAAAATTTTTTTTTTCAAATATTTTTTCTATACAATAACAAAAAATCATTTTAAAAAAAAAACCAATTGCAATATCAGGTGCAATTTTACACAAATAAATATGAACATAATTTAAAATGATTGTTATCAAAATTAATATTAATAAAATATATATTTTTTTAATTGGCTCTTTATTTTCTTGAATCGATATAAATTTTGTATAACTCATAAAATGATTTTTTGTACTAGATAATTTGCGTTCAAGAAAATAAAAAATAATAAATAAAATATTAGGAATTTCATTAATGATTTGATAGTCTGAATCAAAATCTGAGTGTTTAAAACCTAATATTATTTCCATTAAATCAACAATTATTAAAATTAAAAAAATCTGAGATTGTTTTGGTAAATTGAAACTGATTAACATTTTTATTTTACTTTTTATTTATATTTTTTATATAAAACCAAAATTTTTACATTAATAAATTCGAAAATAAAAAATAATAAAAAATAGCTTTTTTCAATTAAAACTTTTATTATATTATTTATGAATAAACAATTGTATTATTTTTTTTCATCTGAAGTTTTAATTTCGACTTTTTCAAATTTCTCATTATTAATTTTATTTTTTTCTTTATCAATTTCAACAGTTATTTCGACATCATTTTTTTTTTTATTTCTATTTCTATAAAAATATATATAAACAACAGAATTAATAATAGAAAAAGTCACACCAATAATTCCAGGAATAATATTATTAATATCATTGGTTAACACTCCAAAAATCATCCATGAACCAGAACATAATATACCTAAAATTGTAGTAGTAATAGGAATTAATTTATAATCACCTATTTTAATAACTTGAATTAAATTTTGACCAGGAGCAATATATGTTATAATACATATCATCATTGCAATTGAACCATTTAATTTTATATCAGTTATATAAGAATAATCTATGTGATATATTCCATATGATATTAATAATACAATTAAGTATGTTGAGATAAATTTTTTTATTTTTCCTTCAACTTTAAAATATATATAAAATATAGTTGAAATATTATGAATTATAAAATTTATACCAGTAGATAATAAAGGAACTAAAGTTCCTTTTTTTACCCAGTAACATAACCACACAACTCCTCCTAATAAATTGAAGATTATCATTGAGATTGGAATTGAATTTACAGTAAGTTGGTTTTTAATTATTTTGTAATATAAAACAAAGGGAGATATTGATAAAAAAAATCCAATAATAGAGGCAAAAGTCCCTATATAATTAGTTATTGTACTTGGTTCATTCATTTAATAAAAATATGAAAAGTGTATTAAATATTTTAATAAAATTTTAAATAAATAAAAATCATCAAATAAAATTTCATAGATTATAAAAAATAAAAATAAATAAAATTATAAAATAAAAAAATAGATATAATAACATTTAAACTTATAAAATTAATAAGATATATTC
>JAEEGK010032514.1_pt1 | contig 10201 bp, 6 predicted proteins | sample 8958771 | NCBI WGS metagenome assembly JAEEGK01 (sample SAMN16246547, study PRJNA631951) | gut metagenome | biome: gut microbiome; feature: rumen; material: SC-attached | host: Bos | place: Iran: Karaj | collected 2018-10 | reverse complement strand
TTTTTTAATATTAACATTATCATAATTCCTATCCGTTTTTATTTTTTTCTCATTTTTCCCATTACTATTATTATTTCTATTACTTTTAATAACAATATTATTATTATTACTAGTATTATAAACATTACTATAATAAGTATTATTAAAATTATTATCATTTAAAATTTTATTATATTTTTTATCATCCAAACTTATTAAATTTTTATTAAAATCAATTTTAGAATATTTTTTTAAAGGACTTATGCTTCTAAATAGATTTTCTTTAAAATTATTACTTTGATAAAAAATAAGATCTTGATAAATAATAAAATTACATTTTAAAATTTCTTCTAATTCATCTTTTTCAATAGGAACTTTTTTTATAAACGGATCATCAAAATCAATAATATTGCTATTATTATTGCTATTATTATTTATTGTACTATTATTATTAGTATTATTAAATAAACTAGTTTTTAATAAAAATGGACTTGGATCTTCATTAATATTATTAAAAAAAAATTTTATATAACCTTCTTTTAAAAAATTATATTCAGTTTTCATTTTTATTAAATAATTAAAATCTATTCCATATTTTTTTGATAATAAATTTAAATTAAATTTATTATTATTGATTTGATAATAAATATTTTTTCTAATTTTTTTAAATAATTTTACTATTATTAATGTTGATTTTCTAATATTTTTAATATTTTCTATAATTGAATTTATTATTTCATTATTATTATTATTATTTGTATTATTATCTTTTAAATAAATTGATAATTCAATATTTAATTTTTTTAACTTTGTTATTATTTTTTGACGATTTTGAATATTATTATGTAAATTAATTAAAATTGTTTGAATTTTTTTTAGATTTTTTATTTCATTTTTATATAATTCTTCTTTACTATTATTATCTAATTGATTAACAACAACATTAAATAATTCACGATAATTATCTGAAATGCATAAATCATTCCAAATTTTTGCTAAATAAGTTGAAATAAAAAAAGTTTTTTTTTGAAAAGAAGAATTTAATTCATTTTCATTGTTGTTATTAGTATTAGTTATATTTTTATTATTTGTATTTTTAGTTAGTTTATTAATATTAATATTATTATTTTTATCTTTATGAATATTATTATTAGGATTGTTATTTTTTTTATTTGGATGATAAAGATTATATAAAATGTCTTTTTGACTATAAAAATATTTATTGCTTTTAATATTAGAATGACGATTTTTTGATTTGCTATTTTTATAATTAATATTATTATTATTATTATTACTATTTATATTAAAATTATTATTTCCATGAAAACTTTTTGAATTATTTAAATTTTTTAATTTTAACATTTGTTTTTCACTATTGTTTTTATTTTTTAGATTAAAATTACTATTATAACCAATTAATTTATTATAAATAAAACGATTATTCCAACCTTTTTCTTTTTGAATATTAATACTATTTAAAATATTTTTATTAGATTTTAAATTTATAAGAGGATAATCTGCACTTTGATGTCTATTTAATTTATTAAGAATATTTGTAAAATTCATGTTTCTATAATTTTAATTTAATTTATTAATTTTATTGAATAAAAATAAATTTTGAATTTTTTTAATAAAAATATTAAATTAATAATTTATTCTTTTATTAAAAATAAAAAATGAAAATTAATGGTAATTTAGTTTATGATAAAATTAATACAGAGCCAAGTGAAAATGAGCTTCCTTATTTAAAAAATAATAAAATTGTTCATCCTAGAGATAGTTTAATTCAATTAGAATTAAAGAGAATTAAAAATAAATTAAAAACTCTTCATCAAGAAAGATTAGAAAATCAAAAATTATTTAATAAATTAATAAAAAATCATCAAAAAAAAATTGATATTGAAGATTTATTAGAAAATTATCATAAAAGAAATAGCGTAATAAAAATTAAAAATATTAAAATAAAACCAACTCCATTTCAAACAATTATTAAAAAAGAAAATTTAATAAGAAAAGTAATTGAAAAAAATATAAAAAAAGATTTTCAAAAACCAAAATTTTTTTTATGTAATAAAACTAATTTTAATAATAATTATTTTAATATTAATAAATATAATAATAATACATCAAATAATTATGATAATATTAAATCAAATAGAAATTACATTTTTAATCATTTTAAAATAAATTTATTACATAAAAATTATAAAAAAAATAATAAAACTGAAATTGGTGATTTTATTTTAACAAATTCAAGTTTTAAAAAAAATAAAAAAGAAATTAATAATAATAATAATAATAATAATAATGATAATAATAATAATAATAATAATAATAATAATGATAATAATAATAATAATAATAATAAATATTTAAAAACTGAAGAAAATATGAATTTTACACATTCAAATAAATTTAATTATTTTAATTTAAAAAAATATAATAAAACTCATAATAAAATTAATTTTATTAAATCACAATTATTATTTAATTCATAAAAAATTATAAAAATTATAATTAAAATATTATAAATTTTTTCTTATAAAAATTATTATTTTTTAAATAAAATTAAATTTATTATAATTAAAATATAATAAAAATGATTAAATCAAAATCTTATGTTAATAAAGAAAATGAAAATAAAAATTCAAATAATAAAAAAAATACAAAAAATATAAACAATATTAATAATAATAAAAATAATAATAACAAAAATAATATTAATAATAATAATAATAAAAATAATAATAATAATAAAAATAATAGCAACAGCAACATTAATAAAATTAAATATAAAAAAATTGAAATTATTCATAATAAAACAAATAATCAAAATCACACAATAATAACAAAAAATTATAAAAAAAATTTATACATGAATGACACAAATCATGAAATAACTTCATCAACATTAGAAAGTCCAACAGTAATAAATAAAACGACAGTAAAATCTAAAAAAATTATTAATTCAAATGGAATAATTAATAATAATAATATAAAAACGCCTAAAACTAAAATTTTAAGTGAAAATTTAAAAGATTATAAATATATTAATACTAATAGTAATAGTATTAATAATAGTAATTATAATACTGTTCAATCTTTTGAAATTAATTTATTTGATGAGATTAATATTAATAATAATTCTATAAATAATAATACTAATCATATTGCTGCTAAATCAAATGTTACTTTTAGTAATATTACTGAAAAAAAAATTAATTTAAAATATAAATATTTAAACGATTCTAAAAAAAACAAAAGTAATAAAAATTTATTAAGAAAAATACCAATTTTACCTTTTAAAAAATTAAATACAAATAATAATAATAATAATAATAATAAAAATAATACTGTAAGAGCAAATACTGCAAAAAGAAGAGTAATAAATATTAATAATAATAATAATAGTAATAATAATAGTAGCTATTATAATAATAATAATAATAATAAAAATAATAATGAAAATAAAAATAAAAGTTTTTCTCAATCTCATAGTAAAAAAATTTTCGTTTCTATAAATGAAAAATTAAATAAATTAAATAGTTTCGCTTTAACACCAATTGATGAGAAAAAAAAATATAATATGAACAAAAACGAAAAACAGGAAATTATTAACAAAATAAAAAAACATAAAATCGATTTTAAACATAATAATAATACTAATTTAAATAAAACTTTAACAATAACAGAAGAAAATAACATTATTAATAATCACCATAATAAATCATTTAAAAGGACAAAAACATTACATAATCGATACAACAACAAAACAATCAATGAAATCTATAATAATAATAATGAAAATAATAATAAAAATAATAATAATAATAATAATCAAAAAGAACAAGAATCTTTAAAAAATAAACGAGTTTTTATAAATAAAATCGAAAATTATTTTATTAATAAAGAAATTGGAAAAGGTTCATATGCTTCAGTAAAAGTTGGAATAAATAAAGTAAATAAAAAAAAATATGCTATTAAAATTTATAATAAAATTGATTTAATAGATATTGATAAAAAAAAAACAGTAAAAAATGAAATTAAAATATTAAAAAATTTAAATAATGAATATATTATGAAATTATATGAAGTAATTGATACTCAAAGTAATTTATTTTTAATATGTGAATATATTCAAGGAATAAATATTTTAGATTATATGAGAAAAAATGAATTCAAAGAAAATAATATTAAAAAAATATTTTATCAAATTGTTAAAGGAATTAATTATTTACAATTACAAAATATTTGTCATAGAGACATTAAATTAGAAAATATTTTAATAGTAAATAATAATAATAATAATAACAATAATAATAAAGAAAAAGATATTAATAAAAATAATAATAATAATAATAATAATAAAGATGAAATAACTGTTAAAATAATTGATTTTGGTTTTTCAGTAAAATTTAATAATAAAAACACATATGATAATTTTTTCTGTGGAACTCCAAATTATATGTCTCCTGAAATAGTAAAAAAGAATAAATATATACCATTTTATAGTGATATATGGAGTTTAGGTATATTATTATATACAATGTTATATAAACATTTTCCTTTTCATGGAAATTCAGAAGAAGAACTATTTGATAGTATTATTTGTGATGATGTAGAATTTGATGATGATTATGAAGAAGAATATGATAGTGAAGAAAATAATAATAGTGATAATAATGATAATAATAATAATGAGAAAATAAGTAATAGAGCTAAAGATTTAATTATTAAAATATTAAAGAAAAAACCTGAAGATAGACCTTCAACTGAAGAAATTTTATTAGATGAGTGGTTTGAAGACATGGATTAATTTATTTATATAAAAAATAAATATTTTTTCAATTAAAATTATATTATAAATAAGTTATTTATATATTATATATATAATTTATATCAATTAAATATTAATATTATTATTATTATTGTTATTATTATTATTTAAATTTTTTAATAAATTTAAGATTTTAGAATAAAAATATGAAAAAATTATTTTATCTTTAAATTCACTTTTATTTGATGTTAATTCAAAAAGTCCTTTATTTTTTATTTCTATAAAACCAAAATAATTTTCAATTATATTATTATTTTTATTATTAATTTCGTTTTTTATATAATATGTTAAATCTCCAAATTTTTTTTGACCTAATTTACAAATTAGTCTATTATTAAAATAGATTAAAATAGAATTTTCTATTAAATTTTCATTAAAAAAAATATTAAATTTTTCATTAACAATTTTAATTAAATTTAAATTGTTTTTATTTATTAAAATTCCATTATATAAATTTCCATTAATAATAATATTATTTTTTTCATAAGTTAAATTATTATTATTATTATTAAATCTTAAATTATCATTAATTAAAATAAAATATTTTTCAATAAAATTATTATTATTATTTAATTCATCATAAAAATTTTTAATTAAATCTATTTCATTATTTTTAATTTTAATCTTATTATTATTGATAATAATATTTAAATTATTATTAAAAAAAATATTTTAAAAATATTTTATTAAACTATTATCAATTAAATTTAAATTTTTATTTTGTAAATAAAATGTATAATTAATTATATTATTATTATTAAAGTCAAAAAATAATTCACTAATATTATTTTTATATTTTTTAAAATCATACATATATATAAATGTTCCTGTTTCAGGTAATTTTTTTATTAAATCATAAAAATTATTTTCATTTTTAAATATAAATTTTGCTTCATTAATTATTAATTTTAAATTTAATTTTCCCTTTTTAGATTTAATTTCATATTCAATATTATTATTATTACCATTTATATTATTAATATTATTATTTTCAATATTATTATTATTTTCTTTATTAATATTTTCAATATTATTATTTTTTTCTTTATTATCCTCATTATTATTTTCTTTATGATTAATAATATTAAAATTAATAATAGGCATGGCAATAGAATCAGAATTTAATTTAAATTGAAAATTTTTTGATATTAAACCAATATTCATTTCATTTTTTGTTTTAGAAATAATTATAAAAGAATCACATAATCTTAATAAATTACATTTTATATTAATATTAGTTAAAAAACTTTTATTATCTTTATCATCAATAAAATTATTTTCATTAAAATTATTCAAATAAAAAATTTTATTAAAATTTTCTGAATCAATTCCATTTCCATCATCAAATATTGATAAATAAAATATTTTGTCATTATTATTGTTATTATCATCATCATCATAATTATCATTATTATTATTAATATTATAATTAAATTGAAAGCGATTTTCATATTTAAATTCAATATAAAAATTTTTTGAATAATTTTTAATACTATTTTCCAATAAATTTCCAAAGCATAAAAAAGGCCATTGATAAATATTAGAAATTTTTTTTAAAAAAGAAAAAGAAATTAAATTTTTTAAAAAATTATTTTTGATTTCTAAAAAATCAAAAGAATTATTATATAAATCATTTAAATGTTTTGTATCAGTTCCAGTTTCTTTTAATTTTGTATTATTTATATTATTATTTGAAGAAGAATTTAAATCTAAATTATGAGTTAAAATAAGATATTCATTATGTTTAGAAGGGTCTGAATTTTTATTTTTCATTTTTATATAATAAAATGTTAATATTTTTTAATTATAAAATAATATTTTTTATAATTTTAAATTAATTCTATTAAATTTAAAATATTTTATAATCATGTCAAATAGATTTACAATTACAGATAAAAAAATTGGAAAAGGTGGTTTTGGAGAAGTTTTTACAGCATATGAAAAAAATTCAATGAATAAAATATATGCAGCAAAAGAAATAAAATATGATAAATTAAAAAATGCAGATAATGGAGAAGATGAAAAAGAAGATAGTAAAAAAGGAATAAAAGATATGAATGATGTATTAAATAAAACTATAATAGAATTAAATAATGAAGTAAGTATATTATTAGATTTTAATAATAAAAATTTAGTAAAATTATATGATATTGTTTCTAATGAAAATTCTATTTCTTTAATATTAGAATATTCAAATGGAGGAGATTTAACTAATGTTTTTAATAATTGGGCAAAAAAAAATAAAAGTTATGTTCTTCCTGAAAATATAATAAGAAAAATAATAAAAGATGTTTTAAATGGATTATCTTGTTTGCATAGAAATTATATAATTCATCATGATATTAAATTACAAAATATTTTAGTATTTTTTAATAATGAAGAAGATTTAAATAATTTAAATCTTATAAAAGCACATTATAAATTATCTGATTTTGGTTTAAGTCAATATTATGTAGATTTAAAAAATGTTCAATTTGGAGGAACTATGGATTATCTACCATTTGAAATTTTAAATTGTATGAAGTATTCAAAAAATAATAATAATGAAGAAATGAAAAAATATTTACAAAGTGATAAAATAGATATGTTTGCAATTGGTATTTTAATTTATAAACTTCTTTTTTGTCTAAATCCATTTATAACAAATAAATCAACTAAAACTGATTATATTTTAAAATATATCGATGAAAATTCATTTGACAAATTACAAATAATATTAGGAAAGAGAAAAAAAATTAGTAAAGAAATATTAGTTCTTTTAGATACTTTATTAAAAAAAAATCCTGAAAAAAGATATAAAAGTGAATTATGTGAATTTTCAAGATTTATAACTAGAAAAAGTAAAGATTTTCATTACATTGATAAAAATAATATTGAAACAATAAAAATCGATAATTATGTGAATGTTGATCTTGATGATAATTCAATCTCAATAGATTTGACAGTAGATAAATATTTAAGAGATTATGATATTTTTGAAGAATAATCTAAAAAATTAAAAATTTTTATGATAATTTTTTAATATTATTAAGTTATTTAATTAAATTATATTCACCTGAAAATTTATTTAATTTATAATTAAATATATTTATAATAATTATTCCAATAACACTTATTATTCCTATTGTTATTATACAATATTTTTTATAATAAAAATTATCATCGTAATATTTTTCTTTTATTTCTTCAAAAATTATTCTCGATTTAAATATATCAAACCATAATTTATATTTATTAAAAATCGGTAAACCAAAAATCATATAATTAAAATTTGTGTTTAATATTAAACATAAAAATTTTCCATTATCTAATTTAACAAAAATATTTTCAGGATTTAAAATAATAAAACCTTTTTTTTTCTCATTTAATTCGAATTTAATTTCTGGTAATTTATTAATATCAAAATTATATTCACATATTAAAATATCACCCATTTTTTTATCTTTTTCAATATTACAATAATTATTACTTATTGTAATAAAATTTTCAAAAATAATTTTCGTAAAATTTTTATTTAAATAAATAAAATTATCTTCACTATAAAAATAAGCCAAATTTTTATATACAAAATATTCATTATAATCTAAATAAAATTTATTAATTTCACATTTTTCACTAAAATATCCACAATAAGAATTATTATTATTATATTTTTCATCATAAACAATATAACCTCCGTATTTTTCATTAAATAACATACCAAAAATATTATAATTTTTTATAAAATTATTTCTAAATAAATATTTTGAAAAACTTTCTACTGAATCATTTATATCATATCCACCATCATCAAAATCACTATAATGATCATTACATAATAAACCCAATTGACCAGAAATTTCTGAATATTTTATTTTAGTATTATTTAATAAAATTCCCATTAATAAATAATTTGATTCGTTATTTTTTTTTGGTATATTATTTAAAGGTGAAAGTCTAATAAAATCTTTCATTTCTTTTAATGTGATATAACCTTTAATATCTGAATATGAACTATTTTTATTATAATTTTTAATATATTCAAAAGAATAATAATGTTTTGTAAAAATTGTGTTTGTTTTTGAATAATTATAAAAAAATTTTGATTGAATGAATTTTGTATTATTATTTGATGTCACCCAAGTAAAATATTTTCCAGTTGCTATTCCAAAATTTATTTTTTGAGGAGGAGTTCCTAAATATAAAATTGTTCCTGGTATTTTAAAATTATATTGCGATAAAAAAGGAGAAGATAAAATATTATCTTCATAATTAATTGGACGATTAAAAGGAAATAATTTAATTTTTAAAGAAAAAATATTTAAAATATTATTAAAAAGAATAAAAATATAAATTATATTTTTCATATTTTTTTTTATTATTATTAATATTATTTATAAATTAAGAAGATGATTTTTAATTATATAAATAATGATAATATTATATTAATCTAATTTTAATCAATATTTTATAAATTTTTTTTTGTTTGAATAAGAAGCTTGAATAGGTTTTATAGAAGAAAAAACATCATTTACTTGATTAACATCATCATCATCTTTTACAAATTTTACAATAACAATAGCAATAATAACTAAAATAATAACTACTATTAAACACATAATTAATTTATCAGTTGCATACATTCTAAACATTGTTTTTAATTGTTCAACGGCTCTTTTAACAGAAAAATCAATTTCAGTTAAATCTTTTTCAGCATTTTCAAGTTTTTCTTTTTGATTATTTAATTCTTTATTAACTTCTTTCATTGTATCTATATCTTGATTAATTATTTTGTTCATTCTATTTATTGCATTTTTATCACTTTGTAAAATTTTATCCCCTCTATTCATTACTTGTTGTGTTGATAATTGAGATAAATCAACTTTTTTATCTATATCAGTTTCATCATCTATTAATTTATTTTGAAGTTTTAGAAATTGATTATTAAATTTTTCATAATTTTCAGTTAATTTTTGAATAGTTTCTTTCCATTCATTTTTGTTATTTTCTTCTTTTAAACTTGATTGTTCCATTTTCATTAAAGATATATTATTATTTATAGTTGATAAATCTTTTGTTATTTCACCTTTTAATATATTTTGAGATGAGAGTTCTGCTGTTTGATATTCATTTAATTTTTTTTCTATATTTTTAAATAATTTTTCTAAAACATTTAAATAATCTTTTAAAGATGCAATATATCCTCCATCCATATTTTAATATTATTTATAATATATTAACAAATAAATATTTTTTATTTAAAAATGTATTTAAATATTATATTTATATATTAATAATAATTAAATAATTAATTTTTTACATTTTTCATCTAATTCTTTGGGGATTGGGGATTGGGGATTGGGGATTGGGGATTGGGCCCAATCCCCAATCCCCAATCCCCAATCC
>JAEEGK010032506.1_pt1 | contig 10204 bp, 5 predicted proteins | sample 8958771 | NCBI WGS metagenome assembly JAEEGK01 (sample SAMN16246547, study PRJNA631951) | gut metagenome | biome: gut microbiome; feature: rumen; material: SC-attached | host: Bos | place: Iran: Karaj | collected 2018-10 | reverse complement strand
TAAATATTACAATTACTATAGAAGAAAAAGCTATATATGAAGTAAAAATATTTTTAATTGAAGATGAGGAACCTGAAAAATTATTAAGAGAAGTTAAAAATATAAGAGGAAAAAATAATGATAAAATAAATATAATGAAAGATACTTCTTTTCCTTATAAATTTGAAAGAAACCAACAAATTAAAATTTCAATTGATAAATTTATTAATGGATTATTAAGTGAAAATAAAATCATACAAATTCCAATTGGTACATTAATGGTAAATAAAAATTCAAAACAATCAATATTTTCTAATGAATTAATTAATATAAAATGTGAAGAAGATGAATTATCAAAAGGAAGATTAGTTACATTAAATTTTCAGGCAAATGGAAATAATTTTGACAAAGAAAAAAAAGTATTTTATACAATAGTTAATCAAAATAAAACTATATTTAAAAGTAATGTATTTGCAATGGCATATATTAAACCATTAGTAATACCTGAAAGATTACTTTCACCAAATTTTGATATGAATTTATATTCAAGTTTAAATAATAATAATAAATTTGATAAAATTGGAACTTTACATACTACAGTTAAAGAAATAAAAGCTACAAAAACAATTGAAATAAAGTCTGATGGTAAAGTAATAAAAATGTCAGTTCAATCAACAATTGTAAAATATACATTTATAGATTATATAATTAAAATGAATGGAAGATTTAATGAATCATTTGCAATTGATTTTACTGGTTCAAATTATAATGATGGATTTGATAGACATTGTTATAATAAAGATATATCACAAAATTATTATATAAAAGCAATTAAATTTTGTGGAGGAGTATTAGATGAATATAGTTTTGATCATATTTTTCCTACATTTGGTTTTGGTGCAAGTGTAAATGGTGAATTACAATTATGTTTAAATATTAATTTCAAAGATGATCCTGGTATATTAAATTTAGATAATGTGATTTTAGAATATCAAAATTGTTTAAATAAAATAGATTTAAGTGGTCCTACTTTAATTTGTCCTATTATTGATAATTTTAAAATTATGATTAAGAATAATATATCTATATCAATTTATAATGTTTTAATGATTATAACTGATGGTATTATTGATGATATTGATGATGTTATTGATTCAGTTGTTGATGCTCAATCACTTCCTTTAAGTATTAATATTATTGGAATTGGTGAAGAACCTACTCAAGAAATGAGAAAATTAAATATGGAATTAGGACCCTTATATGATTCTAAAGGGAAAAGAATGGATAGAAAAGTTGTTACTTATATTCATTTTCAAAAATATAAAAATAATTTTAATTTGTTAAAAAATGATTTATTAAAAACAATTCCAGAAAATTTTATTGACTATTTAAACAATTATAGTCAAATATGAAAACTTTAAAAATGGAATAAAAAGTATTCAATAAAAAAATATTTTTTATATTCTATTCAAAATAATACTTGAAAGGATATTAATAATAACAAATATTTAAAAATTTAAAAAAAAAAAATAAATATTTATTTATATATTATAAATTTATTATAAATTCAAATCATATAACATTTGTATTATATTTAGTAAAGTATATTATTGGATTAATTAATCAAAAAAGAAAAATTTATTTTTATTATCTTTTTTATTTTATAATAAATTAAAATTTTATTATTCTATTATTTTTTTTAATATATAAAAATATTAAAAATAAAAATAATTATTGATATTATTTAAGAACATTTTCACTTAATTTGAAGTATTTCCTCTATAACTATTAAAATAAATAGGATTTCTGTTAAAGTTTAAATTAAAAAATTCTTTCATTCTATTAGTTTTAATTTTATTAAAATTTATTATTGGTTCATTAGAAATAAAATCAGTTTTGAGTGGTGCTCTATTGCTTACAAAATTATATTTATGTTCATTTCTAATCATAGGTAATAAATTATTATCTTCATTGTATTTAATTTCTGAAACAATATTTCTTCTATTAATTTGAGGGGGATAATGATTAATATGTAATTCATTCAAATTCAAATTTAAATTTATATGATTAGAATTTTTAGGATTACTCACATATTTTTTTCTTTCAATATTAGGATTAAATTTTATATTATTTTGATTAACTGGTTTCAATATAATTTTATTTATATCCATATTTTTAACTTGAATTTTATACAAATTCAATATATCATTTTGATTACTATTATTATTATTATTATTATTATTATTATTATTATTATTATTTTTAATTTTAATGTTATAATTTCTTCTTGAAAATTCAGTTAATTCTGCTTTATATTCTTCTTGAATAGAATTTCCCTTTGCTTTATTAAAATTATTAAAAATAATATTATTTTTTTTATTTTTAAGTTCTTCATTAATTGTATAATTAATATTATCATTATTTTTTTTCTTTTTACTAATATTAATTTTATTATTATTTTTAACATGTGTATTAATTGAATTTCCAACATTATTATATTCATTAAATAAATTAATATTATTTTTATTCCTCGATGATATAATAACTTTATTTTTATTTGGATTATATTCTTCTTTCATTAATTCATTATAATCAACTTCATTATAATTTTTATTAGCAACATTACTTTCAAAAGTATGATTAGCAGTATAACTTTTTCTTCCAAAATCAATATCATCAACATTTAAATTAAACTTATCATTATAAATTTTTTGTCCAAGTAAATAAAAATTATGTTTTTTAATTTGTTGAATAGTAATTCTTCTTTCAGGATCAGTGACTAAAATTTTATTCATAATATCTTTACTTAATCTACTTAAATGTTTAGGATAATCTAATTTACATTGTAAAATTTTTTTAAATAAAATATCATTATCATCATCTTCAAAAGGTAAATAACCACAAAAACAAGCATATAAAATAATACCAATAGCCCAAATATCAATTTTAAATCCATCATAATTATTCCCAGCAACCATTTCAGGAGAAGCATAACAAGGACTTCCACAAGGAGTACTTAAATATTTTCTACCATCAAAAAAATTAGATAAACCAAAATCAATTATTTTTAATTTTTTATCTTTATCTAATAATAAATTTTCTGGTTTTAAATCTCTATGTGCAATTCCTTTATTATGAATATATTCTATTCCATTTATTAATTGATAAAAAAAAAATGCTGTTTCTTCTTCAGTTAATTTCTCATGTTCTACTATGTAATTAAATAATTCTCCTCTTTCATAATATTCCATTATTATCATATAAAATTTATTTGTGTCTAACATTTCATAAACTTTTATTACATTTGGATGTGAAATTTCTCTGTAAATTTTCATCTCTCTAATTATTCTTTCTAAATCGTCTTTTTCTATTATTTTTGATTTGTCTAATAATTTTATTGCTACTTTTTGATTTGTTATACGATTTATTCCTAGTTTTACTTTACTAAATGTACCACTTCCTATTGTTTGTTTTACTAAGTAGTCTCCTATTTTTATTGTTTTCTCCTCTCTTGATGTTGGATCTGTATTCATTATTTTTTTAAGTTTTTTTTAATTAAATTTTATTTTTTTTTTTTTTGATTTATCATGATTTTATTTAATTATTTATTATAGTCTTTATTTTTTATTTTTAATTTAAAGGAAATTAAAAATTAATTTAATATTAAATTTAGGTTTATGAATTTTTATATTTTTTTTAAAAGAACATTAAAATAGTTTAGAAAATATATGTAAATTTGAATTGTTTTAATAGAAATAAATTATTTAATATAAACTTAGAAAAAATTATTTTATTTTTTGATACAATTTTTATTATATTTTTTTTTGATTAATATGCATAATAATTATATTTTTAAATTATAAAAAATTTAAACTTTTTTATAAAAGAATATTTATTTTACTATATAAAAATATTAGTTATTTTGTGAATTATATTATATATATAAATATTTTGTTATATTAATTTTTATCATTTTTATTATATTATTTAAAAATTAATCAATAAATAAATTTTACATTTTAAATTGAATCTATCTCAATTTTCAACAAGAAAGAATTTGAATATTTTAATTTTTTTTCTATCATAATATATTACATCAAAATATTAATAATTACAAATAATTATTATTACTTCTTTAAAACTAAATTTTTAAAAGGAATAAAAATATTTATTATTATTGTCTTCATTAATACTTTATTAATATATACCCTATTACGAAATATTTTAAATATAAAATTACATATACAATGTACATTATTATTTGTTAGATATTTTAAAAATCATTTTCTTTTGTTGATACTTTTTATTTTTTCTTTCTAAATAGTATACAACAAAATTTCTAGCAACAAATTCATATAAAATTCCAATTCTTTTTCCTTCTTCCATTTTTATATTATTAATATCTCTTATAAATCGATCACTTTCAATATAAATAAAATACAAACTAATAAAATCATTTGAAACAAATTCTTTAAAAATTTCTAATTTTCCTTTTTTATATAAGTTTTTTTCAATAATTTCATTTAATGAAGGAATTATTTCAAAATGATTATAAATTTCAATAATTTTCTTATAAAAAAATTGTTGATTATATTCTATTGTTATGTTAGTAATAAATTTTTGAGGAAGTCTTTTAATTCTTAAATTAAGACATATTTTAATTCCTTCAAAGACTGCTTTAAAAAATTTTCCTTTACTCTTTTTAAGAAGACTATCAATATGATTTTTTCTTGAAGATTTAATTTGAAGTTTCTTCCTAAGAAATGTAAATATTGAAAGAAATGATTTGTTTTGTTTAGGAATTTCGAAATCTATATTTAATAAACTTATATTTATATTTGGTTTTTTTTCCATATATTTCGATGAAGAATAATTTTATTTAATATTTTTTTTTCATAATTATCGTTTAAAAGATTAATCAATAAATTTATTAATTAAAATAGACTACAGTAATTTTGATTTATTACTAAAAACCTTTTGATTCTTAAAATAATTAACATTATAATTTATTAATTATCCAAATATTAATAGTATTAAAGAAATAACAAAAAAAGTTTATTTGAAAATTTATTTATAATTAAATTTTAGGTTTGAAATAATATTAAGAATATTTTTTGAATAAAATTAAAATTGAAATAATTAATATAAAATGTTTATACATTTATAAATAATTTTTATTAAACTTTATTTTGATTAAATTAAATAATTTTGCAAATAAAAATTTATGAATTTAAATTAATAAATATAATTAATTTTTATAATTTTAAAAGGTTTTTCAAATTTTTTTTTTAAAAATGAAATTCCTATTTTTTAATATTTATTGTATTTAATTTATAATTGAAATTATAGGGAAATAAGGTATAATTAAAATAAAAAATGGAATTATTATAAATAAGACACATAATAAACATATTACATAAAAAAAGTATATCACATAATAAAAAAATATATTTTTATTTATATAATTACAAAAAAAAACATTTTTAATTGAGATTTTTATTTGTTTAATATATCCAATAACAAAGCAAAAGTATCCTGCTAAAACTAAAATAAAAGAAAATAAAAATTTAAGATAAATACTTTTTTTTTTCATATTAATTATTGTTTTATAATCTTCATCATTAATTTTGTAATAAATTTTACATCTAAATACATTTTTTTGATTAAAATGATTTTCATTATATATATTATTACAATACTTACAATATTTTTTTTGACAGTTTAAACAAACACAATAATTATTATTTGAAAAAATTTTATTTTCATTACAAAAAGGACAAATCTCTTTTTTATATTTTGAATAAAAAAAAAATGGTTTATTTGAATTAATATCAATTAAATTGTTAGTTTTATATTTTATAACAAAATTATTTATATCATTTTTTTTTCTGGATTCATTAAATGATTTTAAAATTTCTATTTTATCATTTGAAATATTCGGATTAAAAATTTTATTTTTGATAATTTCTTTTTCAAAATATTGATTACAACTTAAAATTGGACATTTATAAATATTTAAATCATTCAAATTTTCTTTCATATAATATCTTTTTAAACAATTTTGACAAAAATAATGATTACATAATTTAGTAGAATAAATATTTATTAAAGGAAAAATTTTTCCACAAAGAATACAATTTGGAATATTTTCTTGTTTATTTAATTTTATTTCAATACTTTCTCCTTTAGGAATTAATACTGTTACATTTTTTTCATTTGATATATTTTCATTTAAACTATCATTATTTGATTTTAAATCTTCTTTTCTTTTATTTTTATTTAAATTAAGTATTGAAATATTTTCATTTGAATCATTTTTATTATAATTGTTTTTATTTTTATTTAATTTATACAATGAAATTTTTTCAATAGAATTATCTTCATTAAAATTGTTTAATTTTCTTTCTGAACTCATTCCATTTATATCAACATCAATATTATTTATATAATTTATTGAATTTTTTTTAATATTTGAATCATTATTAATAAAAGTTGTATTATCATTTATATTATTTATATTATTCTTTAAATAATTTTTTGAAATCATTATATATTTATTATAAGCAGTTAATTTATTATTATTTTTATTTGATACAGTCTGTAATTTATCTTTAATTCTAAAATTATCTTTATTATCATTAATATGATTAACTGTTTTAAAATTTTCAGAATTCTCATCAATATTTCTTGAATCATCTTCAAAAAAATTCTTAAAATTTTTTCCAAATTTATTTAACCTATTCATTTATTTAAATTTATAAATAAAAATAAAAAAAAAATAAAAAAAAAATACAAAAAAAAATACAAAAAAAAAAAAAGAAAGCCCCAACACGTTTAAACAAAGAACTCCGTGATTACAAAAATCAAAAAGACACAGATAGAATAAAATTATATTTAAGAGATAATGAAAATATATTTCAATGGCAAGCAAAAATAAAAGGTCCTCCCGATACACCATATGAAGGAGGTGAATTTTTAGTAAATATAAATGTACCAGAAAATTATCCAATTTCTCCTCCAAAATGTTATTTTGTTACAAAAATATTTCATCCAAATATTGATTTTTCAAATGGAGAAATTTGCTTTGAGTTACTTAAAGATAAATGGACTCCTCAATGGAGTCTTGAAAGTGTTTGTGTTGCTTTATTTAATTTATTAAGTAATCCTAATGCAGAAAGTCCTTTAAATTGTGATTGTGGTAATTTAATTAGAGCTCATGATTTTTTAGGTTATACTACAATGGCTAAAATGTATACTATTGAATATTCTACTAATTTTCAACCTGAGAAAAAAAAGAAAAAAAAAAATTAAGTTTTTTTTTATTTTTTTTATTTTTTTTTTTTATTTTTTTTATTTTTAGTTTTTTAATTAATTTTTATTTTTTTTTTTTAAATTTTTTTATATAGTATTTAAATTCTTTTTTTTATTATTTTATATTATTATGGAAAACGAAAATAAAGAAGAAATATCATCAAATGATCCAGATTTAAAATTATTATGTGTATATTCTTTCGATGTAATAATATCTTTTCTTAATAAAAAAGAAGAAATAAATGCAAATTTTCCAGAAAAATATAAAAAATATTCATATCCTCTTTTTGTAACTTGGTCAAAAGGAGAAGAGCATCATTTAAGAGGATGTATAGGAACATTTGCTTCAGATAATTTAGAAAAAAATTTAGCATTATATTCATTATATGCTGCATTTAAAGATTCAAGATTTCCACCAATTCAATTAAATGAAGTTAAAGATTTAAATTGTGGAATATCATTATTAGTTAATTTTGAAAATGTTGATAATATTTATGATTGGGAAATTGGGAAACATGGAATTCAAATTGAATTTGAAAGTGATAGATATTATAGAGGAACTTATTTACCTGAAGTTGCAAAAGAACAAGAATGGGACCATAAAAAAACTTTGAAGTCTCTTGTTAGAAAAGCTGGGTATTATGGTAATTTTGATGATGTTGAAAAGTTAATTAAATTAAAAAGATATATGTCTATTAAAATTAATATGACTTATCAAGAATATTTAAATAGTAAAAAATAAAAGTAGATTAAATTAAAAAAAATTTTTTTTTTTGTTTATTTTTTTTTTTTTTTTAAATGTTTATATATTTTAATATATTTTATTTTTATTATATTTTTAAAAAAAAAATTTAGAAAACTGGTTTAAATGGTTTAAATTTATTTTTTGTACCAAAATTTAACATTGTTTTTTGTCCAAAACTATTTGCAAAATTATATGAAGATTTAACAAAGAAATTTGTTCTTGTTTTTGCTTTAGTATCTTTAAATGCTGAGACAGTTTTTTCTGGAACTTGAATTCTATTTTCATTTAAAATATTTATTCCTTCCATATCCATATTATTTTCAATTTCTTCATTTGATTTATTAAAAATAACATTTTTAATAATATTTGTAACTTCATCATTTGTTACAAATATTTCTATTATTTTTCTTTTATCTGCAGGTAAAAATTGATTAAATTTAATATTACTAACATATGGTATATTCATTAAATCTTGATTTTTTTTATATTTTGTATTATCTTTTACTGCATCTTTTAATTTTCTATTAAAAATATTTTTTCTTACTTCTTCAACACAATCACTAAATATTGTTTCTAATTTATTTTTATCTATTATCATTTTATTAAATTCAGATAAAGTTTTATGATTTCTTAATCTTTCTTTTCTTAAATCATTTTTTAATCTTTCAATATATTCATATAATTTTTCATTTTTAACTTGTTCAATTAAAATATTATTATTAACTTCATTTTCATTATTATAATAATTATTATTATCTTCAACTAAATTATTAACATCAAAATTATTATTATTAACATTATAATTTACATTATTTTCTTCATTTTCATTAATAACTTCTTTTTTTTCATTATCATCATCAATATTATTTTCATTTCCTTCAATTTTATTTATTCTTTCTTTCATTTCTCCATTTTCTTTTTCAACTTCTTTCATACTTTGAATATTACTTTCTAATTCAACTAATAATTGTTTATTTATATTTTCAGATTCTTTCCATTTAATAGTCATATTATTTAATTCATTTGTTAATAATTTCATTCTAAAACCCATTTCTTCAATTTTTGAACTCATATCTTTACATAAACCATTTAAACGAATTGCTTCTAATCTAAAAAAATCTCTTTCACATTTTACAATTCTAATATCATTTTCTTTTAATTTTTTTTTTGTTTCATTTTCAATTTCTTCTATTCTTTTTCTTATTTCTTCACGTACATTATCCATAAATTTAATAAAAGTTTTAACATATTCTTCATATTGTTTATCTAATATATTTTGAATAGTAATTCCTAAATTATTTACTCCTGTTGCTAAACCGTCTTCATATTTTTGAAGTTTTAATAATCTTTCTACATCTTCTGGGGCAAATGTAAATTTTTCTTTTATATCTTTTTCTATGTTTTCTTTTAATTTATCTAAATCTATTGGAATGTATGGTTCTTTTTTTTCTCTTTTTTTCTTTTCTGGTTTTTCTATTACTTTTTCAGTTTCTTCTTTTACATTTGATTTTTCGTTTTCTTTTTGATTTTGTTTTTCTTTTCCTTTTTCTTTTGTTTTTTCCTTTTCTTTTTCCTTTGGCTTTTCTTTATTTTCCATTCTTTTAATTTATTAATTTCAAAAAATAAAATATAAAAAACAAATTTATAAAAAATAAAGTTATATAAAAAATAATTTAAAAAAATAAAAAAAATATAAACATTAATTTATAATATTGATGTCATTAATATTTCATATGATATATTTAATTATTTGAATAAAAATTATCAATATTATCGAGGTTAATTATTGATTAAAAGACTTAAATTTAGTATAATAACTTAATTAAAAAAAAAATTATTAATGAAACTTTTATATTTATTTATTATATATATAATTTAATTTTTTAAAACGATATATTAATATATTGAATTACTTATATACTAAATAAATTCACATCTTTCATTATCAAGTATTATAATTAAATATAGTTTCATCAAATCCATTTCAAGATCTAATAAATAAAAATAAATAATTTATTAGTAAAGGTTTATTGAAAACAATTTTAGTTCAATTATTTGTGTTGTGATTGATTCTATGATGTGTTTTAAAAATTTTCTTTAAATCTTTGATTAGTGTATTAACTATTATTTGGATTTTTTTCATTAAATGAAAATTGACACTTGAAATTG